>Ga0214192_1001564_pt1 | contig 12631 bp, 20 predicted proteins | sample TroBogEpilimnion_44_FD_153030 | JGI IMG/M metagenome (GOLD analysis project Ga0214192, IMG submission 153030) | Freshwater microbial communities from Trout Bog Lake, WI - 29JUL2008 epilimnion | ecosystem: Environmental > Aquatic > Freshwater > Lake > Epilimnion/Euphotic zone | place: Trout Bog... | reverse complement strand
CCGATCTTTGCCGGCCTCGTCCGTCGCCTCGGTCGCTTCGGGCAATTCCCAAATCGGGCAATCCGTGCCGGCCAGGCAGGCCATCTCGTATTTCTGCCCGGAGTCACGAATGCGCGGGAGGTAGAATAGGCGGGAGGTATCCACGCAGGACTGATCGTGATGCAGGCGAAGGGCGAATGCGAGCGCCCCGATCCGCTCGCGCCAGGTCGCGTTGGCGATGTGCTGCGTGTCGAAATCCGCCGCGCGCCACGGGTCTTGCAGTGGCAGGATGATGCGATACTTTGGGCATGGCGCATGCTTGATGATGTAGTTGCGCGATTGCCCGTCCCGCAGTTCTTCCACGATCTGCGCTGATTCCACCACGCGCGGCAGATAGCCCTTCTTGGCCTGCATGTAGGCGGCGACCGTCGCGCCTTCGCCCTGATCGGCCGCCCATTTGTCATAGGCGTCGGCGGATATGACGGTTTGGTCGGACAGGTGCGAATAGGTGGAGTGGATGATGACGCGCCACCCCCGCGCGGTGACGGCCCGTTCGATCTCACCGAACGAATGGCCGCAATCGGCGTCCAGCACCGCGATATCGATCCGGGTCGCCTGCTCTTTGCGCCGGGCCGTGCCGCTAAATACGGCCGGCGTGTAGCACGAGCCGTCCTTCTGCCCGACCGTGGCCGTCGAGAGCATGCCGGCCAGTTCAACGAACGACATGGCGCGCTGATCGTTCCACCGGATTTCCGAGCGGTTGCGGCCAAACGTGAGGGTTACCTCCGGCGCGGCTGGAATGACCGTGGCGTCGAATACGAGTGCGACCATTACCCGGCCCTCACTTTGCCGGCCGCGTCGTTCACTTCCACTTGTTGCGTGATGATGCTGTTGACGTATCCGCCGCATACGGTGGCGATGAACGATTGCCATGTGTCTGGCTGCCACCGCGCCATATCGGTCTGCCCGGTTTTTTCGATAAATTCGCCGGCCGCGTCGGAGGCCGCATCCATAGCGCGCAATTCGGCTGCGTTTGCGTCAATCATATTTCGTCGCTCCTGGATCATTTCGAGACAAATTCGAGAGCATGTCGGGATCATCAAATGCGCGTTGAGGTGCCGTGCAGGCTTCCACCAGTCCCAATGCCAGGCGCGTCGCAGGCAGGCGGGATTGCGGCAGCGCAATGGTGATTCGGGCCATTTCACGCGGGCGGGTTGGCAGCGGCCGCCGCTTTGGCGGCAGCGCGAGCTAGGCGGCGGCGTTCGTTGATGGCTTCCCGGTTGGCGGCACGAGCAAGGCGGCGGCGTTCGTTGATGGCTTCACGATTGGCCGCGCGCCGTGCCGCATCCTTCGCCATCACCTTCTCCGGATTTGCCGCGCGATATGCCGCGGCCTTCGCCTTCACCTTCTCCGGATTAGCCGCGTAATATGCCGCATCCTTCGCCTTCACCTTCTCCGGATTAGCCGCGTAATATGCCGCATCCTTCGCCATCACCTTCTCCGGATTAGCCGCGCGATATGCCGCGGCCCTCGCCTTCACCTTCTCCCTCCTCTCCTCCTCCGTCATCTTCACCCGCGCCGGCTTCGGCTCAGGCGCCGGCAGCGTGGTCGGCTTGGCAGCCCACGGCGCGCGTTTGTTGGCGTGATCGTTCATTGCGCTTTGCTCCCTTCCTGTTGCGTGATCGGTTCAAACGACACGCCAACGATTTCCGTGTATTTGCCGGCCTTGCGGACGAGGATTTGCGTCGGCTTGCGCAGGGCGGTCAGGTTGTCCATCGCCTCGGCAACCGTGTTCGGCACCCGCGTGGCCGGCGCGCGTTTCTGCCACCACTGCACCGCCCGCATTCGCGCCGGGCCGGTATGCTCGAAACAGGACCACTCACGATGCGCGTTGAATCCCGTCAGGTAGGTGACGCACAACGAAGGCGGCTTTCCCGGCTTTTCGTGGCGTCGATACATCACATCCGTCACCGGCAACCATTCCGGCTTGATGTGCGTCGTCAGGATCGCCGCGGCGCTGGCGGTCAGATCCACCTTGCTTTCGCGCGCGAACGGCTGCCCGCAGGATATGCACTTGCCGGCCGCGATCAGGTTGAACGCATCGCATCCGGTGATCTGGAAGCCACCGATAACGCGATCCTTGCATTGCTTCTCCGGCATGTCGGCGTCACCCGTGCCAGGCGCTTTCACGCGCGGCGCATCGATCGGCCCGTGCCGTTGCGCGTTGCCGCCAAAGTCCAGCACGAGGCAATCCGTCTTGCCGGGGGATAGCCGCGTGCCACGGCCAACCATCTGGATGTAAAGCCCGACGCTTTTTGTTGGCCGGGCAATGGCGATCAGGTCCACATGCCGAGCGTTAAAGCCGGTCGTGAGCACCGCAACGGAGACGAGCGCCTGGATTTCCTGGCGCTTGAATGCCGCGATGATGCTGTCACGATCTGCCGCCGCCGCCTTGCCATAGATGGCCTCGCAGGTCACGCCACGGTCGCGCAGGGCGTCACGCAGCATGGTGCAATGCTCCACACCGCAACCGAACACGATCCAACCCTTGCGGTCCCGCCCGGCTTCCACGATTTCGCCCGCGATGGCTTCCACCGCTTCCGGGTCACTCGCCGCGCGTGCGAGTTGGCCGGCGATAAACTCACCGCCGCGCGTGCCGATGCCGTCCGTGTTGATTCGCGCCAACGCGTCTTGCGTGATCGGCTGCGTCAGATAGCCCTGTTCGATCACGTCGCGGATGCCGGCGTCGTAAGCCACATCAGAGAACACCGCGCCTTCGCCTTTGTGCAGCATTCCGCTGTCAAGCCGGTAGGGCGTGGCCGTGAAACCAACGATTTTGATGTAAGGGTTGATCTGGCGGAGTTGGTCGAGAAAGCGGCCATACATCGTATCGGCGTTGCGCGGGATCAGGTGCGCCTCGTCCACCAACACCAGATCAACCCGTTGCAGCGTGACGGCGTGCTTGTGGATGGACTGGATGCCGGCGAACAGAATGCGCGAGTGCAAATCCCGTTTGCCCAGCCCGGCCGACTGGATGCCGGCCGGCGCGTCCGGCCAGAAGCCGAGCAGTTCTTGAAAATTCTGGCTGATCAGTTCCTTGACATGTGTGAGCACGAGCACGCGCGTGTCGGGCCACGCTTCCAATGCCTCGCGGATGAATGTTGCGATGACGAGTGACTTGCCGGCCCCGGGCGGGATGACCACGAGCGGGTTGCCGTCGTTATCATTGAACCAGGAGTAGAGCGCATCGATCGCCTCCCGCTGGTAGGGTCGGAGAGCGAGGGTCATGCGGCGGTGCCGATCGAATCGAACAGCGTGCCGGAGGATCGTGACGCAACATCGAGGTGCCGCGCGGCCTGTCGGAAATATGCGTCTTTCAGTTCCACCCCGACGAATTTGCGCCGGTTGCGCAGCGCGACCACGCCTTCAGATCCGATGCCGGTGAAAGGCGATAGCACCACGTCACCAGGATTTGACCACAGCCGGGTTGCCCGCTCGGTCAGATCGAGCGGCATAGGGCAGATGTGCTTTTCGTCGCCCGGCGCGCGGATGGCGTTCAAAACGTCCGTTTCGCGCGTGTTCATCCATACCGGCGACGCGGCGATCAGCGCGCGGGTTGTGGCTCCGGTGAACGATTTGAGGATGCTGCTTTCGTCCAGACTGACCGCGCCGAATGCATCCGGCTGCAACAGGTCGAGCCGGTCATAGTTGCAAATGTTGATGCCCGGCCCGGCGTCCGATTGCTGGCGGATGACGCGGGCTTCATAGCCAAAACGGTGCGCCTCGCGTTCGATCTGTCGCGCCACGGCAAGCGGTGTCAGCAACAGCGCCATGCCGTTGCTGGCGTCAGCCGCCTGCCTGCACCATTCCAACTGGATGGCTGTTTTGCCGAGGCCGGTATCCAAAAACATCGCCGCACGGCCGCGCTTGAGTGCGAATCGGACGCATTCGGCCTGGTAGTCGAAGAGGTGCGGCGGGAGCGGGCCGGCTTCTATGCCGATCGATTGCGCAACCGGAGCCTTGCGCGCGAGAAACTCCGCGTAATCTTCACGCATTAGAACGGCACTCCATCCGTAAAGGTTGAGCCGTCGCGCATGCGATACGACACCCATCCGATCGCGGGATCCGCGTCGATTTGTTCGCCGGGCACGAGGCCGGGGATGTAAAGATGACGGCCGCACCCTTCGATCTGCGCCGCGCGGTCGAGGTATTCGCCGGTCAGTTCGCAGGTCCATTTGCCGCCTTCCACGGGCGACGAGTGCAGGCAGGATCGGCAATGCGCGTCCGGCAACCGGCCGCCGTGGCATGCGTCGGCATGGTCGCAAAACCGGCATTGAAACCACGAGGCGTCTTCGCTGATGCGCGATGGTGGCGAGGCGGAATTGACCACGAATGAAGCGCGGGCCATCAACCGCAACGCCGCGGTTGCGTCGTAATGGATGCGTTCCACATGCATATCGTCGTTGTCTTTGTTGACCGCCATGTAGAGCGCGCGGGTCATGCCGGTCAGATGCATATAGGCCTGCATTTGCGCGTAATGCTGCGGCTTGGCCTTCTGCACCCCGTCCTTCACCAATGAGGCGAATGACTTGGCCGAATGCGTCTTAAACTCGGTCACGTGCCACGTTTTCGGCGATTCGAGGATGCCGATGGCGCAGCCGTCCATACTGCCGCCGAAGTGGCCGCTATCGTCGCGCAACACCCATTGCCGACCGGTGCTGTCGTCAATGTCCAGCACGGTTGCGCCGGTCGCGCGGAGGTTGGCGACGAAACGCGCTTCCGCCAGGTTGCCGGTCTCGAACAACCGGAGCATGCGACCGGAAAACCGAGCGCGCGTGGTCCAGCGGAATGAATACCATATCGCCCGGTCGCACGATGCGCCGATCAGGGACGCGCCGAGGTGCTCGCGGTATCCGTCATCTTGGGTGGCCTCGTAGCTTGCCCAGATTGCGTTGAGCGTGGGGCTTGGAGGCGCGGGAAGTCCTGCCATAATAGCATCCGCCTTCTGCCGTCGTTTTGGTGGATCGGTGGAAAGGGGCTGGCGTCCGCCCTGGAAAGTGTTCGCCAGCCCCGGACAGAGCTAAGCCGACCGGCGCCACGGTGCCGAGGCCGGCGCGGCAGCGGCAGCCGGTGCGGGCTTGGTGGCCGCCGCACCTGCACCCCATGCCGGCTTGGCGGCGGCCGGTGCGGCTGCCGGCGCATGGTGCTGAGCGGGTGCCGCTGCACCACCCGGCGCCGGCTTGTAGCCCTTCACCTCGTTCTGCGGCTCACGGCGCTCATAGCCCCTCGAGTCTGTTCCGGCCGGAAGGACGTTGACCTTGACCATCATGGGCTTAAAATGCAGCGCCTCGCTGTCCTGCACTGACAGCACGTTGACCGCGTGGCAGATCGCGGAAAGCGTTTGTTGCGCGATCTGTTCGGCGGTCGCGTTTTTATTGCGGAGGTTGAGCCGGTCCCAGATATGCCGGCCGGTCTGCGGGCCATCGAGGATTTCCAGTTCCAGCACGAGCATTTGGCCGGTGCCGTCTTTCGTCGGGTTCATCTCGCTCTTGACGATCTGAGCGATGTAATCGCCGGCCGGCACGATATCGCGCGGCGCGTTGGGTTCAACTTGCGTGGCGTCAAAATGTCCTGGGAGCATTGCCATGATTAAGCGGCCTTTGGTTGGTTGTGAAACGGCAGTTGAGCGGCGATGGTCGGCCACATCTGGTCAGGGTCGTCCGGTAGGGCGATGACGGGCTGCATGCGCCAACGGTTTTTGGCGAGATGGGACGGCCGCTCCTCGGTGTAGAGCACGCGCTGCCCAGCCCCGACGCCACGCTGGCGGCTGTCTTTGTCCTTTGGGTCGTCTTTGACGAGCGAGACGCGGTAGTTGACCAGGAACACGCCATCGGCGTTTTCCTGTGCCAATGCCGAGGCCCGCTTGTGCAGCTTAGGCTGGTAGCGGTCATAAGCGGCGCTGTCGGGCGGCTCGAATGTTTTGACCTCGGTATGCGCAATCAGGATGATGCCCATGTTACGGTTGGTCCGCAGCGCATCCATGCCGTCGAAAAAGTGTCGCCAGTGCTTGTCGGCTTCGAGGTAGCCCTTGCCATAGCCGGCGTCTTCGATGGAATTCCATTTCTGCAATTCGCAGGTGTAAGACCAGATCAGCGGCTCCAACCAATCGAGCGAATCCACGATGACGGTCTGGAAGTCGTGATCGCCGTTCGCCAGTTCGCCAATCGCCGCGGTCACGTCACGAAAGTCACGCAACACGCCGAACGTCGGCACGTCCAGCATGCCGAGGCCGTCCTCGGTCTGGATGATGACCGGGCTGGGTGCGCCGGCCGCGATGGACGTTTTGCCGACGCCATGCGGGCCATAGATGATGAGCCGCTCGGGTTGTGGCACGCCGCCCCGGCGCAGGCTGTCGAGAGAGATCGCCATTTGTGGGTTCCTGATGGTGGATTGCTTGCCCGCTGGTTGAACACACCCGGCGCGGGCCGTGCGGGTGCGTATGGGGTGGCGTGGAGTGCGGTAATGTGCAGTGTCCTGCTGTGGCGTGACGTGTCGGAAGGCGTGTCGTCCGGCAGTCGCGCGCCGGATGCGCAACGGGCTATCGCCCGATCTCTAAAACTGGATAGGCGGGAGCGTCCCTTAGCCTTAACCGCCTCGTCCCATGTCCGAGGTGCCGACCGCTTTGCCCATGCCGCGTGAGTGTCGAAATGCCCCGGCTCACGTTGGTTAGGGAGGAACGCTGTTGCGACTGCCCGCCGTCAATCGTTGAAGGTGTCGGCGCCGGGTGTCAGAGCGCGATAGAGCGGGCTTCGATCAGCACGCCCATCGCTATGGGGTGAAACGGCATGAGCGGCTCAGGACCGGCCTGCCGGCGCTGCCATGCAGGTGTTCCAATGTCGGGCACACCAACCTGGGAGAACGTGCTCCGCGCGGTGCAGCCGCAACGATTGGAAACCATTGTCTTCGAGATGTTCAGCGCGGTGGCGATGTCGGCCTGGCTCATCCCCTGCGCACGCAATTTCTGGATTTGCGGCGTAAGGATCGCCGCGCGCCGGGCGGATGGATGCATCGCGCCCTTGCGTGGCGGCAGATCGGTCCGCGCGCGGTATTTCGCCGCCTGCCATTCCGTGCACCCGATGGCCTGCGCAATTTTCGGCGCCGTATCGCCGCGCATCCACATCAGCGCGAACAACGCGCGCCGGGCCTCGGTCCACTCGAATTTGTTGAGTGCTGGTCGATTGGGATTCAGGTCGCTGCGCATTATTTCAGTCCTCCTTTCGTCATCCATTTCCGCCAATGCGGGCCGGCAATGCGGGCTTCGATCGTGGCGCGGCCGTTCGGGCCAGCCCGGTGCATCACCACCACGTCGTTCACATCCGATGCGCGTTGCAGCGCGGCCGGGCTGATGCCGGATGCGTGCCGCACGTCAAAAAATCCGTTCCACCAGCCAACCACCGTCCAATGATCGGCGTGCAACTGGTCCATCAGGTGTTGGCGTGCGGCGGCATGTTCGTCCGCAAATGGGCTAACGCGTGGCATGGCGAGCACCTCCGGTCGTCCAGTCGATGACAAAGGGCGGCACACCGTAATAACTGCGCACCTTATTCACGCGGTCCATATCGGTGCCGTCGCAATCAAACCCCCGCGCTCGGCACCATCCGCGAACGTGCTTGAATGGTGCGTAAACGAGACCATCCGGGCTTGGCGCCAGGTCGGGCAGCGGTTCTTCGTCCAGCACCACAACCGGCGCCGTGATGACCGGGCGGCCAACGGGCGGAGAGACGATGCGCGGGCGTGGCAGTCGCAGTTCCGGCCGGAGCTTGAGGCCGGAGCGTTCCAGCTTGCGGCGCAGCATCCGGCCGGTGACGTGCTCGCCTTCCATGCCGTTGAGCACCTGCAACACCTGCGATGGCGACAGGCCCTCGGCTGCCATTTCGCGCAATTTGGCGTTGCGTGCTGGCGTCCAAGCGTCAGTGCGAACGATAACCACGTGATTGCGTGGTTTGGGTGAGCATGCCGGCCGGCGCAGTCGCAGTTCGCCGGCCTTGTGCTTGACCATTTGAGGCGTCACGGTCGGGCCGGGCAGCGCGTTCGCCGCATCGGCGATGATCTTGCGCGGGATGCCGGCGGGCCACATTTCAACGACAACAGCCACACGGCGCGGATCTGTCCATCGCATGCCGGGGCGGGTGTATGCGGCGACGAAATGCGGCGGCCGGCGCAGGCGCAACGAACTAACCTTACATTTCAGCGCGGGCAGCGAGACACCATCGCCTGGCATGGCGTTGAGGCGCGCGAGGATTTCGTCGCGCGGCACGGCGTCGATTTCATACATCTTGCGCAGTGCGTCTTCGCGGAGTTGCGGCCAACGGCGCATGGCTTAAATCCCCCGCACAGGCGGCGGCGCCAGCCGTGCGCGCGCATGGCGCAGGGTGCGATCCATCTTGCGCATGTGCGCAATCGCGGAGCCGGGCATAAACAGGACGCGGAACAAAAACAGGCGGATTTCGAGGTGCGCAACCCCGAGCGCATCGCGTCCATAAGTAAAGCCCGGCATGCATGGGACGGCTTCAATGATCATTGTTAACATCCTTGTTCCCTATGAGCGCGTTGATCTCCGCTGCGATTGCGTCAGATGACTGCATCAGCCGGAGCAATTCGGCGCCTCGCGGCGCGTTCAAACCGTCAAACCAATTCGACACCGTGCGAGCGGACACACCGAGCAGGCGGGCAACGTCTTTCCGGCCATGCCGGGAAGGAAATGCCGCGCGAATTGCCTTTGTTGTGGCCTCGCAATAGGTGGCGTCGGTAATCATGGAATTTGGAAACTTTCGCGTATCTTCATTGCTGGAAGTTCGCATCGCACATGGTCCATATTGCTGGTCATGGAACACGAGCTGCCGCGCAACGGGCTGCAACCCATCGCGGAAATTGTGAGCGTGTTACTCATACGGATCGAAAGACACAGACTTGAACGCCGCCAGCACGCCAACCCAAAGGAGTAGGCCATGCCAACCATGACGAAAGGCGAAGCGATGATGGATTTCATGGCGCCACCACATGAGCCGAAGGCGACGGGGCCACCATGACGGAGCGGGAACGCTCTATCTGGTCCCACTCGTCACCGTGGCGGGAGGGTTGAGAATGGAAGAATGCGGCGACCACAATAGCGAACGCGACCGACGCCAAAGGCAGAGCGATGCCGGCGAGGAAATCGCTCATTGCTGCACCTGCACCGCGCACGCCGGCAGCGCGAACACGTCCGGCCGTAGTTCGTGCGGCGATATGCCGGTGATGGTCGAGACCTTGAGGACGTGGTGCGCAGGGACGCGCTTCCAGCCGTGCACCGTGGAATGGTGGATGTTGAGATGCGACGACAGCTTCGTTAAGCCGCCCGCTTTTTCGATGACTGTTTTCGTGTCCATGCCGCATTGTTGGAGAAACCAGCATTCTGCGTCAAGCGAAATGTTGGGTTTTCCAGCACATTATTTTTTGCGCGCGAATAGCCTATGGCTATGACAAAAGAACCCACACCCCCCAAACGCGAACGGCCGCCGCGCGGCGCTCGTCTTTTTGCTTTGCGCCGCAAAGCCGGCATGACGCAGGAAGATGCCGCGGCTGAGTTTGAAACCAGCCACGGGCATATCTCGAACATCGAAAACGGGAGGGATGACCCCAGCCGCGAACTACTCTTGCGGATGGCGTCGTTTTATCACGTCACTATGGACTACCTGGAAACGGGCGCGGGCGGCGCGAGCGTCCAGCTCCCGCGTAATGCTGAGGAGGACCGCGAGGGCGCCGAACTCCTCCAAAACTGGGCCAGACTTAACCAAAACCAACGGGACACGGTTGCCCGCGTTATCCGGTCGTATCTCGTCGATAAGAGTGCTCTTGCTCATGATGATGCTCCGCAAAGTGACCGCGGCAAAACCTTGTCACAATAAAAAAACGGAGTCTAAGCAATAAGTTAACTTGCGTAAAACATGTTTTAGACTCCTGCCGGAATGATCGAGTCGTAAGTTATTGTCTGGACTCCGCTTTATCATATTAACGATGCGTTGACGTTTGTATGATGCGCGCATAGGTGAGTTGCCATGCCATAGGGAGGCAACATGTTTGAATGGTTGCGCAGGCTCTTTGGAGGCACGGCCAAATCTGCCCAACCGGCTGCATGGGTGCGGCGGCCGATGGCGATGCCTCAACCGGGCGAGGATGCATCCGTGTGGACGCGCCGTATTATCGCGCCTTCGGGTGTGGATGCGCGCCGGCCGGCGATCGATCGGGATACCAATCGGCGCCTATTGGGCAGCTTTGACCGGCTAGATTTTCCAATTTTGGTATTCGATACCGAGACGACGGGCGTGATGGACGACGATCGCGTCGTGTCGTTTGGCGCTGTAATGCTCAACAGCATGCAGCAAAAGCCGGACGGCAGCCGGAATATGAACTTCGCCCCGACGCATTTTGTGTTCAACCCCGGCCGATCTAGCCACCCGATGGCGCAAAAAGTGCACGGCCACACCGATCACGAATTGTCTTTCCAGGAGCCGTTCGCGGCCCGTGCTGCGGAAATTGCCGAGCTATTTGAGCGCGCTAGGCTGGTTGTGTGCCACAACGTCGCATTCGATCTCAAATTCATCGAACGTGAGATGCGTCTTGCCGGCGTCGGGATGCGCGGTCGGGAAACATTCTGCACCATGCGAGCGGCGCAACGTGACCCTGCGCTGCCCAACGGCAAGCTGGACGATCTCGCACGCCTCATTGGAATGCCGCGCGCTGGCGCTCATCACGGCGCGCTAGAGGATGCGTGGATTACGATGCATGTCTTTTTCCGCCTCAAGGTCGGGCCAGGCATCGCGCCGACGCCGTTTTCAGCCCTGCCGAATCCGGGATTCGAAAACTACCGCGCCGTCACCCCGCCCGAATCGGCGCCAACCCTGGTCGCCAAGCGGCGCCGGACCAAAAAAGCACCCGACGCCTAGCGTAAAATGTTGGCGGTTGGATGCGCCGATAGAAAATAAATTTTCGCCTGCTGGTTTTACCAACATTTTTGCTTGACGCGAATTGCTGGTTTCTCCAACAATGCTCCATCAACCCGATGGAGGCTACCGACATGGCTACCTCATCCACCACATCCACATCACGCCGTTGCATCACCGATCGATATCCGGCCGGGCGTAAGCCGATCACGCAAGCCGAGCGGGCGTTCTGGCGGTGCCTGTTTGTCGCGTCCCTCTGCGCCTCCGCTGGCGTGATGGTGTCGCTGGTCATGTCCGTTGCCCGCATGGTGCTGTCATGACCGATGCCAAGCCACCATCCGCGATCTTGTCCGAAACAGCCGCCACGGTGCCACCAGGATCATTGCGCGACCGTCTATTCGCTCTTGCCGCCTTGGTGCTGGACGCGGAACGGGAAGCCGAGCGTTTCCGCGCCGCGGTCAAGGAGGCGATGGCATGACCGCGCCACCACCATCTCACCGCGCTGGCGCGGCTGTTCCATTAAAAGTGCTCATCGGCTGCGAGTTTTCCGGCGTGGTTCGCCGCGCATTCGCTGCCCTCGGCCATGATGCATGGTCGTGCGACCTGTTGCCGGCAGAGGACGGCAGCAACAAGCATATCGTAGGCGACGTGCGCGATGTGCTGCATGACGGCTGGGATTTGCTCGCGGTGTTCCATCCGCCATGCACCCGGCTATGCAACTCCGGCGTTCGCTGGCTGGCAGAGCGCAATTTGTGGGCCGATCTGGACCGCGCCGCCGATCTGTTTTCCGCGCTCTGGAATGCGCCGGTCCCGCGCCGTGCCATCGAAAACCCGATCATGCACCGGCACGCAAAAGAGCGCATCGCAGGGTATCGGAAGCCGGCGCAGATTATCCAGCCGTGGCAATTCGGCCATGGCGAGACAAAAGCAACATGCCTCTGGCTGCATGGCCTGATGCCGCTGCGTCCGACCGATGTTGTCGATGGTCGCACCGCCCGCGTTCACCGCATGCCGCCGAGCGCGAACAGGTGGCGCGAACGCTCCCGCACGTTCGACGGAGTTGCCCGCGCGATGGCTCTGCAATGGGGCGGCGACCTGGCTGGGGAGTTGGCCGCATGACCCTCCACCTAACCCTCATAGCCCTACGCGGCCTGATCCTAATCACCCCACCCCCTGCGCCATACCAGAACCGCGACATGTGCGAGGTCGCGCGCGCGGGGATTGTCGATGACCTGACCGTTAGCGGCGCGCTTGTGCTGTCCGCCCGGTGTGAGTTGGAGAGTGTGCGATGACAGTGAAAGATGGCGGCATAATCGGGGTGCGGGTGTTGCACGCTGGGAGGCACGGAGGCGCAATGATAGCGACCGGCGACAACGCTTATAGCATCGTCGAACCTAGTGCGGTTTGCCCGATCCCCCCCGACCCGCATCAGGCGTTGAAGGATGCGGTGATTGCTGCGGCTGGCGAGGTGCGGATAACCCACCCCCTCACTGACGAACGCTTGCGGGCTATAATTAAGATGTTCGACGCCATCGACGCCCTCACCGCCGCACAGACACCACCGAAGCCCGATCCGGTGGAGGTGTTTTACGAGGCCGTAGACCGGCAACACCTATGCGACAACGTATTCCATCCGTCTCATCGAAATTGTTTGAAAAATGTCCCGGCTTGCC
>Ga0214192_1001562_pt1 | contig 12646 bp, 15 predicted proteins | sample TroBogEpilimnion_44_FD_153030 | JGI IMG/M metagenome (GOLD analysis project Ga0214192, IMG submission 153030) | Freshwater microbial communities from Trout Bog Lake, WI - 29JUL2008 epilimnion | ecosystem: Environmental > Aquatic > Freshwater > Lake > Epilimnion/Euphotic zone | place: Trout Bog... | reverse complement strand
CTTAATTGTGGAGTAGAGATAATCATATTACAATAAGAATAGAATATTTTGATTTAAGACTGTAATGTGTTAAATATATAAAAATGTATCAAAGTCGGATACAAAGTGGGAAAAAAAGAACACATCATAAAGATCGTAATCGATATATGGTAGAACCAGAAGATGGTCAAGAATTTGGTGTTGTAATTAAAATGCTTGGTAATGGCCGATTAAATGTTTTATGCAGTGATAATATTCAAAGAATTGCAAAAATCAGAGGATCTATGCGCAAAGGAACTGGTAAGACAATTGTTGAAAAAGGAGATTTAGTACTTATCTCTCGGCGTGATTTTGAAGAAGATAAAGTCGATATTATTCATAAATATAATCATGAAGAAGCATCTATTCTTATTCGTGCTGATGTCCCAGAGGCTCTTATAAGAGCATGGCATATGCGGGATGGATCTATGGATCTTGATGAAAATATTTCAAATGTAGTTTTTGCTGAAGAAGATGATCCTGTATTTGAAACTATTTAGTCTAGTCGTCTTCAGATTCATCTGTAGTTTGTTCTTCTTCTCGTTCTTCTTCTTCAGATTCATCTGTAGTTTGTTGATGTTCTTGTTCTTCTTCTTCAGATTCATCTGTAGTTTGTTGTTCTTCTTGAGATTCATCTGGTACATCTTGTTTACAAACTGGACATATACGATGATCAACTAACCACCTTTCAATGCATTCACCGCAAAATATATGATTACATTTTCTTATTTTTCTATTATATTCTGCCTTACTTAAATTATCTAAACAAATTGGACAAACTATAGTTTCAGTTTCATTAGAATAAACTATTGATGGCGCTGAATAATCAATATTTTTTACTCCAACTAAATGATCTCCTACACGTTCACATATTTCTGTTAATTCTTCATAAGATAAATCATCAGTATATGTATTGATATCATTAACCGTTAAATCTGCAAACGTCATTGCCGTCCATGTTGTTAAAAATTGCCTATGAGTAATATCTGAATTATTTAAATGATAAAAGAAATTAAATATTGGATATGTTTCTGTACATATCGGACATTCAATATGATTAATTATATCTTCAATATTCATATTCGAATAAATATTTGGGCTTATTAGATTCGAAGTCATTATTATATTTTAATATTATAATACTTAAATGAAATATCCTTTTTATCAATTATATTCTTTTTGGATTGCTGTACTATTTATATTATATGTAATAAAAATAATAAATTTTTCAATTATGCCTTCTGTTCTAATTGGTATTATTGGAACTATTATAATATTAACTTATAAATTTTATATAACCACGTTTCAAATTAATTATAAACTTGGATTTACAATATTGATTATACATTTTATTCCATTATTTGTTATTCCATTTAAATTTACACAATACGATCTATTATATAATTTATGTATATTTATAATATATTTATTAACTCTTCAATTACAAAATACAAATTTAATAAAAGTTTATAACAAAATAATATATGAACAAAAAACTAATGCCTCTTTTTATGAATATGGCAAAAATCTTGGATTTTTGTAATGTCTAATTAGTAGAGTAAAATGACAAATCTCGATGAATTAGTTCAAAACTATCTAAAAACAGAAAATCCAGATGATTATATAAATTCTGTTGTTAAAACTTTTATAAGAACAAGAACATATCCAAGATATAAATATAAAAAATGTGAGAATTATGATTTTAATTTACCATATTGTGCTGAAATTAATATAGATATATTATCTAAAATTCTTAATTTTGCAAATGATATTTATGATAATGAACCAGATATAGAAAAAAAAATATATCTTTTAAAAAAATTAAAAACATTTACAATACAATTAGATGAGAATGCAATTACTGGTCAACATAATTTAGAAAAATTAAATTATAATTTTATTAAACATCTTAAAAGATATTTTACTAAATATGGTTATTCAAATCAAAATAATTTTGGTATTACATATTTTTGCAATACAGTTGTAAGAGATATTATCGTTTTAATGTTAAATAAACTTGGTTTTAATAAAAGAGAAAGAAGTAGATCAAATAATTCACAATCTTCACCTTCTTCATCTCCAATGGCTAAAACAGTAAAGTATAAAGGTGGAGAAGTTCCAATTGAAACTGGTCCTCGTGGAGGAAAGTTTTATTATGTTGGAAAAAATAAAAAATATTTATGATATTAATATAATAAATGTATGGGTTATGTTATTATCACTTAATTAATAATTATTAATTTGTAGTCATATTCTTCTTTCTATAAATTCTCTTTTTCTTTTCTTCTGTTTTAACCTCTAATATAATTCCTTCAGATGTTTGTTTATACCCTTTAATTTGTAGCTGTCCATTATGAATATTCTGATGACATTCTTCGCATACTGGTAATAAATTGAATTCTTTATTTTTATGAAATCCTAATTCTTCTATAAATCCATTTGCATTTGATTTGTATTGTTCATGAATATGATGTGTTTCTGATGGTGTTTTTTTGCAAATCGCACATTCGCCCATAAATACATTTGCATTATATCGCGATTGTTTATCATCATGAAGGAGCGACGATGTTCCTTGAATATCACATCGTATTTCATGTGCATATTTTAAAAAATCTTTAGGCATATCTAAACCTTTACATACTTCAAGACCATATAGACTATTTCCAGAACCATCTCGAAGTTTACGATCAAATATGAGTTTTCCATTTTCATCTACTTCAATATGCATATGAGCTAATCGAATAGTTTTATTTGCACTTAAATTTTCAATTACTTTAATCTTTGGTAAATCATGAAGATGTGTCGCAAATATAAAAGATGAATTATTCTCAACAAGTTTCTTAATACCAGATGAAACTATTGCAAGTGCACTAATTGCCTCTGTTCCTGAACAGAGTTCATCTCCAAGAATTAAACTATACTTATCGCATCGATGAAGAATATTACGTAATTCAAGCATCTCAACTGTAAACGTACTCCATCCACGATAAATATTATCCATACTTGTAATACGTGTAAAAATCTTTCGATATGGTGCAAGTACCATCTCTTTACACGAAACATACATTCCAGCTTGTGCCATAAGAACATTACACCCTATAGCCTTCATAAGTGAACTCTTTCCAGATGCATTAATACCAAAAAGTAAAACCCCTCTTTCTTCTTTACCTATTTCAATGTCATTGACAATATATTCATGACTAATATGTAATCTTTCTAAAATAGGATGTCTTAAACTTTTTGTAGTTACAAAACTATTATCATTCTTCTGTAACGTAGGCCGTGTATAATTATATTCAACAGCATTCTTTGCATTTATAGAAAGAATATCAATATCTGAAATTATAGCTACAATTTCAATAATGTTATCAATATTCTTTGTTGCATAATCCTTGAGAAAATTCTTGTATTTTTGTAAAACATTAAATGATAATAATTCTGTATAACGAATAATTTCATTTGAAATCTTATCAAGATATTTGTGCTTCAATTTTACATTTGAACTTGATGAACTTAATGATTTTGCTTCGATCTCTTTAATATCTATAGACTGTTCTTGATATGTACCAAGACGCTTCATTTTAGATTTAGCAGTATCCCATCGTTTCTTTGTCATTACAATTACATATCCATCTCGATCAGTAAACTCTATTTTTGCACCTTCTACGAACTGTTCTACGCAATTTTCTAAAATTTCACGATATTGATCAACGTTATACTGTAATTCATCTACATCTGGATAAATACCTTTCTTAAAAATATTAGACTTTATACCTTGCTGAAGATTATATTTATTTGCCTCATCAATATTTAAAATATCTTCATAATCTTTCTGTAAATTTGTAGCTACAATTTTATCTTTATCTTTTCCAAGAATTTCTAAAACATTAATTATCGCATTTAACGTGTTATCATAACCCGACCAATCGATTGGTGAATAATTACCTGTATACATTTTTCTCGCTATACGTTCAAGATCTAATACTTCTTTTAATTCCTTATGAACTTTATCAAAAATATTATTATCAATCATATATTGTATTTCATCATATCTTTCATTTAATTTTTCAATATTATAAATGGGTTGAAGAAGCCTTTCTTTAAAATTACGTCGACCAAATGCAGTTGCACACCGATTTAAAATAGAAAGAAGCGGTTTCTCCGAAGCTATTTGTGATCCAAGAATTTGTAGCTGAATTGCACTATTATATTCTAAAATACATTGTTCACTATCTAAACTAATATGTGCTGGTTTTTGTAAATGTGCAATCAAACTTGCATTATGTTCATACGCAAATTGAATCATATAACAAAATGCAATACGGGCATTATCGTATTTTTCCATATCAAGAACTTCAATCGGTTTTAGCATACATTTCATTTCGTAAGCTTTTTCTAATATTTTATTTTGATATACCACATTGGTAAATTGTGTATGTGTATCTTCAAAAATATTCCATAGTTCATGCACTGTTTTTGTATTATCTAGCATATTTTTAATCATTATTCTCTCTTCAACTGTTAAATTATGACCTAAAAGAATTACCTCCTTTGGTTGATATAAATAATAACATCTTATAAATTCATCAATCACATATGATACATCTGTATTTATGTTTGTAATTTCATATATCCATGTCTTTCCTGTTGAAACATCTACTCCACTCATTCCAGCTAGTAAACAACGTTTATTAAACTTATCGGTATAAACATCCCAATAGACTGCCATTAGATAATTGCCCTCGTGTGTATTTGGTTGTATTTGTATAGATGGACTAAGAACTTCAGTTACTTCTCTTTTTGGATTTGGCGGAGATGTTATTTGTCGCACAAGAACTACGGTGTAGTTATTCGATAAAAGAACTTGAGAATGTTTTGGTAAAGCATAACTTGGGAATCCAGCCATAAAAGGATTTCCTCGATCAACTTCAGTAATCGCCTTATTTTTCCGACTCAATTGAATATTCAGAATATCACAAATCTGCTGAATATTTGGCCCTATTGTCTCTTTTTCATTAATAACCGCATAAATTTCAAAAAATGATCCACATTCGATTAAAACTATTGTATTTGGACCATATTTCTTTGTGTAAGTCTCACAATATTCAAAATATTCATCATGCATTGTCATTTTTAATTATCATTTATATATATTATACTTTTTCTTAAATGAATTTTAAAAATAATTTATAATTTAATAGCTACTAATTTTTTTATATAAATCTAATAAAATAATATCATTTATATATTCTTTCCACCAACAATGCGTAATTATTGTTCCAACTGGAGTATTAAATAAATAATCAGGACAAAGAAGTATATTTTTCTTAAATTCTTCATTATTAGTTACATAATAAGATATACATATTTGTTCACAACCAGGAGGACCATTTGTCCCTTCTACTTTTTTATATTTTGCATATTCTTCTTGTTCCGGCATATTATAAATATCTGTAATAACTTGTGATGTATACTCATTTGGTTTAAAAATTGTCATTCCTCCATTTATATATTGTTGCATATTAAACTTAAATGATGCTGTACAATATACTTCTGCAGAATACATAAAAACTTTATCAATTGATGCAAAATAATTTAACCATTCTTCGAATTTATTATAGTCTTTTATCCATGCATCGGTATCTAAATTTACAATAATGTCATATTTTTGTAAATCATCCCATTTATCTATAATTGTTTTATATTTTAACCAGGTTGGGTCTCTATCATATGTTTCATCTATATTTACATTTACATATTCATATGTAATATTATTTTTACATTTCATTGAATTTATCATATACGTTAATTCATAGTAATTAACTTTTTCAAAAATATTACTACGATAATTAGCTTGAATATCGGCTACATTCATTATAGTATTTTCTGATATAAATTGTATATCATTATTATTTTTAAAGTCAGTTATATTTCTTAAACGCCTTGTATCTATTTGTAAAATATGTATTTTAAGGTTATTATTTATTTTAATTTTAGGAATATTATTAATATAATATAATTGAGGTGTAAATATATAATACCATGATCTTTCAAAAAAATGACATTCTTCAATATTATTATCATAACTTACTAATCTCAATAATTTTTCATAATATTCTTTTGGCTTCTTTAAAATAGTAGAATTTTTAACTGCAAAAATTGCACCTAATACCCATAAAAATTTATTTTCTGCAGGAAATCTAATATTTAAATTTTGTTCAAACCATTCTGGAAATGATAAATCGCATTGATTTGGTATAATCTTAACATCATATGAAGGATAATATTCTAATCTATATTTTTCATTAAAATGTAAATATTTACCACCATAATTATTAAGAGCAATTTCAGAAAAACCGTTTAAATTTGCAGAATTAATTAGTATATTAATATTTTGTACAATTGATAAATTTTTATTTATTACATGATCGTCTATTCTTCCTTGTGTAAATAATGTAATATTCTCTTTATCAAGATTATCATAATTCTTTATTATGTGATATAAATATGTATTTGATTCTCTTCCTACATTTTCAATAGATTCACATATATAATTTGTTTTATCTTCAGAAATAGAAACTGTAATACCTTTATCATATATATATATATTATTAGTATCTTGTTGACATAATTCTAAATATGATATATCTTCATTATATCTTGCTACTACAATATCATATTTATTAATTAATGTGGAATCTAAAATAGAGGATGAATCATTAGTATCATTATTTATTTGATTTCTATTCATTTTACTAGAAAATAATCGATTATATGTGTATCGTCTCTGCATATATATAATAATTATATAAATATAATTGTATTTACAACAATAGAAAAAATTTAAATTTTTCGTATAAATATGTAGGTAATAATGGGCATCATTTACAGTAATCCCAAAGAAGAAGACCTCAAAAAGATGACTATTAAAGATCTTAAAAATTTAGTTCAAACTAATCATACTGCTAAAGAATATCTAAGCGCATCGCACTTAGCTAGATATACTAAAGAAACCTATATTGCGGCTTTGATTCATTCAAAACGTATAAAAAAATAGTAGCAGTTCTTTTTCTCTTCTTATATTAGAACAACAAAAAAACAATGGGATCAAATGAACCCGTCCCTTTCAATTATGATTATTCTATAGAATTTGATGATGTATATGACCATAATGATACCGATGATATAATCGCATTAAATAATTTATTAGATTCAATGCCTGAAAATATAGATAAAAATGATCTTAAACAACAAATTCTAAATATATGCGCAACACTCGGAAATATATTACAAATAGAAAATGGCATTCATAGAATCGCTCAAATTTTAACATATAATGGATATAATATACGTATTGAATTGGATAATACTGATTGGAAAATGCAAGAAGGTATGTATAGTAATATTTCGCCAATATTTACTAATAACGTTGAATTACATTATCAACCTACTAACAGATTGATAACAACCCCAATTACGTTATAATTACTCCAAATATATATCACAATATTTAATATATATTTGGTATAATTATAATATATTTTTCTATTTTACAATTTTTATCAATTATATCAAGATTAAATAGAGTTGTATCTAACTTTTCATCTGTATTAGATAATTGTGATGTCTTGCTAAATCTAAAAGAAGAATTATTTTTTACACCAACTTTATTTTTACATTCTAGATCCGTCTTCGAAAAAGGAGTAACATGAATAGTATTTGGTATAATATACATTTTATTTTTATAATAAATTATACGTTTATATATATTACTTTTTCTTTTCTTGTAAACCATAAAAATATATATGAAGTAAATATTCTATATATAATGGTTTACGATATCCCTCTGTTTTTGAACACATATAATCTATTTCTGCTGCTTTACTTATAAAATCCATCTGTCTTTTTGAATCTTTATCTTTTAAATTTTGACTCAAATCACTATATAAATCTGAGAATGATACATCATACACACTTATCTTCTGTGTAAGCTGGCGTATCTCATTCATAGTTGGATGTGTTTTTTCTTGTAAAAATGTAGCTACAATTGGTAAATTATAAAGACAAAAGTTTTCTGTAACAGTTTCTGGAAAAGTTTTACTTAAATAAGCAATATATAAACAAAAATATATATTTGTACAATTATTTTGTTCCAGCAACGGGTGATATTCTATATCTACATTCATTTTATTAAAAAGTAATTTTATTTCTTCTGGTTTAAAATGTGGTACTCTGATTAATAAGAAACGACTTTTAATAGGATTTTCTAAAGCGGTTATTTTATATGTAGTACAAATAAAAATTGCATTCTTTGAATATCTTTCTAAGAGAACACGAAATGTTGGTGAATTTTCTTTATCACATGCACAATCTATATTTCGTATAAAAAATATATGTTTTTCACTGTGAATACATGGATGTTGTACTATCTCTTTGATAAAATTTGCTAAATTATTCAAATTTCTAGATTGATTTGGATTAGCTATATCTATATCAAAATAATAGGGAGTCTCATTATATATAACTTGTTTTTCCCATATTCTTTCTGTTTTTGTATAACACCCATATTTTGTTTTTACCATAGCATTCCATATAAGTTCAAGTGGAAAACCTTTACAACTATAAAAAAGTATATTCGATTCTATATTTGATATTTTATGAATTATATTTTTATAATATGGAAAAGAATCTATTGTATTTTCAAAAATAGCCACAAATTGATCCCAAAGGGCGTCCATTAATTATATTATGTAATTTCTGTTTATATTTATTTTTATAAATTAAATATAATGGTAGACTATCAGTTTGTTTATATATTTGTTGAAATTGCAATAGCAACCGCTATGCTTATCGGATTTATTATATTACTACCATTGTCAATAATGAAAAGAAATACTACAATGATTAAGAATAAGTTTTTTACATTTGCCATTGAAACTTTCTTGATATCCGTCTTACCATCAATACCAATGTTTTTCTTTATTTATTCACGTGGTCTTACTTATGATACTTCTAAAAAATATGTTTTTACTCTAATCATTCAAATTGCTATATTCCATATTTTATTCGAAATATCTGGTTTCTATAATTATCTCTTTACTGGAATCTATTAGATTAGATTTAAAAATTAACCCATTTATTCTATGTAATGATTGATGATTATAAAGTCTTAGGGTTGCAAAATACAGCTAGTTTTTCGCAAGTTAGAGCACGCTATTTTGAACTTGCAAAACTCCATCATCCTGATAAATTACATAATATTAGTATCGAAGAAAAGAAAGAACATGAAGAGTATTTTAAGAAAATTACATTAGCGTATGCAAATATAGAAAAAGAGAATAATAGAAAACAAGGAATTAATGATAATACTCCTGGATACGAAGAAGGCGATTGGAGAGCGGTTTGGCATAATTTTGAAACTTTGTTTAAAAATCCAGAAACATGGAAAGCCATGAAGACTATCATAAAAGATACTTTTAAAGATACTTTTTATGAAGTTGCTTCAAAATCGTTCATAAAACATCATACTATAAAAGTTCCAGTTACACTTGAAGAAATACATTTGCGAAAAAATAAAAAATTACGGTTATTTTTAGCTCAACGAGAAAAACCTGTATTTATTACTATAAAAGTTGATCTGTATCCTGATATGACTTTTGAGAAGATTCATATATTTGAAGATAATAGTAGTGTCAAAATTACATTTATTCTGATAATTAAAAACCATGAAACATTTCGTTTAATACCCTTACTAGAATCATACGATCTATTTACAGTTGTTAAATTACAATGGAATGAATATTTAGAGGGAAAAACATTTTCGTTAAAATATCTAGACGATAATCTATTAGATATTAATATAGAACCATTTGTACGATTAGACATACCACTTGAAATTGAAAATAAAGGGTTGTGTAATTTAGGGAATTTATATATAACTATTGACATTGTCTATCCTCGCAAAAAATCTTGGGATAATCTTGATTCTGAAAAAAAACTTTTTTTCTTAAATATCTTAAACGCACTTTTTCTCCCATGATTATGGTGCGAAAAAAAACAAAAACTACTTAAGGATAAGGATACATATATGATTATCCTAAAAAGATAAAATGGCTCCTCCTCGTAAGCAATCTGCCACCACTGCCGTCGCAACCCCAGCTGCTCCAGTTGATGTAGCTGCACCACCAGTAAAGCCAGCAGCAACTCGTGTACCAAAGAGCGCAAAGGCACCAGCAGCTGAAGTAACTCCTGCAGTTGTAGAAAAGACAGTTGACAAGGTAGCCGCAGTTGTAGAAGCAACTGAAGGTGGTGAAGTTGCAGAAGGTTCTACTCTTGCTCAAGTTGTAGCAAAGGTAAACACTTTCGCATCTCTCATTAAGGACGTACAAACTCTCCTAAAGACTCTAACAAAGGAATATGATCGCATGAAGAAGACTGTTGACAAGACTGAACGCAAGCGCGCAAATGCTCGTACTAACCCCAATGGTTTTGCCAAGCCAGCAAAGATTACCGATGATATGTGCGATTTCCTCAGTGTACCACACGGATCTGAACTATCTCGTACTGATGTAACTCGCCGCATTAATGCCTACATCAAGGAACACAATCTCAACAAGCCAGAAAACAAGCGTATCATCCTCCCAGATGACAAGCTCCGCAAGATTCTTGGTGTAAAGAATGACGAAGAAGTATCTTTCTTCAGCCTACAAAAGTACCTTTCCCGTTCCTTCGTAAAGAAGCCTGTTGTTGCAGCTGTTTAAACAATACATTATTGTAATTCCTTTTATTTTTGTAATTAATAAAAAATGATTCAAATATTTTTATTTTTAAGACTAAACATGCTAAAATATAAATTATCGTATAGTGAAATTACCGATTTGTTAGATATATATAAAATTTTAAAATTAAACAAAAAATTTTTTAAGAAGTATTATGAACTATGTGAACTTGAAATAGATAGTGACCATATTGATCGCATAATTCAAATAGCTATTAATATTAATGCAAATTCTAAAGTATATTTACATGATATTAAAGAATTACTTCATACTTTAAGTTATATTGGTGGACTTTTAAAAGATAAACTTACGTACTATGTACCAAATTTTAGACAATCAATTAATCGAGCTGATTATATTAGAAATATGATACAAACACCACGATTTAAATTAAATGCTGAAAACCTACCTGAATTAAGTACTGAAGAAATGAAAGAATTTAGAAAGTTATTGCTATTAAATGATCATTTTAATATGGTATATGACTGTATCCAGACTATAATGATACCCCTGCTAATTAAAGAATATCATGATAAAGATAAAATTAAAGCCCAAAAATCTATTTTTCTACAAAATATTAATAAAGGATGGTTTATTCATATCTAGAGTTTTTTATAATAAGTCACATTATTCTGTAATCTTTTCATTATCCCATCGTTTTGTCATATTATGTACTAATATCTTTATTTTTTTTAGAGCATTTGTAAAATACTTTTCATTTGTATCATCGTTTTCAATATTTACGTTATCTAAATATTCTAATATTCTTCCTATATCTGTGCGAATTAAATTAATCTTCTTCTTTTTGTATTCATGAGAACATTCTAATGCCGCACAACTCATTTGATGAGTTAAAATTGGAAATACATCTTGATCTAATGCAATTTCCCATTTATCATCGCCTTGATGTATTGAACTGTAATTAGTATTTAAGTTATTCTTTTTAACTATTCTATTTTCTGCACGGTCTAATATTGCATGTGTAAATTTACGAAATCCTATTTCTGGATTATGCTGATCCCATAGCTTTTTGAACATGTCTTTATCAATATGATCGCGTAAAAAGTCAAAATCTTCTCCTTCTTCAGGAAACTTTAAGACATTTATAGTTATATTATTGTTATTATTACTATTTGTAATATTATTTTGAGTTTCTATATTTTGTGTTTGAATATGTGTTGATACTATGTCTTTTTTACTTTCAGAAACAATTAATTGCTGATCTTTTGCTTTACATTTTTTCTGATGCCTGTACTTAGATTGTGATAATGTAAATAACTCTTGACAGTATTGACATTCTAATTTATTTACTTTTCCTTTACATTTTTCTAAATGATTTTTTAAATATATTGGTCTGGATAGAATTTTTTCACATTTTTCGCATTGATTCTTGTGTAAATTAGGGGTGTTGGTTTTTGGAGTCAATGTGTTGTTTTCAGCAGTCAAGATGTTGTTTTTTGGAGTCAATGTGTTGTTTTTAGCAGTCAAACTGTTGTTTTTAGAAGCTTCATTTTGTTTATCTATATTTAAATGTTTTGCTACCATATGACGTATTAAATTATATCGTTTATTAGTTTTATAGTCACAATATTCACAAGAGATATCTCTTTCAAAATGAGCCATAATGAGCTGATACTATATTTAATAATAAGAATATTATATTTAAATAAAAAACAAACTATAAAAATGCTCAAAATATTTGCTCACTGAGCAAGTATTTTTGTGGGGGGGGGGAATTTTTTTATTTTTTAAAATAGTTTTAGGGCTTTTGACTTTAGGTTTAGGTCACCATTTTAAATAAAAAATAGAAAAAATTTGAATTTTAAAATTAAAACATTATTAATGATTAA
>Ga0214192_1001561_pt1 | contig 12649 bp, 7 predicted proteins | sample TroBogEpilimnion_44_FD_153030 | JGI IMG/M metagenome (GOLD analysis project Ga0214192, IMG submission 153030) | Freshwater microbial communities from Trout Bog Lake, WI - 29JUL2008 epilimnion | ecosystem: Environmental > Aquatic > Freshwater > Lake > Epilimnion/Euphotic zone | place: Trout Bog... | reverse complement strand
CCCACTGAAGCCAGCCATTCATCGCTGTTGCTTTCCATCGGTGCCATCACGGAACCATAGGATTTTCCGTCGACCGGACCGGACAGACCTTTCAGCACGATACTGATCATGGTGTCCGGGTAACCAGTCACAGCTGCAGCACCTGCGAAACTCGGAGCCAGCGTGGCCCCCAGACCTGCACCCTGATAGGGAGTGCCTTTGCCATTCAAGCCATGACAGGCAAAACAAATCTGTTTGTAGACCATTTCGCCGTCGGAGAGAAATTTCTTTTCCTGTTCTGAATAGCCGGGGAAATCCTGACTGCCTGCTATCTGCGTGGCATCAGAAGGGTTGCTATTGGCAACCGCTGTGGAGGAACGCGGTCCGATGATTCTTTGGACGCCATACGCCTTGTTGGTTGCCACGGCATCGTCGATCAATTTCTGATAGTCCGGCCAGCGGTAAAGGGAGGCTGTGAGTAAAGTTTGGATAACCACCTCGGGTTCCTTGTCCGTCACGAGTTTGCAAACTTCAGGGATAACGGATTGGTCTCCCGTCCGAAACAGTGTTTCGCTCACACGAATTCCAGTTGTTCGCACTTTTGGGTTGGAATCATGAAGGAACTCGAAAACCAGATCTTTGTTAAGGGATTCCAAACCTTCCAGAGTCCAAAGCGCGTGAATTCTGGCCAGGTGATTGGTGTGGCTTCGAGCCATGGATTCCAAGGCTGGAACCACGGATTTGTCTCCCCGCAGAACCAGTAATCTTTGTGCGGTATCCCGCCACCAACCCGATGGGTGGGCTAGAATTTTTACCAGATTCTCCGATGATTCATTGATGAGTTCCGGTTGCGGATAGGGTTTGAAGTCGGGATGGGTGATGCGCCAGATTCGTCCGCGTCCCTTGTTTTGCTCAAGATGGTATTGTTTTACGATCCCCCGCAGGTAAGAACCCTCGTTCACCCAGTCTTTTTCTTGGATAATGCCGCGGTACATGTCGGTAACATAAATTGAGCCATCCGGGGCGTTGATGACGCTGATAGGGCGGAAATTGGGATCATAGGAGCGGATGAACTCGGAATCGTTGTAGGCTTTTTCAAGGCGGGTAAATCCTTCAATGTCGAGTACGTGATCCCGGCGGATGACGCGTCCCACGGGCTCGCAATAGAAAAGATCCCCATAGAGAGATTTAGGAAGCCTGTCTGCGCGATAAATTTCTTCGCCGCAGGGACTGGTAAAGTGGTTGAGTGTCTTTTCTTTTGGGCGGAATCGAACGGGACCGCCCTGTTCGTCAGGAAGGCTTACCAATCCATGAACCTCATACCAGGAGTCGGAGACCTTGCCGGAAAGATCCGGAACGCCGTAAATTTGAGGTGCTTGGAAGAAGATCGGTCCGGACTCGAGTCCTGCGTTGATAAAAAAGGTTTTGCCGTAATCGTTCTGGCAGATACCCCACTGCCCCATGTTCACCGGGGTTCGTTCAGCGGATACCCGGTTTCCCCTCAGTTGAATCCGGTAAGCATTGACGGGCATGTACATGTAATTATCCATGTCCCAGATCATTCCGCCGGGTTGATGCTCCATATTGCCTCCCCTGGGGCCGCCATGGAAAAACAGAGTCTTGGAATCCGCAACACCATCCCCCTTGGTGTCCCGGTAATAATAGAAATCGTCCGTATCGGTCTCGTTGATGATCACCCCGTCATACAGGGGAAGAATAATGCGCGGGAGGTAAAGATTGTCGGCAAATACCGCGTGTTTGTCATAGACGCCATCTTTCTTGCTCGACCAATGAACCGAAACGCGACTGTTATGAAGCGTTTGATCCTTCCCGTCCGCATCCTGCATATAACTGCGCATTTCAGCCACAAACATTCTGCCGTTGCCATCAAACACGGTGAGCACCGGTTCGATGATTTCGGGGTCAGCAAGAACCAGTTCCATCTTGTAACCGTCTTCACAAACAAAAGTCTTGGCCTCCTCTTGTGCGGTGAGATAAGGAACCGAGTCGCCCGGGGTTGTTGCCTGGCTTCTCCCAGTGACGGGAAGCGACAGGATGATGGCGACAACCGCAATAAGTGAATGTCTCAAGGGTTTCAGATGGCGTGATGTGTGGTGCACAGATTGGTAATTAACTTGTTTGAACAGATCAGATTAATTGAGCAGCCGGTACCAATTATCCCGTTGATGGGGTTCATAACCGATATCGCGTATCAGTCTTTGCATGTCTCCCACGCCCATATGGAAGGTGGTTCCTGCCTGGCTGACGACATTTTCCTCGATCATGATGCTCCCTAGGTCGTTGGCACCATATTTTAGCGCAACCTGTCCGATGTCCAGCCCCTGGGTTACCCAGGAGCTTTGAATGTTTGGGATGTTATCCAAATAAATCCGGCTGAGGGCTTGTGTGCGAAGATATTCATGCGCTCCGACTGGCTCGGCACGCAACTTCGTGTTTTCCGACTGGAAGGTCCAGCTGATAAATGCGGTGAAACCGCCGGATTTATCCTGCTGCGCCCGCACCCTGTCCATGTGCTCGATGCGGTCTTCGATTGTTTCAACGTGTCCAAACATCATGGTGGCGCTGGAATTCAATCCCAATCGATGTGCCACATCCATCACGCTCAGCCAGTCATCGCTCATTGCCTTGAGGGGCGAGATACGCTGCCGAACCCGATCCACCAATATTTCTCCGCCTCCACCCGGAATCGATCCCAAGCCGGCTTTGACAAATTGTGAAATGATTTCCTCCAGAGGAAGATTGAAGACCTCCCTGAAGTGGATGAACTCGCTCGGGCTGAATCCATGTATGTTGACCGATGGAAATTTTTCCTTAATGTGTGACAAAAGATCCAGATACCACTGAAGACTCAGTTTGGGATGGTGTCCGCCTTGCATCAGGATTTGAGTTCCGCCCAGGGCGATGGTTTCCTCGATCTTTTTGTCCATCTCTTCGTGGGTGATGACGTAGGCGTCGTCATCGCCCTCCACTCGATAAAAAGCGCAGAATTTGCAGTATACGTTGCATACGTTGGTATAGTTAACATTGCGATCCACAATATAAGTCACGATGTCGTTGCCATGCCCCTCGTAGGAGGAAGATTTTTTCAATCGTCGACGCCGGTCTGCCAGAGCGCCTAAATCTTCCAGCGGAAGTTGGTATAATTGAAGCGCCTCATCGCGTTGGATGCGTTCGCCGTTCCAGACTTTATTAATTAAATCGTCCATTGAAACCTCTGAAATCACTATTGAGAATCTAAGTTGTGTTGACAGAATTGGCAAGTGCTCCGATTGGCTCCGATTGGCTTGCGGTAATCCCGCCGAAAAACTTAGGAAATTGATTTGCGGGATTCGCCTGAAAAACCGAGAATGAGGTGCAATTAAAAATAAATGAGTATAGCCACAAGAACAGGGGATCAGGGTACAACGGGCCTGATGTACAACCGGCGGGTCAGCAAATGTCATCATCGCGTTGAGGCCTATGGATCAGTGGACGAATTGAATGCAGCCATGGGGTTGGCCCGGGCTACGGGTAAAGCTGCTTTCATTACAGACGCGCTGTTGGTCATCCAGAAAGACCTCGTTGTGCTGATGGGCGAGTTGGCCACTTCAGTCGATGATTTGCCGCGATACGTCAAGGATGGCTACCAATTGGTAACCGCCCAGATGACGGAAAAACTCGATTCCCAGATCCGGGAGATCGAGGCTCAGAATATCACCTTCAAAGGGTGGGCAACACCGGGCGATTCCCTTCAATCCGCAGCTCTCGACATGGCCCGGACAATCTGCCGCAGGGCGGAGAGAAGGGTTTGTGCTTTGCATGAGGACGGTCAGTTGCAAAATCCTGATGTCATCATCTACCTCAACCGCCTGGCTGATTTGCTTTGGTTGATGGCGCGGTGGACAGAAAGTCAAACGGTTTGATGGAACCGGGGAATGCGCCAAGTTCTCGACATAAGAAATCATTTCAGATCGGTGTCGCACATGGTGCGATGGTCCCTGCTGGTGGCTCCGGTCGGGGTTCTGTCAGGCTCGGCCAGCGCATTTTTTCTTTGGTCGCTTCGTGAAGTCACCCGGATCCGATTCAATAACGAATGGTTGTTGTTTCTTTTGCCGATCGGAGGCCTGCTGGTTGGCTTGATCTACCACTTTTGGGGTAGGTCATGCGAGGGGGGAAACAACCTGATCGTTGATGAAATTCACAAGCCTGGAGGCGGCATTCCCTCCGCCATGGCCCCTCTGGTTTTGGTTGGTACACTGGTCACACATCTCTTCGGCGGTTCTGCCGGACGCGAAGGCACAGCCGTGCAAATGGGTGGAAGTCTGGCGGGTACCTGGGGCAGGCTGTTTCGAGTAAAGCCCGAGAACCAGAAAATTTTGCTGCTTGCCGGAATTGCGGCAGGCTTCGGTTCTGTATTCGGCACTCCACTGGCCGGGGCGATTTTTGCAATGGAGGTCCTGGTGGTCGGGAAGATCCAATACGACGCATTGATTCCCATGATCGTCGCCGCAGTGATTGGGGACATGACCTGCTCGGCCTGGGGGGCTCAACATACTATCTACCATATTGAGGTGCGCCGTGAACATGGAGGGCTGCACCTTGAATGGCAATTGCTCCTTAAGACAGCGCTGGGGGGCGTTGCCTTCGGTCTGGTGAGTCTCTTTTTTTCGGAACTGACCCATTTTCTGCAAACGATTTTCAAAAAGTTTTTCAAGGTTGCATATTTGCGTCCAGTAATTGGAGGGTTGATTGTCATTGCCTTGACCTATGTTGTTGGGAGTCGTGATTATTTGGGCTTGGGAGTGGATTCTCCCATTCGGGATGCGGTGACAATAGTTTCCTCTTTCCATCAAGGAGGTTCCCATCCAATGAGTTGGTTTTGGAAGGTTATTTTTACGGCTGTGACCCTTTCTTCCGGTTTCAAGGGAGGCGAGGTAACTCCATTGTTTTTCATCGGAGCCACTCTTGGGAGTGCTTTGGGAATGTGGTTGGGACTGCCCGTGGATTTGTTCACGGCCTTGGGATTCGTTTCTGTTTTTGCAGCCGCCGCCAACACACCGCTAGCTTGTACGATTATGGGGGTGGAACTCTTTGGAGGGGAATATACCCTGTATTTTGGGGTGGCATGCTTTATTGCCTACCACGTTAGCGGACATGCGGGAATTTATCTTTCTCAGCGACTGGGTGTTCCCAAGGACAATGTAAGCAATTTTGTGCCGGGTGCATCTCTCCGGGAACATCGGGAAGTCAGGGCTAAAAGGTAAAGCGAAAACTAGATCGGATACTGTAGGATTGGACTTGCCTCCACGTAGCTTTCAAATTGATCAAGTATCCAAGGATACTTATTTTGATGGTGCGATAACCCGCAGACGTTTTTTTTCCAGACTAAACGTTGCGGGGAGGTGTCCGATGTTTTCACCGTCCACCTCCAGCGGAGTCCTGTTTTCGCCGGTGAGTGTGAAATGATCTGCGTGGAAAACCGGGGCGACATGGGCTGGTGGTTGTCCCCAGCCCAGGAACATTCCGGCACATTGGAAAAGTGTGGAAATATCCGTCTTTTTAAAGACTCGAACATCCAGCAGCCCGTCCTGCATGCTGGCTTCCGGGTGAAGGGCGAATTTGCCTCCATAAAAACGCCCGTTTCCCACCAGCACCAGTTCGCCGGATGCGGAGTTCTCGCCATTCTTAGCAAGAATTGATGGGGCTTTCATCGTCATGGCTTGAAAACCTGCGACGACATATGCCAGTGGTCCCACTTTCTTCTTTAATTCCCAATCGACTAATTCAATGGCTCTGGCATCCAGACCGGAGCCGGCGAGTTGGGCAAAGTAACGATGGCTGATTTGGTCGCCATCTACAAATTCAACCTTGGGCAGATCAATCAAAATTTCGTGTCCGAACCGGATGACATCCCAGGCTTTCTTGAGATTGGAAGGTATGCCGAGTTCTTTGGCGAAAACATTCACCGTTCCGAGGGGGAGTACACCCAGGCGAGCGCGTTGGAAGCCGTTGGGGGCATCGCCAATGCCGTTGAGGACTTCATTGAGCGTTCCATCCCCTCCTGCCGCGATGATGGTATCAAAGCCTTCCTTAATCGCCTCCAGAGCCAGGGGGCGGGCTCCGCCTGCAGCAGCGGTTTGCTTGAGGGCACATTCCGCAGCGATGACATCCAGATTGCGCCGGAAGTTTCGCGCTTTGTTGCCTCGCGCCACTGGATTGAAAATCACACAAATTCGCACGGTTTGAACATAGATAGGCAGGGTAGGGCGAATCCGTCGAGAACAAATCCGCTTTTGTTCTTACCAATCCCCCCATGCGGAACGCTTCGGTATCCAGTTTGGAAGGGATTACTTTGGGTTTTGGGTAGAACTCGACTGTACGTAGATGTCTTTTTGACGTAGTTGTTCCACAATGATATCAACTGTTTCCGCCACTGCGCCTTGGTTTTCAATGGCCACTCTCTGAGCGTTTCGTCCCAGTTGAGCCCTTTTCTCCGGATTTTCCAGGAGTTCGGCCAGGCAAGTTTCAAGCTGCACCGCGTCTTTCACCTGTATCACGGCGGATTGCTCTGTGAAGATCTTGGTCACGTCCGCAAAATTCTGCATGTTCGGTCCGAAAACAACCGGTTTGCCCAAGACGGCCGGTTCGATGGGGTTTTGGCCACCTTTGGCGGTAAGGCTCTTGCCGACGAAGGTAACCGTGGCACGTTCATAAAATGAGCGGAGCTCACCAGTGGTATCCACCACGAGGCAAACCTTGGATGATAAATCTTCCGCACGGCCAGACTCGATATGGGTTTTTCGGACGTGTTTCACACCAGCTGCCTCCAGAACTTTGGAGACTTCCCTGGCCCGTTCGAAATGACGTGGAACGAGAACCAGAAAAAGCTTTGGAAATTTCTTTTGCAGGCGTAGAAAAATTTCTGCCAGGATTTTTTCCTCACCGTCGTGGGTGCTGCCTGCCACCAGGACCAGGCTGTTTTCATCGACTCCAAACTTTATGAGAAGTTCGGTGACAGCCGTGGAACTCTGACCAGCAGGCCCTGCGGCGTCAAATTTCAGGTTTCCAACAACATGCACCCGGTCCGGTCGGCAGCCGAGTTGGCGGAGTTTTTCAGCGTCCGCATCATTTTGTGCGCCCACTGCGGCAAACTGCTGGAAAAGCGGACGAAAGAGAAAACCCAGTTTCTTGTAGCGGGGGAAAGATCGATCGGATAAGCGAGCGTTGACCAGCATGACGGGGGTGCGACGTGATCGGGCGCGCCACATAAAGTTTGGCCAGATTTCGGATTCCACCAACACCACGGCGTCTGGATGGATGGTTTGAAAGGAACGGCTGACGTATTTATAACGATCAATCGGATAATAAATTTTGCTCACTTCGGGGGGCAGTTTTTTCTGGAGCATTCCCATGGCGGTCGTCGTTGTGGTGGAGACCACGATCTTCAGGTTGGGCAGGCGCGGCTGCAGGGCATTCACGATTTGAATGCAGACGTTCATTTCGCCCACACTGACGGCGTGCATCCACAGGATCTGCCGGTTCGTGAGAGCCTGTTTGATTTTGGTATCAAACACTCCCAAGCGCTGCGAAAAACCGGCTTTCCAGTCACCGCGTCTCCACATTTTCCAAAAGTAAAAAGGGGAGGCGACAATGAATCCGCAGGTGAAGAGAAAATCGTAAAGAGTCTCCATTATTTTTTACGAGCAACCAAGGTGCTCTGCTTTCTAATAATCATTCTGTATAAAAATAGTGTCTGCCCCTACAACAATCAGTGATTTCCCAGAGAATGTGCGGTAATACTCTTTAGAAGTACAGTTGAAGTCAAGGGTCTAAACCGCCTCTTCTGGAGTTCAGGATATCGTGTTTTAATGAAAAAATACCCAATGAATGATGAATAGAACTGGAAGAAGGATGGGCAGTGTGTATTTCCAGATGTAGGTCAAAAAGTCCGGGGTTTTTACCCCCTGTTGGTCCGCCATGGATTTCACCATGAAATTGGGGCCATTGGCGATATAGGTATTGGCCCCAAAAAACACGGCTCCAATGCTAATCGCCACAATGAATTTGTTCAGGGATAGATTTCCCAGCAGATACGCGACCTCAATCTGGTCGGTCGAGACCTGGCCAGAGGCGAGCAGCTCGGGGTGATATTTCCGCAACGCCAGAAAGGTCTGCCGAATGGACTCGGCATGCTCACCCGTCAGCGAAGAGATATCCACCCCTCCGTTTTGAATCAAATGGTTAACTGCGGCGACAGTATCCGAATGTACAAAATGAGCTGAGATTGCCTTCAGGAAACACAGGTATGTGGGAGCATTGTCCAGGGCGCTTGATAGAGTCCCGGAGCCCCAATAAAGCATGGCGGGCGAAACATCCGCAAGGGCACTGGCATTTCCCTGAAGCCAGTCAAGAGCTGGCATCATGGTTGCAAAGATTCCGATGAAAAGAATCGCAACTTCCTGGATGGGGGCGAAATCGAATTGATTGGCTTCGTGTACGAACTTCCGGGTGGTGAGGTAAGAACCGCCCGCAGCAGCGATCATGAGTGCCTCTCGAAGGAAAAGAGGTTTGTCTATGAAAATGGATCCCAGAATAAGGGCTAGAAAAAAGACGTTTCCCAGTCCCTCAATACGGGTGGGGCTGTTTTTTTGATCTTGGCTATCCGGGGCGAGCCCTGATTTTGCTTTTTGAAATGAAAGAAGGTCGATCGCAAAAAATAGGGCGAGGAGGAGTCCCACCCCCAATGCCCAGATGGCCCAGCAATTCTCCAGCACCCACCAGAAGGGTATCCCCAGTAAATAACCAAGGAAGAGCGGGGGATCCCCAATAGGGGTGAGACATCCTCCAATGTTCGAGATGATGAAAATGAAAAACACTATTTGGTAAGGTGCGATTCTGGATTTGTTGAGGCGAATCCACGGACGGATCAAAAGCATGCTGGCCCCGGTGGTTCCCAGGACGTTGGCCAGAATTGCACCCGCAAGCAGAAAACCTGTGTTGAACCAAGGGGACGATTGTGCGTCCAGATGAATGTGAATTCCTCCGGCCACGATAAACAAGGATCCTATGAGTGCGATAAAGCTCAGGTATTCGTGGGCCGTATGTCCAATTTGCGCCAGGGCATGGAGACCCAAGCCATAGTAAGCCAGCGTGATGAAACCCAACCCAATGGCCACTTTCGGATAATGTTTGTGCCACCAATGTTGGAACAAGACGGGACCCAGCGCGATCATGGCCAGAAGAATTCCGAAGGGAATGATACTCGCCGGGTGAATGGTTGTGGATTGTTCGGTCATCAGTCGGAAAGATAAGAAAACACAGTTGCTGCTGCAAGAATCGCCTGGTTCGGAAAAGCAAGGGGGTCATTAAGGGGGCCGTGGCGCCCCTAAATGACCCCTCTCTTATCGGGAATGAACCGAGTTTACTTCTTCTTGCCTGCAGCTGCCTTGGAGGCGACTGGTGCCTTTTTCTTGGTGGCAGCTTTTGCGGTTTTCTGAGTGGTTTTTTTCGCTGTGGACTTCGGGGATTTGTCACCCATAGTTTTGTCTTTCGTTGAGGTTTTTAGTTCTCTCCGGAATGGTTAGTTTCTCCGGAGACGTCCCGATAATGCATATCAGCCCCGGTCTTGTAAATGATGTAAATGCATTTCATTACAACAATTACGCTGCCCTGCTGAGGTTTCGAGCTCTTGTCACACCCGGCATTGAGTTGAGAAAGAGGCTCGAAATTATTGAATCCGCGGACGATTCCATATCCAGTGTTTGAGAATCAAACACTAATATTTGCAATGCCCGCTTGGGTTTTGACTGCATCAACCATGAAACGCATGCGTTTCCCCACAGTCCTTAATGCCGTGCTCCGCATGCGCACACAGGGCGCTCCGGCGCAATGGCCGGGGTTTTGTCTGGATCGTAATTCAAGTTGGGCGAAAGCCATTTTTCAACCGTCTCCAGGGGCATTCCCTTGCGAACATGGTAGTCCAGAATTTGATCGCGATTGATTTTTCCAACCGCGAAATACTTTGATTCCGGATGGGCGAAGTAGAGCCCGCTGACCGCGCTGGCAGGCCACATGGCGCAGCTTTCGGTCAGTTTGATTCCCGTGCGATTTTGCACATCCAGAAGCTGAAACAATGTCTGTTTTTCGGTGTGATCAGGGCAGGCGGGATATCCCGCCGCTGGACGAATCCCCCTGTATTTCTCGTGTATGATTTCATCCGTGGTGAGATTTTCTTCGGCCCCAAAGCCCCACTCCTCGCGCACGCGCTTATGCAGATATTCCGCAAACGCCTCCGCCAAACGATCGGCCAGCGCCTTGGTCATGATGGAGTTGTAATCATCATGGTCTTTTTCAAATTCTGCAGCCAGTTCATCGGCTCCGTGACCCGTGGTCACAGCAAAGGCCCCGAGATGATCCGGAAGTCCGGTGCTCTCCGGTGCAATATAGTCTGCAAGGGCATGATTGAATTGTCCCGTCGGTTTTTCCATTTGCTGACGCAGAGTATGGAATGTCGTCAGAATCGTTTTGCGGGAGGCATCGGTATACAACCGAATATCGTCACCAACGCTGTTGGCGGGGAATAGTCCGTAGACGGCTTTTGCCGTCAGAAGCTTTTCTTTGACGATTCGTTGGAGGAGTTTCTGGGCGTCCTCAAATAGTTCCTTCGCCTTGGGTTCATCCAAAATGGAGGGATAACGTCCGCGCAATTCCCAGGTATGGAAGAAGGGGGACCAATCAATGAAAGGCACCAGCTCTTCCAGCGGGAAATTATCGAGAACTTGAGGGCCAGTGACCAATGGTTTCGCCATGTCCGCCTCGTTCCAAGTGATGGGAGTGCGACGGTTGCGGGCTTCCTGAATGCTCAGAAGCGGCTTGGACTCACGCTGGGCCAGATGGTCGGTGCGAAGTTTTTCCTGCAAGGCACTGTTCTTGGCCACAAACACTTTTTTCAACTCCGGATTGATCAGATTGCTGACGACGCCCACCGCGCGCGATGCGTCGAGGACATGAATGACCGGGTGATCATATCCGCCGGCGATCTTGACGGCCGTGTGCGCCGGACTGGTGGTGGCACCCCCGAGCATCAGGGGAATGGTGAAGCCTTCACGTTTCATTTCCCTGGCCACATGGGCCATTTCGTCCAATGAAGGAGTAATCAGACCGCTCAAACCGATGACATCGACTTGTTTTTCGCGCGCCACTTCCAGAATTTTGTCGCAAGAGACCATCACTCCCAGGTCAATGACCTCGTAGTTATTGCAGCCCAGTACAACGCCCACAATGTTTTTGCCGATGTCATGGACATCGCCCTTCACCGTGGCCATCAGGACGCGTCCCTGCGGTTGGCCACCGCCAGAGCGGCGTTTTTCCTCCTCCATATAGGGAAGAAGGTAAGCCACGGCTTTCTTCATCACGCGGGCACTCTTCACGACTTGGGGAAGGAACATTTTGCCTGCGCCAAACAGATCTCCCACGACGTTCATGCCAGCCATCAGGGGGCCTTCAATGACATGAAGGGGTTTATCAAATTTCAATCGTGCTTCTTCAGTGTCGACGGCGATGTGGGTATCAATTCCCTTCACCAGGGCATGCTGAAGACGTTGTTCCACCGGAAACTGACGCCATGCTTCCTCGGTTGGAGCGGTTTTGTCCTTTTGCTTGACCGAGTCAGCATAGGTGATCAGGCGCTCCGTGGCGTCCGGGCGACGGTTCAGCAGAACATCCTCCACGAGAGTCAGGAGTTCCTTGGGAATTTCCTCATAAACCTCCAGCATACCTGCGTTGACGATTCCCATATCCAGCCCGGCACGAATGGCATGATAAAGGAACGCCGAGTGCATGGCTTCGCGGACCAGATTATTGCCGCGGAAGGAAAATGAAATGTTGCTGATACCACCGCTGACCCTGGCATGGGGAAGGTTTTGTTTGATCCAACGGGTGGCTTCAATGAAGTCAGCAGCATAGTTGTTATGCTCCTCGATGCCGGTGGCGACGGTGAGAATGTTGGGGTCAAAAATAATGTCCTGCGCGGGGAATCCGACCTCCCGGGTCAACAAATCATAAGAGCGCTGGCAGATTTCCTTCTTTCGCTCGAAACTATCAGCCTGGCCTTTTTCATCAAAAGCCATGACAACCACCGCAGCCCCGTAACGTTTGATGGCACGGGCCTGTTCGATGAATTTCTCCGGACCTTCCTTCAAGCTGATGGAATTGACGACTCCTTTGCCTTGGACGCATTTCAACCCTGCTTCGAGTACTGTCCATTTGGACGAATCGATCATGATCGGTACTTTTGCGATGTCCGGTTCGGCGGCGATCAAATTCAGAAAACGCGTCATGGCGGCGACCCCATCCGTCATGCCTTCGTCCATGTTGACATCGATGATTTGGGCGCCGTTTTCGACCTGTTGTTTGGCAATCGCGAGGGCTTCCTCATATTGGCCGTTGAGGATCAGCTTTGCGAATTTAGGAGAGCCGGTCACGTTTGTGCGCTCACCGATATTGATGAAATTGGTTTTCTCCAGCTGGGTGAATGGCTCCATGCCACTGAGGCGGAGAGTCACGGTCGGGGTCGGTATTTTGCGGGGCGGGACGCCGCGCACCGCATCCGCAATCGCCTTGATATGCTGGGGGGTCGTACCGCAGCATCCACCGATGACATTGATGAATC
>Ga0214192_1001558_pt1 | contig 12659 bp, 10 predicted proteins | sample TroBogEpilimnion_44_FD_153030 | JGI IMG/M metagenome (GOLD analysis project Ga0214192, IMG submission 153030) | Freshwater microbial communities from Trout Bog Lake, WI - 29JUL2008 epilimnion | ecosystem: Environmental > Aquatic > Freshwater > Lake > Epilimnion/Euphotic zone | place: Trout Bog... | reverse complement strand
GAATGATTCTGTTTCTTCTTACACTGGTCTAAGTAATGACTGGCGATATTTATATTTGTCTGACTCAGTCGGTGATGTTTGGCAATTGGAGCAACGTAGTGGATCTTCTTTATGGAAGCAAAAAGATTTGCATCAAAGGCAGTTATCTGCACCTGCAGCCTATGAGAATTTTGTAGTGGTTGGTGATTTTGAAGGTTATGTGCATTGGTTAAGTACAGTTGACGGTCGTTTATTAGGAAGGGAGAAGGTTACGGATGTTCCAATTGATGCTAAACCAGTAGTTACTGATAACGTAGTTTATGTCTACGCAAAAGATGGCACGCTCGCAGCTTTAAAAGTAGAGATAAAATAATTATGGCTATATTACCTGTTATTGCGTTGGTTGGTCGTCCAAATGTAGGTAAATCAACGTTGTTTAATTATTTGACTCGAAGTCGTGATGCGTTGGTAGCGGATTTTCCTGGGTTAACTCGTGACCGAAAATATGGGCGCGTAAAGCATGGCGTTCGTCCTTGTTTGGTTGTTGATACGGGAGGTATTGCTGATGATGCTGAAGGAATAGAAAGTGTTTCTCGAAAACAAGTACAGGTTGCGCTAGAAGAAGCAGATATTGTGTTGTTTCTGGTGGATGCTAGAGAAGGATTAAGTGCTTCAGATAAAGTAATTGCTGACACATTGCGAAAACTTGATAAACCGATTATTTTAGTTACTAATAAAGTCGACGGGCTTGATGCAAATTTAGCAAGTACTGATTTTTATTCATTAGCTTTAGGTGAGCCGTTACAAATTGCAGCTTCTCACGGTCGCGGTGTCCCTGAGTTATTGGATAAAGTAAATCAATTATTACCGCGTGTCAGTTTAGTGATTGATGATGAAGATGGAAGTAAAGGGATTGCTATTGCGGTAGTTGGTCGACCTAATGTTGGTAAATCAACACTGGTAAATCGTTTATTAGGTGAAGAACGGGTGATTGTATTTGATCAACCAGGGACCACTCGAGATAGTATTTATATTCCTTTTGAGCGTAACGGTAAGCAGTTTACGTTAATTGATACTGCAGGTATGCGTAGAAGAGCAAGAATTTCTGAAACGATAGAGAAATTCAGTGTTGTTAAATCGTTACAAGCTATAGAAAAAGCGCATGTGGTTATTTATTTAATTGATGCAAGTGAAGGAATAACTGATCAAGATGCTCATTTGTTAGGGTTAGTATTAGAAGCAGGAAGAGCTTTAATTATTGGTCTAAACAAGTGGGATGGATTGACAAACGTTCAGAAAGAGACAATTAAAAGACAATTGGATGTCAAATTGTCCTTTTTAGAGTTCGCAGAAAAACACCCAATTTCTGCATTGCATGGAAGTGGCGTAGGTAAATTGTTCGATGTAGTACATAAGTTGTTCGAATCAGCTATGTTAAATATGACTACTCCAGTTCTTACACGAATTTTAAAAGAGGCAACTACTGCGCATCAACCACCTATGGTTGCTAACAGACGGATCAAGTTAAAATACGCTCATCAAGGAGGGCGAAATCCTCCGATAGTGATAGTGCATGGCGTGCAGACAGATGATTTGCCTATCGACTACAAACGTTATTTAACAAATTATTTTCGAGATAAGCTAAATTTATCTGGAACGCCTATACGTATAGAGTTTAAATCTTCAGTCAATCCTTTTCATGGACAAAAAAATAAATTGAGTGATTGGCAAATAAAAAAACGAGAACGCTTGGTTAAGCACATTAAACGCAAGAAATAATTAACAATGGCAATAATAACTTTTCATAAAAAAATGGTTAGTACTAGTGGTAATTTACCGAGTATAGGTTGTACTGCTCCTAATTTTGCTTTAGCCAATAGCAAACTGAACGATGTTACTTTGGATACATTTGCGGGTAAAAAAAAGGTACTTAATATTGTTCCTAGTTTAGATACTCCGACTTGTGCTGCTTCGGCACGTAAATTTAATGAAAAAGCAGGACACTTGTACAATACAGTTGTTTTAATTATTTCTGCTGATTTACCTTTTGCACAGTGCCGTTTTTGTGAAATAGAAGATTTGCAAAATGTAATAGCACTGTCAACTTTTCGTTCCTCTTTTGCTGAAGATTATGGCGTCAAATTAATTGACAGCATTTTAGCAGGATTAATGGCCCGTGCCATTGTTGTTATAGATGAAAATGACAAAATTATTTATACCGAATTAGTCAGTGAATTAGCAAATGAACCAAATTATGAGGCGGTTTTAGCGATATTGCATAAATAAACACTGAAATTATTACACGTTTGAAGCTGGGTAATAATTAATAATGCTTATATGAAGTTATCATTTAGTTTGTTAACAGTGATAGTATTATGGATAATGCCTTCATAGTTTCAAAATACTAAATAGTTGAAAAATATTCACAATAGGATTTAGAGTTATGGCGGAGTTGATAAGTAGCGGCGTTGAATTAATGTTTCTCGGTATGGGTATTGTCTATTTATTTTTAATAATGTTAGTTTTTGCTATTAATGGGATGTCTTTATTGGTGCAACGTTTTTTTCCTGAAAACGTATCTACGATTACTGCCCCGCCTGTTGTAATAAATTCTACAACTAATGTTGAAAAAAATACTATTGCAGCTATTTCTGCAGCAGTGCACCAATATAGAAGCAAACACCATTAGAACAAGCTTGTTCTGCATAAATAACGCATTTATGAATGTAATGCCAACTTGATATGGCGACTATTTTTTCAGGAGAAAGAACCAAAATGGCAACTAATAAAAAGCCTTTAGCAATTACGGAAGTCGTTTTGCGTGATGCACATCAGTCAATTTTGGCTACTCGTTTTCGTATTGAAGACATGCTACCCATTTGTGAGAAACTTGACGAAATAGGTTATTGGTCTATCGAATCATGGGGAGGCGCAACATTTGATGCGTGTATTCGTTATTTAGGTGAAGATCCATGGGAAAGACTGCGATTAATGAAAGCAGCTATGCCTAAAACACCGCAGCAAATGTTGTTAAGAGGACAAAATATTTTAGGTTATCGGCATTATGCGGATGATGTCGTAGATAAATTTATTCAACGTTGTGTTGTTAACGGTATAGATGTGTTTCGTATTTTTGACGCTATGAACGATATGCGTAATATCGAGCACGCCGTTAAAGCCGTGTTATCTACCGATGCTCATGCTCAAGGAACAATTTCTTATACAACAAGCCCTGTTCATACAATTGATATGTGGGTTGCTTTAGGTAAGCAAATTGAAGATATGGGTGCGCATTCAATTTGTATTAAAGATATGGCTGGTTTATTAAAACCATATGATGCTTTTGAACTAGTTAGTCGTTTAAAACAGAGTACCAATATACCGATTCATCTTCACAGTCACGCGACAACTGGACTTAGTGTGCCTAGTATAATCAAAGCCGCTGAAGCAGGTATTGATATGGTTGACACAGCTATTTCATCGATGAGCATGACTTACGGGCACAGTGCCACTGAAACCATTGTTGCTGCTTTAGAGGGTACTGAACGTGCTACGGGTTTAGATTTAATAAAACTTGAGGAAATTGCTTCTTATTTTCGTGAAATCAGAAAAAAATATGCTCGATTCGAAGGAAGTTTGAAAGGTGTAGATAGTCGTATATTAATAGCCCAAGTTCCTGGTGGTATGCTAACTAATATGGAGAGCCAATTAAAGGAGCAGGGAGCCACAGATAAGTTCGATGAAGTTATCCATGAAATTCCCAGAGTAAGAGAGGATTTAGGTTTTATACCTTTGGTTACACCGACATCACAGATTGTTGGGTCACAAGCTGTTATTAACGTCATGAACGGTGAACGGTATAAAACTATTACCAAAGAAACCGCAGGAGTGCTCAAAGGCGAGTATGGGGCAACACCCGCTCCAGTTAATTTCGAGCTACAAGAAAGGGTATTAGCTGGTAGTCTTCCTATTACTTGTCGTCCTGCCGATTTATTAGCTCCTGAAATGGATAAGTTAATCGAGGAAGTCAAAGAAAAAGCGTTGGTAGAAGGTGTAAAGCTCGCTGAATGTATTGAAGAAGATGCCTTGATTAATGGTATGTTTGCTCAAGTTGGCTGGAAGTTCTTAGTCAACAGAGGAAATCCCGCTGCATTTGAGGCTGCGCCGAATAGTTTGGAAAAACTAGAAACTATTTCTACCAAGTTTGTTGTAGAACCGCAGTTAACCGAAAGTTATAGCGTTAATGTTGACGGTAGAAACTTTAATGTTGTTGTTGGTCCTAGCGGATCGCCACTAACAATAAAGCAAGAAGAGTCTACTGTGTTACCAGTTGATCTGAATGCACACAACGGAGCGGTGATTTACGCTCCAATGGCGGGAAACGTTCTTAAAATTCTAGTTACAGAAGGCAGTATTGTTAATGAAGGTGAGATTGTTGTATTGATGGAAGCTATGAAAATGGAGACGGAAGTCCGCTCAAAATTTGCAGGTATTGTCAGCGCAGTTCATGTAAAAGAAGGTGCTGCTGTTGCTGGCGGGAATGCTCTGATTTCACTCTAATCAATTATTAAGGAACAAAGCATGGAAAATATGACTTCTCTATGGCAAAGCACAGGTCTGTATAATTTTACCGGTGGTCAAGCGTTTATGATGGTCGTTGGTTTCTTACTGCTATATCTGGCAATAAAGAAAAATTTTGAACCTTTATTGCTTTTGCCAATTGGTTTTGGTGCCATTCTTAGTAATATTCCAGTGGCGGGTATCGCTGAAGAAGGTGGTCTCTTATATTATCTGTATTTTGGAATTAAAGCTGGTATCTTCCCGTTGTTGATTTTTATGGGGGTAGGTGCTATGACTGATTTTGGTCCTATGCTGGCTAATCCAAAAACTTTATTATTGGGGGCAGCGGCGCAGTTTGGGATTTTTACATCATTATTAGGCGCGTTGGCATTAAATGGTCTGGGGATAGAGTTCACTTTAAAAGATGCTGCTGCGATCGGTATTATAGGTGGAGCAGATGGTCCGACAGCTATTTACGTTGCTTCAAAACTGGCGCCTGATTTATTAGGCGCTATCGCGGTTGCTGCTTATTCTTACATGGCGCTTGTACCGTTAATTCAACCGCCGATTATGCGAGCCCTTACTACCGAGGACGAGCGTAAAATTGAAATGAAGCAAATGCGTGTGGTGAGTAAAACGGAAAAAATAGTTTTTCCTCTAATGTTGCTTTTATTGACTGTACTTTTATTACCTTCCGCTGCTCCTTTAATTGGAATGTTCGCTTTAGGTAATTTAATGAATGCTTGCGGTGTAGTTGAACGATTAAGTCAAACAGCACAGAATGAACTGATTAATATAGTAACTATTTTTCTTGGTTTGTCTGTAGGTTCTAAATTAAGTGCACATGCGTTCTTACAATTGCAAACGCTGGGTGTTTTAGCTTTAGGTGCTATTGCTTTTGCAATTGGGACGGCTGCGGGCGTGATAATGGCTAAAATTATGAATCGTTTTAGTGATACACCAATAAACCCTTTAATCGGAGCTGCAGGTGTATCAGCGGTGCCTATGGCAGCAAGGGTTGCGAATAAAATTGGCTTAGAAAGTAATCCACATAATTTTTTACTGATGCATGCGATGGGGCCGAATGTTGCCGGTGTAATTGGATCAGCAGTAGCAGCAGGGGTTTTATTAAGTATTGTTAAATAATATTTCAAAAGTAACTCTACATATTTGTTGAAATATAAAAATATAGCAATTGTTATAACCTACCAAAAAATAGATAAAAATAATTTTGTTTTCATTAATTGATACTCGTATTATTTTGTATTTAGTCTTCTTTTTTGTTTACGCATTCAGCTTTAATGATTCAAAAAAATCTAATATATTTGATATTTTTTGTTTTGGTTGAAGTTATTGTCTAAGTGTTTTCGACACTTGCCAGTCAATTTAATATGTTAAAATTAATATAGTTTTATGCCGACTCTTTGGGTAGTGAATCGGGAAAATAGTACTTAAGGCGAGATTATGCGCAAACAACGCACTGCAGTCCAGCAACTAGTCAGGCAATTTTTATCATCACTATTCGCAATTATTTTAATCACTGGAGTTGTTGAAGGTCTAGTCGTTAAAATTCTGAATGTATACCAAAATTTAGGACATCAACTAACCGACTATCAAGAAGTTGCGGTAGATGTTGTTTTAGTTGTGGTTATGACTACGCCTCTGTTATGGTTCTTCGTTTTGCGAAAATTGGCTCGGCAAATTATTGATGAGCAGGAAAACGTTGCAAAGAAAGTTCGCTTAAATACTGAGTTACGTAATGCCATTGATGCTCATGCTTTAGTAAGTATTACTGATGCCCAAGGTCATATAATCTATGCTAACGATCGATTTTGTCAGATTTCTGGTTATAGTTCCGATGAATTATTAGGTAAAGATCATCGAATTATTAATTCAGGCTATCACGATAAATTATACATTCGCAAAATGTGGGATACGATCACCTCAGGTCAGGTCTGGCAAGGTGTTTTTTGTAATCGCTGCAAAGATGGTAATTTGCGCTGGGCTGATACAACGATTATGCCTATGCTAGATGAAAATAATCGCATTTATCAATACATTTCAATTCGTCGCGATATTACAGCGCAAAAAGAAGCTGATGCTGAATTAATCATGTTGAAACGGGCTGTTAATGCATGTTCAGATATGATTTTAATTACAAATGTCGATGGTCATATTCAGTATGCTAATCCTGCTTTATGTCAAAGTACAGGATGGGATGAATTGGTATTAATTGGACGGGATCCTTCTATATTAGATAGTCCAAAAGCAGATATCGAAACACTGACTAATATGCGAAAGGCATTAAAAAAACGGCAAACTTGGTCTGGTCGGTTGTTAGAAAAGCGTAAAGGAATTCCACAAATGCGCATTCTAAATGAGACGTTGGCTCCAGATCCATTAGAATTCTGGGCTGAATTAACGATTACCCCTGTTTTGAATAGAGATGGTTCAGCTGCTGGTTATGTACAAATTCAAAGAGACATTACTGAGCAGATAATAAGAGAAACGGCTCAGCATATGGAGAATGATGATACTGCAGCACGTTTGGAAATTGCTAGAATTCTCCAGCAAGATAAAAGTCTAAAAGAAAGATTTGCCGATGTATTAGACGTTTTATTTGAGCTCAATACATTTAATCTACAACGTAAAGCAGGTATTTTTTTACGAGCAAATGATGAAGATTATATCGATCTTTTTTTATTGACAGGTGAGTTCAGTGAAGATTTTATCCGCAAAGAACAACGCATTCCTTTAGGCTCTTGTTTGTGTGGACGTGCTGCTGTATCTGGTGATTTGCTGGTATCAGATGATTGCTTTTGTGACCCTCGTCACGAACATAAATTTGATGACATGCAAACACATGGACATTACATTGTGCCTATTTCTGTTACAGGCAATGTCTTAGGTGTCCTGTTTCTCTATACCAATCCTTACCCAACTCAAAATGATAAGCGTCTTGCTATGCTGAAACAAGTAGGCGAAATGTTAGCACTCGCAGTCTTTCAAGATCAGGTGAGGATTTCACTTGAAAAAGCGAGGGATATGGCTACGCAAGCAGCATTAGCGAAAAGCGAATTCTTAGCTAATATGAGTCATGAAATTCGTACACCAATGAATGGTGTGTTAGGTATGCTGGAATTGTTGCGCGATACTAATATGACACGTAGTCAATGGGATCTTGTTGAAACGGCTCATGCCTCTGCTGAAGCTTTATTAGCAATTCTTAACGATATTTTGGACTTTTCAAAATTGGAGGCAGGTAAGGTTGATATAGAACATATTAGTTTCAATTTGCCTAGTTTAATTGAAGATGTTTGCGCACTTCTTGCAGGACGAGCACATACAAAGGGATTGGAATTAAATTGTTTTATGCCGATTGATATGCCGCGTTACTGGAAAGGTGATCCAACTCGTATACGTCAGGTTTTGACTAATTTAGTGGGTAACGCGATCAAATTTACTAAGGAGGGTGAGGTTTCGGTGAATGCAGTCATAATTCCTAGTCCAGATGGAACGGATCATTGCCGTATTGAAATAACAGATACCGGCGTCGGTATTCCAAATGAAGCTCAAGAACGCTTATTTCAGCCTTTTACTCAGGCAGAAAGTACGACAGTGCGTTGTTTTGGGGGTACTGGGCTTGGACTTTCAATCAGTAAAAATTTGGTTGATTTAATGGGCGGAAGCATTGGTTTCAATAGTATTTTTGGTCAGGGTTCTACATTTTGGTTTACTTTGCCTCTAGTCTTGTCAGAAGTGCCTGAAGTTTATGAGCAACCAACCGATATTATTGGGAAACGAGTACTCGTAGTCGACGATAATGCGACTAATCGCACGATTCTCCAACATTATTTAATTCATTGGGGGTTCGTAGTTGGTCAAGCAGATAGTGGTCGAGCAGCAATAGCAAAATTAGAAGAAGCAATCACGTTAGGTTCGCCATTTGATTTAGCTTTATTGGACATGCATATGCCAGAGATGGATGGTTTAACTTTAGCTCGAATTATTACTGAATCAGCAGTTTTAAAAGGAATGCCCCTTATTTTATTATCATCTGGTGGGGTAATTGAAGATAATGTTCGTCAAGCTGTTGGCTTATCACAAAGTTTATTAAAACCAGTTAAACAGTCGCAACTTTTCGATGCAATTGCTAATTCACTGCATTCTTCCAGGTTTATTGCCTCAGAAAATATTAAAATGCCAACTTCGACAATGATTAATTATCAAGGAAAAAAATTATTAGTTGTTGAGGATAATAAAGTTAATCAGAAAGTTATTTCTGGTATGTTAGCAAGATTTTTAATTGTTCCTGAAATTGCTGATAATGGACGTATCGCATTAGATAAATTAGTTTTAAATAACTATGACTTGGTTTTAATGGATTGTCAGATGCCTGTTCTAGATGGTTATGAAGCGACACAAGAGCTTAGGAAGCTTGAGTTCGAAAATAATTTGCCTCGACAAACTGTTGTTGCAATCACCGCACATGCTGCGGCAGGTGAGAGGGAAAAATGTTTAGTGGCAGGGATGGATGACTATCTAACCAAACCAATTACTAAAGATAATCTAGAAAAGATTTTGCTACGTTGGTTAGGAAATCAGTCGAATGAAACTGAACAAACCAATTATAAAGAAGATGTTATAGAAGATAAGCCATTATTATGGAATAAAACGGCTGCACTTGATTATCTGGGTGGAGATGAAGATTTACTTAATACTATGATCGTTTCATTTATTGAAGAAACTCCGAATCAGTTATTAGATTTACAAACAGCACAACAACAAAGTAATCTATCTGCTATGGCCGATTTGGCACATGCGATAAAAGGTTCGGTAAGTTATTTATGTGCTGATAAAGTCAGGGATCACGCAGCACAACTTGAACATGCCACACGTAATAAGCAATCAATGGATTATCAAGAGATGACGATGGTTCTAATAAAAATGGTTAATGATTTAGTGGAAAATTTACGTGAATCTTTGCTATCAGATAATAAATGAGCACCGTCTCCGATGGAATTTTTCATAAGCTTTAATAGCACGATTAAAAAAGAAGTTAATATATGCGTATTTTAGTTGTTGATGATTCGGCAATGATTCGTTCTATGTTGGGACACTCTTTAAAGGGCTGGGGGTATCAGCCTGTTGCTGTCGACAATATTGAAAAGGCTTCTCAACTTATCTTAACGGAAAATATCCAATTTGTTTTAACTGACTGGATAATGCCTGGTGGTACTGGTCCCACACTATGTCGTAGAATTCGCGATATGGATTTGCCATATTATGTTTATATCATACTAATTACTTCTTTAGAAGGATCTCAGTCATTGGTTGAAGGGATTGATGCTGGTGCCGATGATTTTATTCATAAACCAATCAAATTAGAAGAATTACACGCTCGCATCAGAGCTGGTGAAAGGATGTTGCAATTAGAGCATACGCTTAAAGAGCGTAATGATAAGTTGCAAGAAATAAGTAGAAATCTAATAGCAGCCCAAGAAATTATTAATCGTGATTTAGTCCTCGCGGGTAATATGCAGCGTGCATTACTACCAACGAGTTCATCGAGTTTGCAAGGTGTTTCTATTGATGGATTATTTTGTCCTTCATCACATGTTTCTGGTGATATTTTTAATTTTTTTAGATTGGATGAACATCACATTGGTTTTTATGTAGCTGATGTAGCGGGACATGGCGTTGCCGCTGCGATGTTGTCATTTACTCTTAGTCGGCTATTAACGCCTGATATGAGTCGCGGTAGTCCGTTGAAATTAAAGCTCTCGGATCCTCCATTTTATGAAATTGTAATGCCTTCTTCATCTGTAGTAGAAGAACTCAATGTTCAGTTTCAGACAGACGCAACCCATAATATACTTTATTTTACGATGATTTATGGGGTTATTGATACTCGTTTGCATGTAATTGATATATGTCAAGCGGGGCATCCTAATCCAATTTATTTACCCAAAGAAGGTTCTGCTCAATTTATTGGTGAAGGTGGTTTTCCTGTAGGAATTACAACACTAGCAGAATATGAATCCTTTAGATTAGATTATAATTCAGGGGATCGATTATTTTTGTATTCAGATGGTATTACTGAATGCGCTAATGCTAATAATGAATTGTTTGGGACGGATCGTCTACTGATGTTGGTCTCAGATACTCGGCATTTACCAATTAATGAAGTACTAAAAAAAATTGAAGCTGAGATAAGTATATGGCGAGGAAGTAATGAATTTGAAGACGATGTTTCTATGTTAGTATTAGAAATGTCTAGTAATTCATAGGGTTATTATTAAATTTAATGAGGTTTAAATATTTTTAATTTCCTGTCCTAGAAAACAATAAATATGAGGAAATGATATGCAAATTGAGTCAAAAAATGAGAACGGTATTTTAGTTCTGAAGCTCTCTGAAAAACGATTAGATGCAAAACTTGCGATTGACTTTAGAGACACTGTTGGTGAATTTATTAAAAATAATAATAAACTAATTATACTTAACATGAGTGCGGTCGATTTTATAGATAGCAGCGGCTTAGGAGCGATTGTATCTTGTCTTAAATTAATGGGACCGCATGGACATCTGAGTTTGTGTGGTTTAAGTGCTCGAGTTGTTGCATTATTTAAACTTACTCGTATGGATAGAGTATTTACACTTTGTGCGACTGAAGAACAAGCACTGCAATCTTTAAGTTTATGCCCCTAGTTGATGCTTAATATGTTTACTCAAACATTCTGGCTATAGAATGAATAGAGTCAGTTTAAAGTTTTTAAGTGATTTCCAGAATTCCCGCTTAGCTGGACTTTGTGTCAGGGAAATAGCCAGTGATTTTTTCGACGATACGGTATTATCTGAAATTGAGTTAGCTGTTGTTGAAGCTGTTAATAATTGCATTGGACATGCTTGTACGGAATTGTATAACCAGCAGATTGTTATTGATTTTTGCTTGAATGATGATCGGTTATTAGTTGAAATTAATGACAAAGGAAAGTCTTTTGATTCAGATTTGTTAGATTATCTTAATTCAGATTTTGTTTTTGACACTACAGATTTTGCTAATTTGCCAGAAGGCGGTATGGGTCTGAAAATTATTAAACACTATATGGATGAAGTAACCTATCAGAACGTTAACCAAATTAATTGTTGGCGATTAGTTAAGTATTTGACTTCATAAATAAAAATTTCAAAAGTATAATCAGTTTCAATTATTGAAAATAAACCTCCTAAGAAGTATTTTAGTAGTTTTTATTTTCATTTTTATCGTAATTATCCAAGCATAAACGAATGAATTAAGCATTATGTTATGCGCCCATTCTATTAAATGACCGATTTTTAGATTCAAACTATTCAACCAAATAAACTTTAATAATGTCGGTTTTACGAGTTTGAAAATTCGTGAAATCAGGAGTGTACCTAGTAATTTAGCCGCTATTTCAAGAAGGACACCTTCAATTAAATGTCCTTTAGTTAGCAAAAAAATAGCGAAGATATTGATTGGTGTGACTATTAAAATAGGAATAAAGAAAGCGATCAATGCCTGTTTTGGTGATGCTTTTAATAACCATATATCAAATTTTTCTAATTCAAGCTTGTTTGCAATCCATTGTCCAATGTCGGTTAGTAAATCCCACAGCCATTCTTCAAAAATGACAACAATAGCGACAATAGTCAGAAAAATTTTTTTTAGCATTAAGTTTTTTCAGCAATTTTAAAATTAATTTTTTTAAAGGTATTAGTTCTATCGTATCGAGTTGATGTAATAAATACTACTTATTATTTATCAAATGCGAATAGCCGTTTAAATAAAGCAAGTGTCACTTAGAGTCCACTAGAAAATACTCACTGAATGTATTATTAATACCTAATAAACGTTAAAATAAATGCTTATATTGCCTCACAATATAAGTAAGAATACACTGCAGAAATTAACTCATATTAAAAGGATTTGAGTCGACTTTGAGCATAAGATGTATAAAAAAATCATTAGGTAAAGTTTTAAGTGAACTCTAATTACATGAGATTGTTGTCATTTCCCTCGGTAATTTTGTGGCTAAGACCAACCGTCAGATCAACAGAACGTAGGTTATTTCCGTTTGACAACGTAAAGTTAGCGA
>Ga0214192_1001556_pt1 | contig 12664 bp, 13 predicted proteins | sample TroBogEpilimnion_44_FD_153030 | JGI IMG/M metagenome (GOLD analysis project Ga0214192, IMG submission 153030) | Freshwater microbial communities from Trout Bog Lake, WI - 29JUL2008 epilimnion | ecosystem: Environmental > Aquatic > Freshwater > Lake > Epilimnion/Euphotic zone | place: Trout Bog... | reverse complement strand
AACCTAAAATTAGGGAGCAGGTGTGACGTGAATCAATCCTAAGAGTGAGTTGCCTCAAAGGAAAGAATGTCGGATAAAAGATGATAGTAGGTCTATCAAAGTCGCTATACAAGTAGAGGCTTTAAACCACCTCTCGGTGCTTTGTTAGTAATAGCAAGGTGTTGAACGGAAAGAGGAAAAGGCTCTCAAGAAGAGTCAGGTGCGTATAAGAGAGACGAACGCAAGTGAACCTTCGATGAAGTGACATAAGAGAGTAACATTGTCAAAAGGTAGTTTTCTGTTCGACTACTGAAAGACCATAGCGGGAGCTTGTTTATTGGCTATGGGGCAATTGTCACAGAGAGGGCGTGACTCTCATACAGGCTTTTATTCGGAACTCGTGAAGTCCTTAATGGATGCAAAGAGAAAGGCGCAAGTAGGAAATGCCTATGAGGCTGAATATCGAAGCTAAAAAGGATGTCGGACTATGCCATAGTAGTGAAGAAGTATCTGTAATGGATATGGAGCGAAGGGTATGGGTCATATAAGTCAACATTGTTTTAACAACTTAACAAAGGAGGATTAAAATGTTCGAGACAAAATCAACCACAGTACCTATTACCAAACAGATGGTAAAGAATGCTTACCGTAAAGTGAAGTCCAATCAAGGGAGTGCAGGTATAGACAGAGAGAGCCTCAAAGATTTTGAGGAAAATCTTTTGGATAACCTGTACAAACTATGGAACAGAATGAGTTCGGGAAGCTATTTTCCTAAACCTGTACGGGAGGTAGAGATACCCAAATCAGACGGGAGCAAGCGTAAGCTAGGCATTCCTACAGTCAGTGATAGAATAGCACAGGAAGTAATCAAAAGCTATCTGGAACCAAGACTTGAGGCAATATTCAGTGAACACTCTTACGGCTATCGACCCCTGAAAAGTGCGCACGATGCAGTAGAGGAGGTTACAAAGAATGTCCGCCAATATGCATGGGTTGTAGATATGGATATTAAAGCTTTCTTTGATGAAGTGAGCCACGAATTACTGATGAAAGCTATAGATTGCCATGTAGAAGAGAAATGGGCGAAAATGTATATCACAAGATGGCTTGAAGTAGCAAGTCAATCAGCAGATGGCACATTGACTTCAAAGGAAGGCAAGGGTACGCCACAAGGTGGTGTAATCAGTCCATTATTAGCCAATCTATTTCTTCATTATGTATTAGACAAATGGCTGAGTATCACTCATCCACAAGTAGCATTCGTTCGCTATGCGGATGATGTTATAGTACATTGTCATACAGAAGAGGAAGCAAAAATGGTATTGGAATCTATACGGCAAAGACTGATAGACTGCAAACTCCGTCTGAATGAGCAAAAGACCAAAATTGTATATTGTCTACACTATGCAAGAAAGCAACGAAAAGACTATCCAAAGAAATTTGATTTCCTAGGATTTTCTTTTAAACCTAAAGCCAACAAATCCAAAAATGGAGGAGTATTTACAGGCTTTGGCGCAATTATAAGTCAGAAGGCACAAAGCCGAATAACTGATAGTTGGAAGGTACTAAAACTACATAGGCATTCAGAAAACAAACTTCAGGACATAGCCGATAAGCTAAATCCTCAAATTCGAGGTATTATCAACTATTATGGTAAAATCAATTTACTTGGATTAAGAAGTTTATTCAGAAATCTACAATTCAGACTTTGCAAATGGGTAAAGAATAAGTACAAACTTAAAAGTTACAATGAAGGCTATAGATGGCTAAATGAAATTCAAAATAGTTATCCAAATATGTTCCATCACTGGTCTTACTTCAAAGGGTTATGATTTTATATGACACGAGCCGTATGAAGTGAGAGCTTCACGTACGGTTCTGTGAGAGGCTTGGGCTGAAACGCCCTTGCCTACTCGACCTTACAAAATATTCGGAGTGTCTCTCGGCACTGGTTGTACCTGTGCCGTAATATATTTCAGCTTGCAGCTGAATTCTCCGTTTGACTTTGTATGTATTTGTATTCAAACTGCTTTAGCTATTCTATCAATTACTACGGGTAACCTCCGCTATAATAAAATGTCTTGCAAATTATCAATCCTCCATTATCAAACATCAATTGCCACCAACCCAGAATGGGTTCAACATCAATAGCCATAGGTGAAACCTATGGAAAACAAATATGAAATGACATTTTCGACCCAGAATGGGTCGAATGTTTATCGCAACGCATATTCAAATATCCCCTCCAGCCCTGAAAGGGCGCCATATACCAGCATAGGGTGAAGCCCTATGAAATAAAAAGTGAATTGAATACCCAAGGCCTTAAAGGCCGTAATCTGTTATAAACAATCAATCATTAAAAATGCCAAAGGCATGACCTTATGGTAGAAGAAAAACTAAATCAAACTTTAAAGTCCTGTAAGGACGACCCTATGGTAGAAACTGTAAAAAGCATCAAACTTACCAAAACAATATCTATTGTATTAGAATCCTCTTTTAGAGGGCAGGGAGGCCTAGTATTTCCTCAACTTCCTTACTATCAATGCGCCATCTTCTATTACCAGATACTCTTTCGATGTACCTAGAGCATCAATCAATATAACTTCTTTTTTAAGGTCAATAGCATCCTGTACAGTATGTCCTACTATTGGTTGGTAGGCAGCTATCTTGTCCACCAATAAGGGTTCGGGTCTTACCCAAATTGGTGATTGAAAAATATCCTCTCCACTTTTGTTGCCATTTTCGCTTGGTATAAATTTGAATTCCATTGGAAAGCAATAAAATAAATCATTTACTTCTTCCTCTAGTTCTTTATAGTCGGAATAGTCTTTAAGGGTCAGATTTTTCGCACACCATGTTTTGGTTAAACCTGCATGACTAAACAGATAAGGGGGCTCTATTAAACACATCTTAAAAAGACCATTGCGGTAAGCCTCATTAATCACCCTCGAAATTTCCCTGCTATGCTGTTTCTGATAACCACTATACTCATCACTTACCCCTTTCAGGTAGTGGAAATCGTGGTTGCCAAACAACAGAATTACTTTCTCCTTTTCCAGTTCTTTTAGGGCTACAATTTCTTTAAAGTTCTCTAGTTGTTTTTCTGCCAGTATATTTTCTTTACTATCAAAATAATCGCCTATAAATATTACCTTATCATATACCTTTTCTACTTCTAGTATCTTCTTCCAGATACTCCTGCCATGTATATCACCCAATGCAATAATTTTCACTACATAAAAATTTAATAAATAAAGAACCTACTCAATCCTCTGATTCCTTTATTTGTATTATCCCTCACTTTAGTAGAGGGGCAGGGGGGGAGATTTTATTTTAAACCTTCTGTTTGATTTGAGGTAATACAAGATAAAATTATACTAACTGTAAATATTGATTTTCGAGTGTTACGTTGAAATGAATGTCTGCCTTCAATGCCTTAAATACTTTCAAAATAGTATCAATTGTAGCACTGTTTGCACTGCTTTCAAGTTTTGAAATCTGCGCTTTCTGAACGCCAACCAGTTCCCCAAGTTGTTCCTGTGTTAAATTACGTTCCTGTCTTGCGGTTTTTATCATTCGCCCCAATACATCCATTCTTAGTTCATATTCATATTCGTCTCTTTCTACAGTTCCAGGTTTACCAATGTATTTATCTTTCATTTCAGCAAGTGAATACGATTTTATCTCTGCTTTCTTTGCCATAATTTTATTTCTTTTCTTTATTTTCAAAATACTTATTTCTAATGTTAACCGCTCTTTCAATTTCTTTTGCAGGTACTTTATCCACTTTTTTAATAAACCCATTTGTTGCAAAAACCAAAGTATTCGTTTTAATATCTTTGTCCCAGAAGGCTAGCAACCTTATTTGATTTCCACCATAGACTGTTCTGAATTCCCAGATATCTTTCTGTAGTTTCTTAAAAAGTTTTGGGTCGTTGGTTTGCTCAGCAAGATCAATATTATAGAACAGTTTTCTTGCTGCCTTCTTTTCAAGTGTGGCAATGAATTTTTCTGCTTCTTCTAAAAATCTTGTCTGAAAGTATTGCAATTGAAATTGTTTCTGCAAATATAAGGTCTGTTTCCAAAATTAGAAACAATGATTAATCCTGATTAAATTTTATCTTGTTTCAAAATTCTAAACAGGGTAAAAATAGCGGCTAACTGATTCCAGAAAAACTTTGAAATATACCTCTACCTCTCAATAATTTCAAACTGTATTTGTATTCCCTTACTATCGGAAAGAGGCAAGTGTCAGGTAGTATTCAACCTTAAACTTCTTGAACCATTTAAAAATTTTGAACCTTTATCCTTCCCAACACCACCATTGCCCCTAATGCTATTGCTATCCCTACGGTAATAAAACTGTACTCACTTAAATGTTCCATAGCAAAACCATTCACACCAAAACCAATAATAGCTGCTATCCATACCGAACTACTACTGAGTGCCTGCGCCCTTGGTAATGTCTTTTTATCATACCAGACAAACATTAAACTCATTAAAGGAATGGTAATGGTATAAGCTACTACACTAATGCAGCCAAAACCAATGATACCTGCTACATAATTACCGGCAAAGAATAAGGAACTATAGGCTATTAGTCCACAGCAAAAAGTAATAAACAAAAGTTTTTTAGCATTATAATAATTGCTGATTTTACCCCACCATATTGTGATAGGCAATGCCATAGCTGTACCTACAGCCATCAGGATAGAAATGTCTTTTATATTCCAACCCCGTTTTTTAAGCATGATAGAAATACTCATCTTAAACCCATACAGCAACAAACTTATCAGTAAGGTAGCTATCAGTAATAACCATAAGTTTCGGTCTATCTTAAACGCCTTTTTCTCAGTGTCTCTCACAGGGGACACTGCGGCTGTTAAATACTCAGGTTGCCTCAACGGAAAAATAAACAAAGTACATAGTATCAGCACTGTAGAAAATAAATAAAATGCATGAAGATAACCCAGCCAGGTTAGCAATGGTCCTACTATAAACCCACCCAATACGGTTGCCAGTAAACTACTCACCGCTAGCGAACTAAAGTTTTTATTGACCGATTCTACAGTAGAATAGTATCCCATCATTATTCCATTGCTACATACATGCAACCCCAGAAAGAATGACATAAAGCAACCACAGAAATCAAACTGAAAAAGACTGTTCGATAATCCATAACCACTAATGGCAAACGCAACAGGTACAAGGGTTATAACCAGCATGGTTTTGGGTAGTATATATTTGGGTACAATAACTCCTGCCATATAAGTACCCAGAAACAACATTACATAAGATAAAGACAGAAATATGCCCACATCGCTACTCTTATTAGTCAGTTTCATCATCAGAAAAGGATACAACGGAATAAGCCCCTGCAAAAAGGCGCGGAGTATCATATTGGTAATACTCAATGCAAATACGGGGTATTGATTCTTTTTATCTTTCATTTATATATTAGTTATTAGCCTATCATTCCTTTCTTCCGTTGTCCCTATCACTGCAAGCAAACCATTACCTACATCACAAAAATGTTTCCATCCCATTTTCAATGAGCTTTTTTGAGTAGCTAAATTATCATATCCCATTATCCCGATAAAATAGTCATATTCATCTTTTGCAATTTCTTTTAAAAGATTTAGTGTTTGTGTATTTAATCCTTTACCAAGAAATCTTTCATCCGTTGAAGCCAATAAGCTATATGCGTATCTTCCCAGAGGTAGTATTTTATTATTTATTTTATCCTGAATCAGCTTTTTTCTTTCCTCAATTAAATCCAGATGATAAACATTATTAATCAGATAAAAACTAACAACTTCACCTTCATATTTAGCAACAGTTACAAGACTGTAATTGATTAAATTAATAATTTCACCTTCATTATAGATCCCTTTCTCTCTTAAGTATCCCTTATCTTTTTCCTCAACTTTACCTTTCATTACCCAATATTCGGTAATGTCACTTATAGCTTTTGCATCTTTCAACTCAGCTCTTATAATTACTATATTTTCCATTATTAAATTAAAAATCCATTGTCATTAAAATATTTTTTAAACTCATTTAGTTTCAATTCTCTGAATTTGTTAGTTCTTATTAAATCACATGAAATCAAATAAAATGTATGATATCCCTTTTCACTACCCGGCATCTTAAAATCTTCAATAATATTCATAAATTTAAACCCAATTGATTTAGGCATTTTTAGGTGTGCTTCATATGATTCATTCCCTATTACCAGTTTATAACCTAGATTTTCACAAATTTCAAGACCAACTAAAAGAATAAGATTAAGTAACCTCATACCTCTAAATTCAGGCATTACTATAGTTCTTCCCATTTCTAATGTAAACGAATCATTAGGTAACGATAAACCATCAGGTTTATTCAATTCCATATAATTATAAGGACAAGGTGTAAGTCTTGTATAACCTGCTATTTTATTATCGATAGTAAATTGAATATGAAAACTAAAATCATCATATACTTCCAATGCTGAACCTGCACTTTTATAATAGCCCAGACTTTCATTAAAACAGTCAAATCTGCATTGCAACAATTCTTCTGTAATTTTAGGCAATACTTTGTACTCAATTTTTTTCATATCAATTCATATTTAAATTTATCAAACTTGCACCATAGGTAAACCCAGCACCAATAGCTGCCAGCAACAATCTTTCATTACCTTTTAGTTTTCCGGTAGTCAATGCTTCCGATATTGCAATAGGCACACTTCCTGCACTTGTATTACCAATATGTTCAATATTAATAATAAACTTTTCAACAGGCAATCCAAACTTTTCTGCTACCGCCTCAATCATTCTTTTGTTCGATTGATGGGTTACTATATAATCTATATCATCAAATCCTAAATTATTCTTTATCATTATCTCTTTTATTACTCTATCCATCAGTTCCACCCCATGCTCAAATATTCTTTTACTGCCAAATCGCAGATAATGGTTTCCTTCCTGTATGTTTTCATTTGTAACTGGTGTACAACTACCACCCACCATCATATTTACGTCCATTGCATAAGTACTATCCAGTTTACAAACCGTATCCAGTATATTATTTTCAGTAGCTGAATATTGCAACAAGGTTACTCCTGCACCATCTCCCAATACCAACACTGTCTTTCTATCAAAAGGGTCTATACAGCTACTCATCATGTCTGCGCCACATACCAGTATAGTTTTGTAAGCCTTGGTTTCTATCAATGCAGAAGCCAGTTGTACAGCATAAATATAGCCACTACAAGCCGCCATAATATCGAAACCCCAGGCATTGTTTGTACCCAGCTTTTTATGCACCACTGCCGCAGTAGAAGGACAATAATAATCAGGAGTCATAGTAGCTACAATCACACAGTCTATATCCTCCACACTTACAGCCGATTTAGCAAAACAATCCAAAGCAGCTTTCACTATCATGTCCGATACTGCACCCTCTGTAAAATACCTTCTTTCTTCAATCCCTGTTCTCTCTATTATCCAATCTTCGGTAATACCATACCGTTCAGCCAGTTCGCTATTCCCCAGAATCTTATCCCCCACAAAATGCCCAAAAGCCTTAATCTTAACACCCATTGTAGTTTAGTTTTTCTTTTTTTAGTCTTTAGTTTTTTACTCATATTAAACAATTTTAAACCTCCTTCAACATACTATCTATCATCACCAGATTTACCGATAATGCAAACTGTCCTTTGGGCAATTGTTTTATCTGCTGCCAGTAATCATATTCTTCCTTTGTAAACTTATTAGTTGCCAGTCCTTCTTCCACTGTATTATCAAACTTTATTACATAATTAGCCAGTTCATAAGAATCAAGTATATAATTATGTACCTCTCTTATGCTAATATCAAAATGATTCTTTTTAAGCATTGTAGGCATTAGCCTTACTTTATGTGCATTGGGCAAACGGTGGTAGGCAATTTCATCTATCAGCTTTCTTTCAAAAACTACATGTTCCATCAAAAAGCTCCAGCTCAGGTAGTCGGGTTCTACTATATGCAATCTTCCACCGGGTTTCAATAGTCTCTTACATTCCATTATCACCTCTTCCGGGTTCTCTATATGTTGCAATACACGGTGTATTATTATTTTATCCAAACAGGCAGCAGGCAATCCGGTATTGCCGGCACTTGCCTGTATAAATTGTACCGGATAGACAGGATGATTATTTTCCCTTGCTATACTCAAAAAATGTGCATCGTTATCTATGCCATATACGGCAGCCCCACTATCTGCAATGCTTTTAGCCAATATACCCGTACCGCAACCCATATCGGCAATCTGTTCGCCAGGCTTAGCCCCCAATACTTCCAGACTTCTTTTTACCGTAGCCGACAATATGCTTTGCAATTGCAGCAGGTAATCATCATCGTATAGTTTTTTAGTCATGGCTATTAGCTTTATCTATCAGGTATTGAATCATCTTTGTCAGTACAGGTTCGGGGTCGTCCATAAAAGACTGAAAGCCTGTAGGAAAATTTATCTCCAGCAGATAAGGCTTGCCCGTTTCTTTTTCAAACAATAAATCTACCCCTGCCATTTCCAGATTGGCTAGGTGTACCGCCTCTATACAGAGTTGTTGGGCAGCCGCATCTATTTCCAGCGGTTCATATTTAGTAGCAGAAAGTATAGGCGCATTTCTGAAATCATCCTCCTGAAAAAAGAACTTTTTACTCAGTATCACTTCATTGCCTAGCACCATTACCCTTGCGCCATAATGGGCATGTATAAACTGACGCATGATAAATTTATCGGGAGTAGTTACCAGATAATCCACCGTAGAAATCAGATTCTGCCAGCTTTCTATTTTAATAGTACCAATACCACGGGAGCCTATTGCACTTTTAATAATCAAAGGAAACCCACCCAGATAATCAACATACTTTCTGAGCAATATTCTGTTATTGGTTAAATGATAAATTGTTTTAGGGGTGGACAGATTATGTTTATCATGAATAACATTCCATTCAACGGTTGTTTCTAAAAATTGTGTTGGTGGGTTTTTCTTATAGAAAGTAGTAACTTCTTCATTCAATAATAAGCTTTCTAATAATTGGCTACCTCTGGCAAATTTATAAAGTAAATCATTTTTAGTAAGTTTAGGTAAATCTGAATAATCAACAGCCAAACTATCAATAGAAACAAAATCAATATTAAGCCTGTTACAAGCTTCCTTTAATAGATTAATTCTAGTTTGTACTCCATCATAGAATCCTTCGTGTAAGCAATAAATTTTCATAAGTATTAAAATAATTTTAGACCAACATAAAATTTGTCGTCATCTTCTGCTAACACTTTATAACCACCAGCAGTATGGGCTTTCAAAGCACTGTTATTAATTTTAGTTACACTAGAAAACAAAATTTCATATTTGCCATTTAATTGTTTTATTAACTCATTAAGCATTAATTGTAATAAGTTATTACCTCTATATTCCTTTTCAATAACTGCTTGTGCACCATAACCAATTTTTTCTATCTTCTTTTCATCATTAAATATTAATAACAACTTTTCTCTTTGATAAACTAATCTATCATTATTAGATGTTCTGCCAATAAGATAATACCCAATAACTAAATCATAATCCAATGCAACTACAATTTCTTTATTAGTAATTATTTGTTGTAAATATTCTCTTTCATATTCTACACGAACAAAACCTTTTTGCTTTTGTTCCTCTGTTAAATGGTTCAATAAATATTTGTTATTAAGCCGTATCAAATCATCTACATCGGATAATTGTGCTGCTCTGATTATTATGTTGTTCATTGGTTTTAATGAGTTTCTTTGTATAATGGTTTAATTTATAAATATTGGAATACCAACTTTTATACCTACTGAAATTAAATTTTGTATAGTATTTTTTATAGTATGGGCTACATCTTGATAATCATTTCTTACATCAGAAACACTTGCATAAGGTATAATTGTTAATGTATTTTTATCAGTTGTTTTATCAGCATTATTAACATTAAAAATAAGTCCTAAATAAAGTGCAATTTTAGAGGAGTTAATCCATACCTGACCATAACTATATTGACCTTTGAAATAAATACCTGGAACAAATTGACCACCCCATGGTTTATAATAACTTTCAATATATAAAGTTGCACCAAACCCCTTTGATAAATACCCTTTGTATGCCGTTCCACTTTTGGTTCTATTTAATATAGAATCAGTTGAACTATTAGTAGTTGTTTCATTTAATTGATAAGTAATTGTTTTTAAATCGTCTGTAGAACTAACATTTGTCAAACTACCTCCCAAAGTAAATAGTTTGAATCCACCAACATTATGATTATATTTTACAAACCAATTATAACTAAAAGTAATACTAGGTAAAAAACTAGTAGTATCATAAATTGCATTATTTATGTTTAATGCCGAAGGATTGAACATAGTAAAACTATTGTTATTACCAGATATAGATAAATTTATCCATGATAATCTTGTTTTTGTCCAATATGGATCCATTATTTTGATTTCTTTAGAATATATTGAATCTTTGTAAGCATCGTTATTTAAACTAACTTTTAGATTATTATGTCTTTCATTTCTTTCTAGATATGATTTTGTTTCTTTATAATCATTATCAAGTTTTAAATTATATTTTTTTAAGTTTATTAATAATTTTTTATATATATCATTTGCAGTAATTTCAACATCTTTTGATTCCAATTTATATGAACTAGTTAATATTGTATTTAAGGTTTTTTTATCTACTTCATTTAATTTAATTGATGTTAATAATGTATCGATTATATTAGAAAAATTATTAATTCCTGCTGTATCAATAGAGGGGTTTGTAATATCTTTCTTATCAATATACTTTTTGAAAATGTTTATTAAAAAAGTATCTTTTGGCTCATTTTTATCATCTAATCTTTTACATACATAATTATATAAGTACTTATCTTCGGGACTAGTACATTCGTATTCAAAAAATTTTGTTATTGAAGTTTTAAAATTATTATAAACAGGTTGATTTTTTTCAGATATTTTATGAAGTTCATTAACAACTTCAGCTTCAATTACTTTATCATAAATATTTTTGTCAATATTTATAAAATAGCTTTGTTCATATTTAATTTCATCTGATTCACTTTTATTATAATTAGCAAAATTTTTATTAAGTAATAAGTTGACACCAGCAGAATACTTAAGATACCCATTTAATTTATTACCTGCTAGTATTTGTGTAAAATTATTATTTGTACCGCCAGTAATATCACAATTAAAAGCAACTTTTTTATTAATAAAAACATTTCCAGAATATGTACCACTTGGATTTAATGCTTCAAATTTAAAACCATTAGAAAGTGACTGACCACCAGCAATAAGATAATCATAATTACTAGTTACTAATTTATTAAATCCTCCATTTGTTAATAGATTATATTTCCCATTTTTAAGCAATGTAGTATCATCTGAAGTTATATATTCTCTATTTTGTTGTTGCGCATTACTAATAAATGGAAAACATAAAATAAATATACAAATTAAACTTCTCATATAGTTCTAATTTTATTTTTTGCTTACTCTATACCGTTTTCAGCTTCTCGTAACTGCTTTTACTAAAGTACAGTCAAACTTTATATTTAGAATATATTAGCTAGGCTAGTATATATAATCATTTATTTGCTCTTAAAATATTAATTAAGGGAATTATATTATTACCATCTTTCAAACCACTGACATGTACTTCTACATAAGGTAGTTTAGTTTTTACCAATGCTGTTTTTTTCAGATATATCTTTAAATTGATTATACCATAATCACCTTTCCTTCCCTGCATAGTGTACTTCTCCGCAGAAGTCTCATTTTCCCCTAAACAACTACTGAAATAATACCTTTTTGTTGGGAAAATGGACTCGGCGGTCTTTCCAAACTCGGAGCCTATAAAACTAAAAATTACACTGCCATTCATATTAACCAATGATACTGCTTGATCTATATAGTTTTTCAAAAAACCAACCTTACCCAACAAGTAATGTAATAAATAAAATCCATTAAGCCCTTTGGCTGAATAGCTTTTAGTTGAATATACAATAGTGGTCATAAGCCTTGCTTATATGTTGAAAAATGGTTCTTTCAATTTACTATCATTTGGTTTAAAGAACAATAGTAAATGTTCTAATTAGGTTTTAAAATAAAAAGAAAAATATATTACAGCCAAATATTTATAATAAATTAATATTATCTGTTCCATATTTTATCCAATTCCCCCCCTCATATCAGCTTACCTCTCATTTATAAATAATAAAAAAAGCTGTCCCACTTTCGCAGAACAGCTTGCATTCAATTGTATTAGTTAGCACTTTAGCACATCAGCTTATTAGCCAATTACCCTCCATTAGTCTTGGTATGTATTTGTATTCAAACAGCTTTAGCTGTTCTTCGTGCGTCTCTGTAATGTTTATAGCGCATAGTGATAATTAATTTAATTATTTTATTTCTCCGTGCCTCAGTGGTAAATGTATTCCTTCCCTGCATAGTGTACTTCTCCGCAGAAGTCTCATTTTCCCTTAAACAACTACTGAAATAATACCTTTTTGTTGGGAAAATGGACTCGGCGGTCTTTCCAAACTCGGAGCCTATAAAACAAAAAATCACACAGCCTTTCATATTAACCAATGATACCGCTTGCTCAATATAGTTTTTCAAAAGACCAATC
>Ga0214192_1001554_pt1 | contig 12674 bp, 10 predicted proteins | sample TroBogEpilimnion_44_FD_153030 | JGI IMG/M metagenome (GOLD analysis project Ga0214192, IMG submission 153030) | Freshwater microbial communities from Trout Bog Lake, WI - 29JUL2008 epilimnion | ecosystem: Environmental > Aquatic > Freshwater > Lake > Epilimnion/Euphotic zone | place: Trout Bog... | reverse complement strand
ATGTGAAGAAGCAATCTTAATATGAGATCTTAATAAATGTAGATGTCGTATTGATGGCTATAAGCAAAAAGGCCCCTTACGGAGCCTTTATCAATGAATTCAATCTCATCAGGATCCTAATAAGGTGCGGCGCATTGCATCTAAACAAAGGCCCATCAGACCAGCAGGAACAATGCCAATCACCAGAACCAAAATACTATTCAAACCTAAAATTCCTTTAGCAATGCCCGAACCACCAATGGTGATTTCATGAGTAGGCTCATCAAAGTACATGACCTTGACCACTCTGAGATAGAAAAAAGCACCAATTAATGAGGCGATAACGGCTATTACAGCAAGAAATGTATGCTCTGCATCGACTAAAGCTTCCAATACTCCCAACTTGGCAGCAAAACCCACTGTGGGTGGAATACCGGCTAAAGAGAACATCATGACCAGGCCAATAAAAGCAAACCATGGGTGCTTCTTATTTAAACCTTTTAACCCATCCAAGGTTTCGCAGTCATAGCCTTTTCGTGATAAAGCCATCAACAAACCGAAAGTACCTAGGGTTGTTAAAACGTAGGTAATTGCATAGAACATGGATGCGCTAAATGCATGGTCATCAAATACAGACAGCATGCCCAAAAGAACAAAGCCCATTTGCGCAATTGCGGAGTAAGCCAACATACGCTTGATATTGGTTTGAGCAATCGCAGTTATGTTGCCAACAATCAATGAGAGAACTGCGAGGAGCACTAACATTGGCTGCCAATCCCCCAACAACGGCAATAAAGTATTTACTAATAAACGAAATAGCAAAGCAAATGCAGCTAATTTCGGGGCAGCAGCAATCATTAAGGTTACAGCTGTAGGCGCACCTTGATAAACATCGGGCACCCACATATGAAATGGTACAACGCCTAGCTTAAATGCTAATCCAGCCACAATGAAGACTAGACCAAAGGCCATTACCAAGTGATTCACACGTGGGTCAGCAACAATTTTAAAAATCTCAATCAGATCAAGCGAGCCAGTTACTCCGTAAAGCATAGACATTCCGTAGAGCAAGAAGCCAGAGGCTAGTGCCCCTAAGATGAAATATTTAATGCCAGCCTCAACACTTTTCTCATTACTGTGACGCATAGCAACCAAAGCATAGGTTGGTAAGGCCATCAACTCAAGGCCAAGGTATAAGGTTAATAAATTTGCACCAGAGATCAATACAAACTGGCCTAAAAGGGCAAGCAAGGCCAAGACAATAAAGTCTGGACGGAATAAAGCGCGGTCCATTAAGTACTGCTTTGAATAAATCAAGCTGACCAATACAGCGATGCATGAACATGCCTTCAGTAAATTGGAGAATGGATCTGACTGAAACAAACCATTCATTGCCACCAATGCCGGATCGGCCATACGGCCAACAAAAGCAAAAATGAGATATGCAAGCAAAATTAGCGAAAAGAAATATACAAAACCAACGCCTCGTGGCGTATGGAAAATATCCTGCTCTACCCCAGGAGTTGCTGTCACCTTCTCGCGAACGTAAACACTAGCAACCAATAGTAGGCATGTTGCTACGAGTAAAACGAGTTCTGGAAGGATGGCATAAAGATCGAATGCTTGCATTTGTACTTACTCAGAGTTTGCTAACAGCAACATGCTGCAGCAGATTAATTACAGCAGGATGAATAATGTCCGTGAATGGCTTTGGATAAACACCCATACCAATCACACAGATAGATAAAACTGCCATCAAGAAATATTCACGTACATTAAGATCTTTGAGCTCCTCTACATGAGCATTATTGATAGTGCCGAAAAATACACGTTTTACCATCCACAAAGAATAAGCCGCTCCGAGAATCAATGCGGTAGCCGCCAAGATGCCAATAACAAAGTCATAATCCACTGCAGCCAAAATCACCATGAATTCACCTACAAAACCGGAAGTTGCCGGTAGGCCGCAGTTAGCCATTGCCATCAATACAGCAAAGGCGGTAAATGCAGGCATACGATGAACCACACCACCGTAATCAGCAATCTGGCGAGTATGCATACGGTCATAGAGCACACCAATAGATAGGAACATCGCCCCAGCAACAAAGCCATGAGAAATCATTTGGACAATGCCACCCTCAATACCTAGTGGACTAAAGAGGAAGAAGCCTAGAGTCACGAAGCCCATATGTGCTACTGATGAATAAGCAACCAGCTTTTTCATATCTTTTTGAACTAAAGCAACAGCGCCAACATAAATAACAGCAACCAAAGATAAGAAAATAACAAATGGGCCTAAGTATTGGCTAGCATCTGGAGCAATTGGTAATGAGAAGCGCAAGAAACCATAAGCACCGAGCTTCAACATGATGGCAGCCAATACGACTGAACCCCCAGTTGGCGCCTCAACGTGTACATCTGGTAACCAGGTATGCAAAGGCCACATTGGCACCTTCACAGCAAAAGCCATAAAGAAAGCTGCAAACAATAAGATTTGTTCTACGATGTCCAGGCGGGCATTTTGCCAAGCCAAAATATCAAAAGTATTCGTAACGTTGTACAGGTACAGCATCGCAATTAGAGTTAGCAAAGAGCCTAGCAATGTGTACAAGAAGAATTTAAAGGCTGCATAAATACGGTTATGTCCACCCCAAACACCAATGATGATATACATCGGAATGAGCGTGGCCTCAAAGAAGACATAAAACAGTAAAGCATCGAGTGCGCAAAATACACCAATCATCAATCCAGAGAGGATCATGAATGAAGCCATGTATTGGGATACCTTGGTATCAATCACTTCCCAAGCAGCAATCACCACAATGATGTTGATAAATGCTGTGAGTACGATGAACCAAACAGAAATACCGTCAATACCCAAGTGGTAGTTGATGTCGTAACGCGGTATCCAGCTCATTTTTTCTACGAACTGCATACCGGAATTGGCAATATCAAAATTTATGACCAAAGGAAGCGTTGCGATAAAACTGATTACAGAACCGATAAGAGCTAACCAGCGTACCCCAGCAGTCGGTTTCTCAGACCCATAAAACAAAATAATAAGTCCGAAGACAATTGGGGTCCAAATGGCGTAAGAAAGAATCATAGTGGCTACTTAAGTAACAAAGGCCTAGCGAACAAAAGGCAGGTAAGCATACAAAACCCAGGCAAGCAATACTGCTAGGCCAGCAATCATTGCGAAGGCATAGTGATATAGATAACCGGATTGCAAATGACGTATTACTCCAGCAAAGCGCCCTACTGCATGCGCACTGCCATTGACAAAAAATCCGTCGATGATCTTTTGATCACCGCGATGCCATAAAAAACTGCCGATCCAAATGAGGCCTTTAGCAAATACAGCCTGGTTAATTTCATCGAGGTAATACTTGTTATCAAATAATTTCTTGATAGGTGCAAAAGCTTCTGCGACTTTACCCGGTAGCTTTGGTGCCCAGAGATATCCGATAGCTGCAGTCAAAACGCCTAGGACAACCAATAACAATACTGGGGACGTGAATGCATGAATAGCCATTGCAACTGGGCCATAGAATTCATCTTCCAACTCTTTCATGACTGGATGGCGTGCCAAATCAATAAAGATGGAGTCGCCAAAGTATGTACCGAATAACAAAGGAGAAATTGTGTAGAAACCAATGATTACTGAGGGAATAGCCAAGAGAATCAATGGCAGAGTCACAACAAATGGAGACTCATGTGGCTTCTGCCCTGGTGCCAATCCATGGTGTGCGTGATCATCGCCCTGCTCCGCATGATTATGGTGATGGTCATGTGCATCATCATGACCCCAGCGTGCTTTGCCATGGAATACATAGAAATACAAACGGAATGAATACAAGGCAGTAACAAATACGCTTGCCATAACTGCAAAGTAAGCAAAACCAGATCCTGGAATATGGCTAGCAGCTACTGCCTCAATAATGGAATCTTTTGAGTAGAAGCCTGAGAAAAATGGCGTACCTACCAATGCTAAGTTGCCCAACAACATCATCAGACAGGTAATTGGCATATATTTCCAAAGGCCACCCATCTTGCGCATATCTTGCTCATGATGCATTCCAAGAATCACACTTCCGGCAGCAAGGAAAAGTAGCGCCTTGAAGAATGCGTGAGTCATCAAATGAAAGATTGCTACTGGGTATGCAGAGACACCCAACGCTACAGTCATGTAACCCAATTGCGACAATGTTGAATAGGCAACAACACGCTTGATATCGTTTTGCACAATACCTAGGAAACCCATAAAGAGCGCTGTGATGGAGCCGATTACCAAAATGAAGCTCAAGGCGGTATCTGATAATTCAAATAATGGCGACATACGTGACACCATGAAGATGCCTGCTGTAACCATGGTTGCTGCGTGAATCAATGCAGAGATTGGTGTTGGGCCTTCCATAGAATCTGGTAGCCAAACATGCAATGGGAATTGAGCAGATTTACCCATGGCACCAATGAATAAGCAAATACAGGCTACTGTCATCAAGTTCCAGCTCGTACCCGGCAGAGTTTGGGCTGCTAGCGCTGAATTCTGTGAAAAGATCACGTCATATTGCATTGACCCTGTACTGGCCAACAAAATACCAATGCCTAGGATGAAACCAAAGTCACCAACGCGGTTAACCAAAAAAGCCTTCATGTTGGCAAATACAGCAGACTGACGCTCAAAGTAGAAGCCAATTAAGAGATATGAAACTACACCTACCGCCTCCCATCCGAAGAAGAGTTGCAAGAGGTTATTACTCATTACCAACATCAACATAGCAAAAGTAAATAAAGAGATGTAGGAGAAGAAACGGTTGTAACCCTCTTCACCATGCATATAACCAATGGTGTAAATATGCACCATCAATGACACAAAGGTCACTACGCACATCATCGTCGCCGTTAATGGATCAATCAAGAAGCCAATATCTAAATTGAGCTCGCCTAGTTGCATCCAACGATATACCGTACCGTTGAAATAGAAGCCATCCATCACCTGTACCAAAACATTGCAAGACAGAATAAAAGCAATCGTTACACCCAAGATAGTCACAAACTGACTAGCGCCATGACCAATTCGGTTACCACCTAGCTTAGTACCAAAAAAGCCTGCAATCATAGAGCCAACTAATGGCGCCAACGGAATTGCGCAAAGTACGGGGATATTTAAGGTCAATTGCATGACTAGCCTTTTAGGTGGTCAAGATCTTCGGCATTAATGGTGTCAACCTTACGGAAGAGCACAACCAAAATTGCCAAACCGATAGCCGCTTCAGCAGCTGCCACAGTCAAAATAAAGAATACGAATACCTGACCAGCCATATCGCCTAAATAATGTGAGAAAGCAACAAAATTCATATTGACAGAAAGGAGCATCAATTCAATTGCCATGAGCAACACAATGACATTCTTGCGATTAAGGAAGATGCCGATAACACTAGTTGCAAATAGGATTGCACCGAGCACTAAGTAATGAGCCAGAGTAATGTTCATTTCTTATCTCCTCTAGTATCTTGCTTTGCAGCCATGTCAGATCCCATTTTCACAATACGCATACGATCAGCTGCCACCACATTGACTTGCTCATGGATGTTCTGGGCTTTGGAGTCTTTGCGATTACGTAAAGTCAAGGCAACAGCGGCAATAATCGCAACCAATAGAATCACACCAGCAACTTCAAATGCATAAACATAGTCAACAAAGATCAACATGCCCAATGCCTGTGTATTACTCGCCATCATTTCTTCAGGCATTGGTTGTACTGGAGCATTTGTGCCAATAAAACTACGAATGATCACGATTGATAGCTCGAGAACAATTACCGCACCCATTAAGAAGGCAACCGGCAGGAACTTTTTAAAATCACGGCGAAGATGCTCTAAGTCCAAGTCCAGCATCATGACAACGAAGAGGAACAAAACCATTACAGCGCCGACATAAACCAGAATTAAAGCCAAACTCAAGAACTCAGCCTTAAGCAACATCCACAGTCCGGATGCGCAGAAAAATGCCAATACTAAGAACAGAGCAGCATGAACTGGGTTACGCGCTGTAATCACGCGTAATGCAGAAATGACCAACAAGCCTGCAAAACCGTAAAAGAAGGCAGCAAATAAAGTGGATGGATCGAATGTCATATTAGTTCAGCTCGATTCGATTAACGGTAAGGTGCATCTGCTGCACGATTAGCGGCGATTTCTTTTTCATACTTATCGCCAACAGCTAAAAGCATATCTTTAGTGAAATACAAATCGCCACGCTTATCGCCAAAATATTCAAAAATATTGGTTTCAACAATTGCATCTACTGGGCATGCTTCTTCACAGAAGCCACAGAAAATGCATTTGGTGAGGTCAATGTCATAGCGGCTAGTACGGCGAGTACCATCATCACGTTCAGCGGTTTCAATGGTAATTGCGTATGCCGGGCATACTGCTTCACATAATTTACAACCAATACACCGCTCTTCACCATTTTCATAACGACGTAATGCGTGCAATCCTCGGAAGCGACTAGACAAAGGTGTCTTCTCTTCTGGGTATTGAATGGTGATCTTTGGCTTAAAGAGATAACGACCAGTAATTGACATACCAGTCAAGATGTCTTTCAGCATCAAGCTGTCAAGGAATTGGGAAATTTTCTTAAACATGATTAATCACTTATTTCCAAATATTCCATGGGGATACTACCCACGCGCCGATAACAACCACCCAGAATACTGAGATGGGAATAAAAATTTTCCAACCTAAACGCATAATTTGGTCATAGCGATAGCGAGGCAGAGTAGCTCGCAACCAAATGACACAAGATAGAAGAAAGAATGTCTTGCCAAACAACCAGAAGAAACCTGGAATGTCACGCAAAATTGGTAAATCAACTATTGGCAACCAACCACCCAAGAACATGATGGATGCGACAGCAGCAATCAAAATCATATTGGCATATTCAGCCAAAAAGAACATAGCAAAAGACATCCCTGAATACTCAACCATGTGGCCTGCAACAATTTCAGACTCACCCTCAACCACATCAAATGGATGACGGTTTGTTTCAGCAACACCGGAGATAAAGTAAATCAGGAACATTGGCAATAATGGCAGCCAATTCCAGGATAAGAAATTGAGGCCCATGCTTGCAAAGAAGCCTTGCTCTTGGGAGGCAACGATCGAACTCAAATTTAATGAACCTGATGTGAGTAAAACAGTTACCAAAGCAAAGCCCATAGCAATTTCGTAGGAAATCATCTGCGCTGAAGCGCGCATTGCCCCAAGGAATGGGTACTTGGAATTAGATGACCAGCCAGCCAAGATGACGCCGTATACACCAATAGAAGAAATCGCCATGATGTACAAAAGACCTGCATTGACATCAGCTAAAACCATCTTCGCTTGAAAAGGAATAACGGCCCAAGCTGCAAAGGCAGGCATGATCACCATAATTGGCGCAATAAAGTACAGAACCTTACTTGCTTGAGCAGGTGCAATGATCTCCTTCATCAGCAGCTTTAGGGCATCAGCAATAGGTTGCAATAAACCCAAAGGACCGACACGATTTGGCCCAAGACGGATATGCATCCAGCCAATTAACTTTCTTTCCCAGAGGGTTAGGTAAGCTACACAGCCAAACATTGGTAATACGATAATGACAATACGGATTAATGCCCAAACGAGCGGCCACAACGAACCAAAAATACTTTCGCCTTGGGTAGTAATGAGGTTTAAGAAATTATCCATCTCGCGCCTTAAACCTTGCTAACAGTAACAGGACCAAACATCGATCCTAATTTCGCACTAGCCGCAGTACCCGCAGAAACTCTGACAGCACCAGGCGCCAAATTAACCTCCACAGTCGCTGGCATATCTACAGAATGCGAGCCTTGAGTAACTCGAACAGCATCACCTTCTTTTAAGCCCAATTCAGTAAACGTATTTTTATTCAAGCCAACCTGATTGCCCCGCTTAGCATCGCGAGTTAACTGCAATGCTGAAGAGCGTCGTACGATTTGGTCACCAGCATAAATATTGACATCAGCCACTCGCTCAAGGCCAATGGTTGCAGAAGTTTTTCCATTAATTAAGGCAGAGTTTGCGGCTTTATTATCAAGACGTGTGCAGTAACCTTCATCTAATGCCTCTCCTAAAACCTCTTCAGGGACATTAAATAAGAAACCATCTAGGCTTAATAAGCCACCAAGCACACGTAGGACTTTCCAAGCTGGACGTGAATCACCCAATGGTTTCACAGAAGGTTGAACTGTCTGAACTCTACCTTCCAAATTGACAAAGGTAGATACTGTTTCTGAGAATGTAGAAATTGGCAGAATCACATCAGCCACTTCTAACAAGTCTGCACTCTTATATGCACTTAATGCAATAACCGTATTTGCTTTTGCTAATGCAGCGCGGGCAGCAACTGGATCCGGTAAATCCGCATCTGGCTCGAGATTCATTAAGATGACAGCTCGACGATCGCCTGACAGAACGGATTCAACTCCAACACCATTGGCATTAACTAAAGATGCGCCAACAGCATTTCCACCAACCGGCAAGAAACCTAGAGTAGCACCAGTCTGATCAGCAATAAATTGTGCAATGATATGTAAATCAGATGCTTGAGGATGTGCAGTAGCAGCTGAACCAATCAAAACAGCAGTAGACTCTCCCGACATCATGCTATCAGCAATTTTTTGAGCTTCTGGGGTCACTGTAACGCTTGGCGCACCAGAAGGAGTGCTAACTGATTTCGCTTTTGCAACAGCAAGCGCAACTTCACTTAATGTATTTAACCAGGCACTTGGAGCAACCGAGATACCAGCGCTTGAAATTAACCAATCATCGCCACCAGCATCAATACGCAACACTTGTAAGCCACGTTTGCTTGCAGTGCGGATGCGTGCAGCCAATACAGGCTGATCTTTACGCAAGAAACTGCCGAGGATTAAAACCCGATCCAATTCATTTACTCTGGTAATTGGCATACCCAACCATGGGGCAGTCGCTGAAGCTTTCACATCAGTTTGGCGTAAACGGGTTTCAACTTGCTTTGATCCAAGGCCACGAATAATTTTTTGTAGCAGGTGTAATTCTTCGGTACTGGAGATTGGATGCGCTAGTGCACCAATAGACTCAGGACCGCTTTCGGCTGATATCGTTTTCAGAGAATGGGCAACATAGTCCAAAGCTGATTGCCAATCCGTTTCCAACCACTGACCACCCTGCTTCACCATTGGCGTAGTAATACGATCAGTGCTATTTAAACCTTCATAAGAAAAGCGATCACGATCGCTAATCCAGCATTCATTAATTGCTTCATTTTCCAAAGCAACTACACGCATGACCTTATTAGCCTTCGTCTGTACCGTAGTATTTGCACCCAAACTGTCATGTGGACTAACTGAGCGTTTACGCCCTAGCTCCCAGGTGCGGGCTGCATAGCGGAATGGCTTGCTTGTCAAAGCACCGACCGGACAAATGTCAATCATATTGCCAGACAACTCTGAATCTACTGTCTGACCAACAAAGGTGGTGATTTCTGAATGCTCACCACGATTGACCATTCCCAACTCCATTACGCCGGCAACCTCTTGACCGAAACGAACGCAACGTGTGCAGTGAATACAACGGGTCATCTCCTGCATGGAGATCAATGGACCAACATTCTTATGAAATACAACACGCTTCTCTTCATCGTAGCGTGAATTTGACTTGCCGTAACCTACCGCTAAGTCTTGTAACTGGCACTCACCACCTTGGTCGCAAATTGGGCAATCCAAAGGGTGGTTGATTAGGAGAAACTCCATTACCGAACGCTGCGCTTCAACAGCCTTTGCAGAATGCGTAAATACCTTCATACCCTGCGTTACAGGAGTAGCGCAAGCAGGTAATGGCTTAGGAGCCTTCTCCACCTCAACTAAACACATACGACAATTAGCGGCGATGGATAACTTCTTGTGATAGCAGAAGTGAGGAACGTAGGTTCCCAGCTTGTTCGCGGCGTGCATCACCATCGAACCCTGCGGGACTTCTACCACCTTACCATCTAACTCGATTTCTACCATGCTCACTTTTAGATATCCCGTGCTCTAAATCTTTATAAAGGTTTTGCAGAATCTAAGCAGCGCTTATGTTCTACGTGATACGTAAATTCATCCATGTAGTGCTTTAACATACCGCGCACTGGCATTGCTGCTGCATCACCTAATGCGCAAATCGTACGACCTTGAATATTGGCGGCTACATCATTAAGTAAATCCAGATCTTCTGGGCGACCTTGGCCATGTTCGATACGGTGAACAATGCGCCATAACCAGCCCGTACCTTCTCGACATGGGGTGCATTGACCACAGGATTCTTCGTGATAGAAGTAAGACAAACGCTCCAAAGCACGCACCATACAACGTGTTTCATTCATTACGATCACTGCACCTGATCCCAGCATGGATCCAGCTTTGGCAATACTGTCATAGTCCATTGTCAGATCCATCATCTGCGCTCCAGGTATTACTGGAGCAGATGATCCACCAGGAATGACGGCCTTTAAGGCCATACCATCGCGCATTCCACCAGCCAACTTTAAGAGCTCTGCAAATGGAGTGCCCAATGGGACCTCATAATTTCCAGGATGAACTACGTCGCCTGAAACAGAGAAAATTTTTGTACCACCGTTGTTAGGTTTACCAAGGTCTAAATAGGCCTGACCACCAATTGCTAAAATGAATGGCACCGCAGCGAAAGTTTCGGTGTTATTGATTGTTGTTGGCTTGCCATATAAACCAAAGCTAGCTGGAAAAGGCGGCTTAAAGCGTGGCTGACCTTTTTTGCCTTCCAGCGACTCCAATAGTGCAGTCTCTTCACCACAAATGTATGCACCCCATCCTGGAGATGCGTGAAGCTGGAAAGAAAAATCGCTTCCTAAAATCTTGTCGCCCAAATATCCGGCAGCACGCGCTTCTTCTAAAGCTTCTTCAAAACGTGTATACACCTCAAAGATTTCACCGTGGATGTAGTTGTAACCGGTCGAGATACCCATGGTGTAAGCACCAATAATCATGCCTTCGATCAAAGCATGTGGGTTGTAACGCATGATGTCGCGGTCTTTAAAAGTACCAGGCTCACCCTCATCACTATTACAAACTAAATATTTTTGCCCCGGGAATTGACGTGGCATAAAACTCCACTTCAAACCAGTTGGAAACCCCGCACCCCCGCGACCACGAAGTGACGAAGCTTTTAATTCTGCAATGATGGCATCAGGAGAAACCTTATCGCCAAGCAAACGGCGCAGCTGTTGATAACCGCCACGACTTTCGTAATCTTTTAAGCGCCAGTTCTCACCATTTAATCCAGCAAGGATTAAAGGCTTGATATGACGATCGTGCAGGCTGGTCATACCGCTTTCCCTTCAGCACGTAATTCACTTAATAATGCGTCAATCTTGTCTTTACTCATAAAGCTACACATACGCTTGTCGTTTACCAACATCACCGGTGAATCACCGCACGCACCCATACACTCACCCTCTTTTAAAGTGAAGGTTCCACATGGAGTAGTTTCGTTGTAGCCAATACCAAGTGTTTCTTTTAAATAGTTAGCAGCTGTTTCACCATGCGTTAACTGGCAAGGCAAATTGGTGCAGATGACCAATTTATATTTACCAATTTTCTTGGTGTTATACATGTTGTAGAAAGTAGCCACTTCATCAACGGCAATACTTGGCATCTCCAGAATTTGAGCAATTGTTTCAATCACTTCGGGAGAAACCCAACCCACTTCAGTTTGGGCTGCAATCAAACAAGCCATCACGGCAGATTGCTTATGCTCTGCTGGGTACTTAGCGATATTGCGCTGAATATCGGCCATTGTTTTATCGGATAGTTGAAGAGTGGTAGTCATTAAATATTCCTTGGCACGCCTAATTAGCGGTCAATCTCCCCAAACACAATATCTTGGGTTCCAATAATGGTTACCGCATCAGCCAACATGTGTCCGCGTGACATCTCATCCATTGCGGATAAATGCACAAAACCTGGTGCACGAATCTTCATGCGATATGGTTTATTTGCACCATCAGAAATAAGGTAGATACCAAACTCACCTTTTGGATGCTCAACTGCTGAATACGCTTCACCGTCAGGAACATGAATGCCCTCAGTAAAGAGTTTGAAGTGGTGAATTAATTCTTCCATATTGGTTTTCATATCCACACGCTTCGGTGGAGAGACCTTATGGTTATCGCTCATGACAGGACCAGGATTTTCTTTGAGCCATTTAACGCATTGCTTAATGATGCGATTGGACTGACGCATTTCTTCCATACGCACTAGGTAACGATCATAAGAGTCACCATTAACGCCTACTGGAATATCAAAATCTAAACGGTCATAGACTTCATAAGGCTGCTTCTTGCGCAAATCCCATTCAATACCTGAGCCACGCAGCATTGGACCTGTGAATCCGAGCTGCAATGCACGCTCAGGTGTCACAATGCCGATATTGACTAAACGCTGTTTCCAAATACGGTTATCAGTTAGCAGATTGCAGTATTCATCTACATTGGCATCAAAGCCGTTAGTGAACTGTTCAATGAAGTCCAATAAAGTGCCGCTTCGGTTTTCATTTAAACGCTTAATAGCGGATGCGCTGCGAATCTTATTTTTTGTGAACTGAGCCATTTGATCAGGCAAGTCGCGATAT
>Ga0214192_1001553_pt1 | contig 12675 bp, 9 predicted proteins | sample TroBogEpilimnion_44_FD_153030 | JGI IMG/M metagenome (GOLD analysis project Ga0214192, IMG submission 153030) | Freshwater microbial communities from Trout Bog Lake, WI - 29JUL2008 epilimnion | ecosystem: Environmental > Aquatic > Freshwater > Lake > Epilimnion/Euphotic zone | place: Trout Bog... | reverse complement strand
AGCAACTAATGTAAACATTGCATCGTTCCCATACTTCTATTTAGCACAAGGTAGAGTGAATACCTATTTACAGGGATCTAAGCGTTCAGACAAAATCTCTGGTATCAATAACTCAGCTTATGGTACCAATGTTACTGAATGGTATAAAGTGAACGGATGTCCTACAGCAGCTAATCAAATCACCTCAGTAGGTGGTTGGACAGTTAAATGTGGTGATGTTGTAACTTTAACCTTACGTGGATTCTCTAGCTATGTTGATACATTGTATTTTAATGGCTTTACACGTAGTGTAACTGTTCAAGCTCCATGTTGTGATTGTGGTGGTAATCCTTGTACTGATGTTGATGTTCCTGCTTTAATTGATGCTTTCATCGTTAAGTTAACTCAACAAGCACCTGGTGACAACCCTGATAACATTAGCTTCAACACTTTCTACAGTTTCGAAAGAATTGGAAATGATCAGAGTGCTACATTACAAATCACTGGTAAACCATTAACTAAATATGGCCAACCTTGTGACGTTGCTGCAGATCCTTTCGAGTATGACAGATTTTACTTCCGTACATTTGTTTACTCTGGTCCTGCTACAACTGCAGACTTCATTGTTGCTGACAGATGTAACTTTGTTGCTGAGCCTGTTATTTTACAACGTTCTTCTTATGCAACTGGTACTTCTGCAGAGATTCAACAATTAGAAAAGAATTTCTATAGCTACCAAGCTGGATATTTGAAGCATCTTTACAGAATGGTTGGTTATAACGAAAACTTTGAGAGCTGGGTATCTACTGGTACAACCTATGATACTTATTATATCAAGTTTAATGCGTTTGACAAATCTACTTATCAGTGGGGTGACTATATCATGGAAGATAGCTCTGTAATCATTGCTATACCTCAAGGAGCCACTGCTACTATTGAAGCTGCTTTAGTTGCTGCTTTAGGAACTGTAGCTAGCGATAATACTTGTGTAACCACAACTACCACTAGCTCAACTTCTAGCACAAGTACAACTACATCAACTACCACTTTAATTCCTTAACAGAATAAGGTAGTTATCATATAACCTATGCCAGAGGGTGAGAGGATCTTTCTCAAATCCTCTGGCATTTTTATTTTTAATAAGCTATGACTCTAGATTTTTTAGTAATCAATACTTACACTGTAAATACAATAGGTATAGCAGATACATCAACTTATGATACAACTCCTCCTGTTGTTACAAGTCCTAGTATGAGTTTTCTTATTCCAGGATTTTCAAGTCCTGTATCATTACCATTTAGTCCATTAAGCTTTAATGTTTTTAATTCTCTTATATTAGGACTTAGTACATCAGGTCAACCTTTACTTCCTCTTCCAGATGGAGTTTGGACTGCTACATATTCTGTAGATCCTGCTATAACAAATTTTGTTACTAAGACATTTATGCGTATTGATCGTATACAAGAGAAGTATGATAGTGCATTTATGAAACTAGATATGATGGAATGTGATTCTGCAATAAGAACACAATCTAAAGTGACACTAAGTAGCATTTATTTTATGATACAAGGAGCAGTTGCTGCTGCTAATAACTGTGCTATAGATACAGCAAATAAGTTATACATGCAAGCAGATAATATGCTAATCAATTTTATAAATAATAATTGTGGCTGTAGTGGAAATAACTATACAATAAACTTTTATTAATATGGCAAACTGTAGATCTTGCGGACTTCAAGTTGGATGTGGATGTCAATTGATTAATGGTTTGTGTTCAGCCTGTCACTATAAGCTGAAACAAACAACTCAAAGAATAAAAAATGTTATACACAAGATTAACAAACTGTATTGATTGTACTACAATAGAATCATTATTAAAAGATATTGATTGTAAGCTTACAGACTTAGCTAATTATCAATATAACAATATTGTATTCTCTTTGAATAAGTATATATCAGGAGAACTGGTTAATGATCTATTGAATTATAAACAGATATTAGCTTACAAGCTCTGTAATCCTTATTACTGTGAACATTTTACAGTACAAATGATTGCTAGTAGAGTGATAGTGTTAATCCATAAATAAGTTAAAATGCCTTGCGATAATTGTAACAATGGTTGTATTCAAGTAACAACCGATCAATGTGTTAATTACACAGGAGCAGAAGTTCCTGCGTTAGGAATTACTGTGCCAACCAATCTTTTATGTATAGAGAATACATTAATTGATGCTGTAGTTTCTTTCTTAGATGGTTCAGGTATTAATATCACTGTAAATCCTTCATATTATTGTACATTAGTTTCTCAATATTTACCAGCTCCTCCAGCTGTTCCTACATTAGTTGAATTAGCATCAGCATTAGTAAGAGCTGCTTGTAATTTACAAGGACAAGTTGATACAATTAATAGTACATTAACTGCTCTTAATAGTCCTTATTCAGCAAGCTGTCTTCCTAGTGTAGATGGTTCATCTAATACACATGCTGTAGTTCAAGCTGCAATTACACAATTATGTACAACAGTTTCAGATTTAGCTGCTTTAACAAACGATGTCACATCTAACTATGTAAGAGTAGCTGATCTTAATTCATTAATTCAAGCATATTTAAATAGTATAAGCTCAAATAATCAGCAGTATTTAAAGATGGTTCCTTATACAGCTGTTGAATATTATGGCCCTCTGACTAACTTTGATGGTACAGGTGCAGGTATTAATTCATTAGGATGGGATAAAGTCTATCTATGTAATGGTAATAATGGTACACCAGATAAAAGAGGAAGAGTGGGTGTTGGTGCAATTGTAACTCCTGGAGTTGTAGGTGTACCTTTAAGCCCTGCTATAGATCCTGCATTTGCTGGTAATCCAAACTATGCTATAGGTGATACAGATGGTGTAAATTCTGTTACACTTCTTGCATCACAAATGCCAAGTCATACACATAGTGCTACAGCGTCTGCTATTTCAATAGTGAGTGATCCTGGTCACTATCATTATGGTGGTAAAACAGAAGATACTGGAGGAGCTGGTCACATTGGACTATCAAGTAATACTCCTCAAGATTATGCAACTTCTATTGCTACAACAGGTATTGGTGTATCTACATCAGTAGGTGTAACAAATGCTCCAGCTGGTAGTAATGGTGCACATAATAATATTCAACCTGTATTAGCTACTTATTATATTATATACCTTCCTTAAAATATTCTATGTATACAGTTACAATAACCTTCACATTAGCAGGTTCTGACGTAGGACCATTCGATCTTTATTCAGATGCTGATGGCTATATAACACCATTTGCTACAGGAATATCTGCAGCAGATCTACTTGCAGGATATACATCTACAGTGGTTCCTGATGCCAGTACAACTATTCTTGCTAGATCTACAGGAATTTGTACTAGAGATCTTTATATGCCAATTGTAGGAGCTCCTACAACATCCACTACATCAACTAGCTCAACTAGTACATCCACTACATCTACAAGTACTACAGCTGTTCCTACATCTATATTATCTATATCATTTACAGGTCCTTCTTTTGGTGGCCCTACATGGACATTTAGTTTAACTAATCCAGTGAGTGATTTTCTTAAAATAGAGAATTTATTAGTTACAGGATATGACACTGCAGGATGTACAGGAACTGATATAGATAGTTTCCAAATGACTACTAATCCTAGTATAATAACAGCAGGTAGTACATTAGCTACTACTACTGGAAGTCTTGAATCTAACCCTAGTAATAGGCCATCTGTAAAATCTCAGAGCATATCTCTTATTGGAGGTAGTGTTCAACAAGCGTTAATAGCAATTGGTGGAGGTTCTCTGATTACTTATAATAGTGGTGATACATTTATGGTAGGATCTACTGTTGTTACATTACATATACAAGGTTGTACAAACATACCTTACTGGTAATAAATTTTATTAAAAATCCTGTTTGTTGGTTTACAGGAAGTCCTCCTGGGGTTTCTACCCTGGGAGTTTTTTATTCTAATTAATCTAATTAATCTATCTAATCAAAGAGGTTAATTAAATTTGGTAGGTATATAATAAATTCATATCTTCACAGCAATTTTAACCATAAAAAATGCACATGCTTGAAAATCAATCTCTTATACAGCAACTTGAACAAATGTTACATTTGAAGAGATCAAGAAAGTTTTACGCAGAAAAATTAGGAATTACAGAAAGTGAGGTTTATGATTTACTAAGTGATATAAGAAAGAAAGAACAAATTGAAGATGATGCAGAAGTTGGAAATTATGTATCAGAATTAGAAGATGTTATAGTTAAATTTACAGAAGATGTTTCACGTGGAACAGGTGAGATAGTTGTAAATGTTAAAGAAGAAATTAAAAGTCTTGATGATCTAATTGAGAAATGCAAAATAGATACAGAGAAATGGGAAATAACTAAATATGTACAAAACTTCTGGGGGAATGAAAAAGAGCCCCATTGGCAAGTTAAGGCATGGTTAGGTAAGAAGTCTACAGAACAAGTTTTTCAAGATGCGTTTGTAGACTTTTTAGCTTTATATAAGCCTGTTAGTCAAGATGTTATGAGTCCTAAGTTTACTGCTAGCAAACCTCATGGGTGTCTAGTAATTAGTAAACAAGACTCACATCTAAATAAGTTTGATATAGATGGAAATAACAATATAGTGGAGAGATGTGCTAGAATAATTTATAGAATAGAAACTATAATGGCACAAGCTCAACTATCTAACAACTTAGATCATGTCACTTATATTCTTGGATCTGATCAGTTTAATAGTGAATTTACAGGGACCACAACTAAAGGAACCCCTCAACAAAATATAAACACATATCATGAATCATTTATTCAAATATGTAATCATGAGGTTCTTGTAATTACAATGTTATTACAATATGCTAATAAGGTGTATATCACCTATGTATCAGGTAATCATGATGAGTTTGTAGGATGGCATATGTTACATTGGTTACAAACTTATTTCAGAAATCAAGAAAGAGTAGAATTTGATATTAGTCCTAAGTATAGAAAATATGTAGGATATGGTATTACAGGAATGATGTTTAATCATGGTGATGCTATCAAACCTGCAAAACTTGCTGGTATATTTCCAATAGAGTTTAGAGAACACTGGTCTAAACATCAAGTGTTTTACATATTTACAGGAGATAAACATCATGAAATAAGTCATGATTTTAATGGTATTAAATTCTATCAAGTTCCAGCTTTTTCAAATGCTAAAAGTTCATGGGATGATAAAAATGGTCATGTAATGTCTAAGGGAGAAATCACTGCATTTTTAATAGATGAGACAGATGGAATGACAAATATATTTAAACAGTATTTATAATGGCTACCTTAAGAAAAATGGTTTCAGATATTAGAGCAACTCATAAGTTATTGTCCTCTGATGGATTAGTAACTAATAGAGCTATAGCTTCTGAAATCAAAAACAATACACAATTATTAATTAAACGTGAAACAAATCTTAGAAAGCTTTGGGCCACTGATACGTTGTTTACTACCATCCCTTGTTTAGAGATGATAGAAGTTCCTATTTCTGATTGTTGTGGATATGTAGACCCTTGTCAAGTTGCTAGAAGTAAATATCCTCTTCCTCGCATAAGTGAAGGAAATTATCAATACCTTATTCAAGGTGTTTATTCTATAAACGCAATGGGTGGACAAGGGAGAAGATTTAAAGAAGTTACCATTAATAGATATTTAAATCTATTAAAACTTCCTATTATAAAGAAAGAACAATATTATTGGATTGCTAATGGGGGATATTTATATGTAAATAATCCTTTATTAAAATCAATTAGGATATCTGCATTCTTTGAAGAAGATATTCCTAATGAAATATTATATCCACCAAGTGGTTGTGGTTGTGGAATCACTTATACAACAGATCAATTGTGTATAAATCCTTTAGATAGAGAATATGGATGCCCTGGTTATTTAGAAACACAAGTGCTTGATCTCACATCTAAGAAATTACTAAGTACGTATTTCAATATTAAATCAGATAATACAGCTGATGGTATAGATGGTCAAGCACCTAATGCAAAACCAACAAATTAATGCGAACTAAGATAGATTGGAGAAGTGCTAGTAAAGATAATTATAATGATTTTTGTAATAAACATCCTCTTTTACAATTAACATTTGATGAGTGGAGAAATATCATCTATCTATTTAATGAGCAATTTAAAACTTATATATTAGAAACTGGTGAAAAAGCTAGAATTCCTTTTGGCTTTGGTGAATTCTCTATAAATAAAAAGAAGAGAAAGAAGATTAAAAACATTCAGGGTAAGGAATATGTTAATCTACCAGTTGATTGGAAAAGAAGCAAAGAGAAAGGAAAAATTATATACAATTTCAATTATCATACAGAAGGATATTTCTTTGGATGGGTATGGTTTAAAGAATCTGCTAGAATAAAAAACATAGACCTTTGGTATTTTAAGCCTTCTAGAATTACATCAAGATTACTATCTCATTACATTAACGCTGATGATAAATATCAATACATTTATCATGAGTGGCTAAAATAAAATAATATGTCTTATTATTACAAATACAACTTTGTTTCTCCTGAACCAATTTATTCAACTGTTAAGGAAGAACTTAAAAGTTATTTTGATACAGGAGCAGTGGATGATCTATTGTTTCCTACCTATCTAGACAAATGTCTTAGAAAGCTAGGTAAGTCATCTTATGTTATTCAAGAACAACCTTTATATATAGAAGACTTTCAAGCTAGGCTTCCAGATAATTTTATTGCTGTAAGAGAAGCTTGGATGTGTGCAGAGATTCCTCATTATCCATATCAATCCGCTAACTCATTATATACACAAGCTGCAGATAGAACTACAATTCAAGTGAGCCCTATTACAATTAATGGTGTTCCTTGTGTATCTGGTAATCCTAATTGTACCACTCCTGGTTGTGATGGAAATTGTATGCCTGAAATTGTACAATCTGTATATAAAACAAATGGTTCTGTTCCTAGATCTTATCAACAACAATATCTTCTTAAACCAGGAAACATTTCTGTAAGAAAGAATTGTGATGTACAATATACAAATGCTTGGGAATTTGCAGACTATGCTCCTCCTGTTCGTGAGTTCACTCCTGGAGCTGCTAGTTATGACTCATTTGATATTAGAGATAATAAGTTTGTCACAAACTTTAGATCTGGTATAGTTCATTTAGTATTCTATGTAACAGACTATGACCAAGTGGGTAATCAATTAATTCCTGATAACTATCGTGTCAGAGAGTTTGTAGAAGCATATATTAAATGGAAAGTGTTTGAAATGTTAGCTAATCAAATCAATGATGAAACATTTGTTCAAATACAACAAAAGATGGGATATTATAAAGGACTTCATGATGAGGCATTTATAATGGCCGATATTGAAATTAAGAAACAAACTTCTTGGGAGAAACAAAGAAGAATTAAAAATGATCTTAATAGAAATAATAAATATGGATTACCAAATGCTAGTCCTAATGGAGATTCTGGATATAGAAGTGTAAATGGAGGTTATGCAAATGGTGGAAATTCTTGGTATGGTAATCAATAAATAAACTATGGCTGAACAGGAACAACAACCGCAAGGTAATATAAGAAGCGAGTTTAATTTAGGTAGGAAAGGATTAAACATGGATCTATCTGTTAATCAGGTGGAGAAAGGTAGTCTTACATATGCACTAAATGCTGCTGTAGAAAACTTTGACTCAAGTTCTGTTAACTATCAGAATGAGCCAGGTAACGAACTATGCCTAAACTTTCCTCAAAACTTTCATGTACTTGGTGAACATTTTATTCCAGAAGAAAATAAACATGTATTCTTTTTAACAAATCCAGAAACAGGAGATTGTCAAATTGGATGGATGGTAAATGGTGATTGTAATTATATTCAATATATTCAGGGTAAGTGTCTTAATTTTAATATAAATTATCCAATTCTTAAAGCTGTACATAAAATTACAAATTGTACAACAGAGATATATTGGACAGATGGTTATAATCCTAGAAGATTCTTAGATCTTAATAACCCACCTTGGGTAACTATTCCAGGAAATAATGTTTGTGATGCAACTCCTGATGTAGGAGTGATTGATTGTAATAAATTAAAGGTGCAGCCTAATTTTGCTATTCCAGAACTATCTATAAATAGTATTGTTACTGGTGGTAATCTTCTTGCTGGTACTTACCAATTTGCAATACAATATAGTAACTCTTTTGGAGATGCTTATACATCATATTATTCTGTTACTAATCCTACACCAATTGCTGATGTACACTTAACCACTGCTGATTTTAACTATCCAGTGAATAAATCTATTAGATTAAACATTGATAATATAGATGTTACAGGATATTATCAATATTACAATCTTGCTGTAATTAAAACTATTAATGACATTACATCTGTTGAACTTGTAGGTACATATTTTATTGATAACACATCAACTCAAATCACTTACACAGGACAAAATGTAACTGCAATTCCTCTTACACTTGCTGATATATTTGAGAAGTTTCCTTATTATGAAATTGCACAAGATATCACTACAGCAAGAGATGTTCTTATATGGGATCAAGTGACTTCTATAGATAAGGTGAACTACCAATCTATCGCTAATAGAATTAAACTTCTATGGGAAACATATAGAATGCCTGCTACAGAAAACTATGCAGATTCATTTAATGCTACTAACTTAAGAGGTTATCTTAGAGATGAGGTGTATGCTTTTGAAATAGTGTTTTTATTAGATAATGGTAAACAAACAGATGGTTTTCATATTCCTGGTAGAGCAAAGAATTATAATGAGTTCTCTCAACCAGATATACCTAATACCAATCCTGACTTTATTTCTGATGGTAGTGGTGCTACCACTCTTCCTTATTGGAAAATATATAATACAGCTTCTGTACTAGGTAATGATAGTTCTAATTTTCCTATAGGTAATGCTACACCATATCAATATGGTGAATTTGCATATTGGGAATCTATAGAGAAATATCCTTGTAACACTAATGTTTGGGGAGATCTTGCAGATCAGCCTATTAGACATCATAAGTTTCCAGATATATTAGTAAGTCCTGCATTTGAAAGTGCTATTCCAACTACTAATATTGATGGTACATATAATGTAGAAATGCAAACAGCAGATGCTGTTTACCCTATTGGTATTAAAGTGGATGTTGAAGAAATTAGAAATCTAATAAATACATCAGATCTTACATCAGCTGAAAAATCTCAGATTATTGGATTTAAAATCGTTAGAGGAGATAGAAGTACAAATAGATCTATTGTAGGAAAGGGTATATTAAGAAATGTTGGTAAATATACAAGAGATAGTTCTTTAGAAAATCCTAACCCAACTTATTACTACTATCCAAACTATCCTTATAACGATCTTGATCCAGATCCATTTCTTCTTACACAGAACAATGCATATAATTCTCAATGTCAAACTTACCAAATATCAGTATCAGTAGCTGGTACTATACAATATAATGATTGTAATGATGGTAGGTTAGTCACTGTAAGTATGCCCACTGATATTCAGATATGTTCTATATCCTATCCTGTCATTCTCACTGGAGCTGCAACTATTAAAAATATTACAGCTATATCATTTACACTGACATGTTATCTTGATGGACCCACTGGTAATAATGTTACATTTCAATACACAGATCCAAATGATACATCTTCTTTAAAGAATATTACAGTGTATGTTGGTTCTCCTATAACCTTAAATTCTTACACTATTCCTGTACGTACAGGAGGATCAACTAAATATAGTATACAAGAAAGTAATCAGAATGCTGTTTGTGACCCATCTAAACTATATGGATTTCAAGGAGATGCTGAATATAGAATGGTATTTAATTCTCCTGAAACTTCTTTTGGACAGCCTACATTAGGAACAGTTCTTAAAATGGAGAATGTACTATATGGTGCTGGTCAAGCTCACTTTGTACAAGTGAAGAATAATGCACAATATAAACTTCTTACAAGAGATGCTCAATTAGCAGCTTTACAATCAAGTTATAACATTGCTAATATTACAGGAACATTCAATGCAACAGCAATGTTCACTGCCTATCAAGCATATCTACAGATTTATTTAAATGGTATAAGTAGACAAAACTATGCATATTCATTTAACTCTGTAGCTACATATGACTATTCTGCTAATATAAATAACAATCTTGGTAAAAAACAAAGAGAACTTGATATCTGTCAATATCTCATTCCAGGTGTTGAATCTGTAGGAGATGTTTGGAATGTAAATAATTACCAAAGAGAATCCTCTGTGTATATAAAGACTATAGAAAAAAGAGGATCTGCACTTGTTGCTAGTCTTCCTTTTCCTAATGCTACACCATCTTTAGTTGGTAACTCTGGTAGCCTTATTTCGGATTCTTCTCGATTTACTCTCTCTGAAACAACACATTGTGATACACCAGAATATTTAAATCCTATTAAAGTTGTTTCATATTATGGTTCTATAAAAACTATATCTCCTGATCAATGGGGACAGATATATTCTTATTCTACAATTGATACAGGATTTCAAAGAATATTCAATGCTCTTCCTACACAAGATCCAGGAATAGTGTTTGGTGGTGATACGTTTATTGGAAAATTTGCATTCAAAACAAAACTTCCTTTCTTTATAGATAATAGAGTGGGTGCTCCTGATGATTCAGATATATTCTATGATGAGATTGGTAATGTGGCATTCCCACAATACTGGCACTCTGCTAGATCTATTTTGTATAACTGGACCACTCCTAATAATGTATTGTTAAACAATATCATATCAATCAAAGCTCACAACTTTGATTGTTCTAATAACACTACAACTATACAAGGAACTACTACAACAACAAGTTCTACAACAACAACAATAGAAGGAAATGTAACATCTGCTCCATTAAATGCTACATACACTGGAAAGATGTATTTATTTGCTTATGGTATTCCTTATTATTATACAGAGTCTTCTATTAACGTTGATCTTCGTCAAGCATTCAATAATCAAGAAGGAGACTTCTATCCACATGTAAGTTCAGGTATTCCAGATAATTGGTTGCAACAAACATTTGTACCAATTGCTTTTGATAATACATATACTTATAATGTAACTTATTCTAAACAGAACAAAGAGAACTATTTTTCTCATCTACCTATAAACTGGACTCCTAATATTTGCTATTCTAATTTTCCATTTAGAGCAATTTATTCTGATCCACAACAAAGCTATACAGATAACAGAGTGAATAACTGGCTTATATATAGACCTGTATCTAGCTTTGATTTCCCTGAGAACTATGGTGGTCTTGTATCTTTAGACGGTATTCAAAACAAAGGAATTCTTGCTAGGTTTGAAAACAAAGGACTTATTTATAATTCCCTACTTACATTAAATACAAGTAATCCTCAAGCAGCGTATATAGGAAATGATCAATTATTTAAATCATCTCCTCCACAAGACTTTGCTGAAACTGATATAGGATATATGGGAACTCAAAATAAGTTCTTAATTAAGGTTCCTGAAGGACAGATATCTATAGATGCTAAGAGAGGTCAAATCTTCTTAATTAGCTTGAATATGTATGGAAGATACCTTCCTACAGATATGGCTGCATTTGGATCTGGAATGAATAGATTCTTTTCAAACTATCTACCGTTCCAAATACTTAACTATTTTCCTAATGTAAATACAGATAATCATTATAACAATCTTGGATTACATGGAGTGTATGATGCTAAGTATGATAGGGTGATAATTACCAAACTTGATTATATTCCTCTTTTAAATAGTGGTGTACAATATGATGCAACCACACAAGAGTTCTATGTAAATAAGATTTATGGCTGTACAACATTAAGAAAAGTGGTTCAACTTACAGACCAAGAATATTTCTGTAACAAGAGCTTTACACTCTCATTTAATTTTAATACTAAGACATGGATTAGTTTTCATAGTTATCTTCCCAATTTCTATGTAACTGATCAAACATTCTTTTATTCAGGACTTAATCAAGGGTGTGATCTTCAAGCTGTGGCTATTACCGAGATCCCTACACCAACAACAACTACCACTACAACAACAGTAGTAAGTTGTGCTGTAGCAGGTGGAGCATTATTTATAACAGATAATTGTGCTGTATCAGGTGGTGCATTATTTGTAGCAGATTGTACATTAGTTGGTAATGCACAAGAAATTACTACAACTACCACTACCACTACATTAGATTGTACATTAATTGGAACAGCGGTGGAATACTATCCAGCTACAACCACCACTACAACATCTTCCACTAGTACATCTACTAGTACAACAACTACCACAACAACATTAGATTGTGGACTTGCAGGAACTGCTGTTGAGTTTTATCCAGCTACAACAACTACCACTACCACCACTATAGCACCTACAACAACAACAAGTAGTTCAACTAGTACATCTACTAGCACTAGCACATCTACTAGCACTACAACAACAACAACAACAGCACCACCAACTACAACAACAACAACAACAGCTGCTCCTACAACAACAACAACTACAACAGTTAATTGTACCTTAGCAGGAACAGCAGTAGAATATTATTCACCACCACCATTATATTAAATTAAAAAATTATGGCAGACGAA
>Ga0214192_1001552_pt1 | contig 12675 bp, 11 predicted proteins | sample TroBogEpilimnion_44_FD_153030 | JGI IMG/M metagenome (GOLD analysis project Ga0214192, IMG submission 153030) | Freshwater microbial communities from Trout Bog Lake, WI - 29JUL2008 epilimnion | ecosystem: Environmental > Aquatic > Freshwater > Lake > Epilimnion/Euphotic zone | place: Trout Bog... | reverse complement strand
AATGATTATTTAATTGAATTTTATTTTTAGTCATCATAATGCTTTTTTTAATATTTTTATAAATAAATATTTCTTTAAATTGTTTTTATGTATGTGCAAGCCCCACTATTTTTTTTTTAAATATTAATTCAAGAATTTTACATTTGTCTGCAATGTGCAAATTTATTAATTCAGTTTCTTTTAAACCTAACTCAAACACCCAATCTTTTTTTAAAATTTGTTCTAATAAATTAAAATTTATTGTTGCCCCAGCATCTAAAAGTTTTTCCAATAAAACTGGTCTGTTCATTGCTATTGAATAATCTAACGGTGAGTCAAATCCTACTATCGGTTTATTAATATCTTTTATGTTATCAATACTATTAAAACTTAGATCGACAATGTCAAACATATCCTTCATTTTTTCACTTATACACGTCATCACTGTATCTTTACACAAAAAAATATAAGATTTTATAAGATCATTGTGATGTGGGTAGAGACTCGTCATTTTTGTTTCCTCCTTATCAAATACTTCATAATATTCATCGTCCACTTTTAAATTTAACTTTTCATTATTACTATTAACATATAAGTGCAAATTATCATCGTAACTACAGTCATATAACAATTCCCTCCAGTCTATTAAATATTTAAGTGACGGCTCGTCGATATAAAAATTATCATTATAAAACAAATCTTTAGAGTCGCAAGTATAAAAAGCAGTCGCATGATTCTTTGTAAGTAATTGTACGCCAAAACAGTCACTGATAATATCTTTGCATTTTTCCAGATCCGTGTAATCTCTAAGACCAGGGTCGACAACATCATTATTGTCTAACAGACAAAACGACAAAATATGAATTACTATACACATATCCAGAATATTTCCTCCAGAATAAGTTAGTGATGAATATCTATTTATCATTTTCAAACCAGTGTATGAAGTTCCTATACCAGAAATTTCGCTTGACTGTTTTTTAAGTTTAGGTATTCCACTTCTTTCATATCTTCCCATTAAAAATTTATTAAAATCTCCAATAAAACATTCAGTTTCCTTATCGTTTTTACAAATGGGCTTTTCTCCTTCTATATGCACACACAATCGTTGTTGTAAAAATGCCAAATATTTTTCTAGTCTTTTTTCAAATTTAATAACGACATCAGTTTTTGTACCATCATCATTTCTTCTTAATATCGGAGCTAAAAATTTTCCGCGTTTATTGTAATACGCTAAATCAATTATTTCTTTTGGCGTTAAGTTTAATAATTTATTTTGAACTGTTTCCTTAGTGGCATCACTATAACAAAATAATGTTTGTATAGAATCGCTCCAACATTCACCTGAATGTTGTGAAAACGAAGTAGATGAACATCTCGCTTGCAAGGGTTTTATTTTTGCTTCAATTTCTTCTTTAGTCGCACCACCAGTTTGATTTTTAAGTATTAAATATTTTTTCTTATATTTCAAGTATTTTTTGAGGAATGTCATATAATAATATTATGTAGAGATAAAAATTAAAAGCTCACTTATTTAGATTGTTAGGTTTGTCTGTTCTAATTTATCGCCGTTTCTATAGTAAAAATAATATTATAAAAAACGTAAGGTTTACATAGCGATATGAATGGCAAATAACAAATAACAAATGGCGCATAATATATAATAAAATTGAATATTTAAAATACTGGAGGTCTTTACTTATAACAAATAACAAACGACAAAAAGACTTAACTACCTAAACTGAAAAACTAGCAATGGATATGATTCTTACCGAAACTATCGAACAAACTCTTTTACGCTTGGGATTCTGTGTCCTGACGGGAACTACGCCTGAAATTCTTGTTTCTTGCATCCGAGCCCTAATTCTGCGGATGGCAGATTCCAAGGCCCACTTGCTTCCTGATCTGTCTGGCCTGAGTTCGATCACTGCAGAGTCTCTGCTTCCATTCAATGATGCTCCGCCCGGTTATCTGTGGTTGTTGAACGTTTATCTTCGAGGAGACGAAATGTTGTTCGAGACTGGCATCTGTACTCAGGAGAAAATCGACTCTCTTGCAGTAAATCCAGCAGACAAGTTCACGTCTCCTGCCAAATTTGCTGCATGGGAAGCGAAACAGACTGTGGAACGAGGGCGCAAAACTATTGGAATAGCTCTAAGGGACTTTTCAAGGAAAGCCTTGCCAAACGGAGTACATATGGCCTACATCCTTGGCCACAATTCCGGTAATCACATCACAGTAATGAGTTCCGAGAAAAGGATGTATTATTTCAACAATCATGTCAAAAAACCACAAGTACACCATATTAGACATGATTCAAAGTACTGCTCCATGACTCACGAACAGTTCGTGGCAACGCGCATAATCTTTGAATCCATTGCTCGCTCATTGGCAGCAGGAGAAAGGGGACATGTCCGGGCTGCACTCGCTTGGATGGAAAACCCTGATGCGGATTTAGGTTTGGGTGGTTTTGGTGGTTCTGGCGGTTTTAGTTCATGGTCTCGATGGTAACGGCGATTGGTTGGCTAGACGTGGTCAAGGTGCTACATTGAGAGAATGATTTTTTATAGTTTTCTCTGTGTATTTATGTTAGCACATTTTTATAAAAAATTTTAAAATATAGATTAATAATGTAAAACATAATTACCTAATTTATATATAGAAAAATGATAAGTGTTAAATCATTATGGACAATATTTCCTAAAGGTTTCAAAAAATATGATGAATTTTATAAAGCTCTTGGTAATGATATACCATTATATTATGATTTAGATGGCGGGATTGGCATTGAAAAACTATTTTGTATTAGTAAATATTTAAATGTAGAGAAAATATGTAAAGATTTTGATGTATTAGATTATACAACAACTGATTTTATAACGGAAGAAAATAAATTTAATAATAATCATTATATTCATGAACATTATGCAACATTGTTAACAAAAACACAGCCATGAACACTGGAAAAAATAAATAATGATTCGAAAAGACATTAAACCAAAAAGAAGAAAAGCAAATATTAAAGTATGTTAATTTTTATAAAAATTGAAATAATATAAATATATTATATATATAATATATAAACACGGATTTTTCTGTCAAGGCAATACATAATGCAAATTATAAAACTCTATTGGAATTAGCGAAAATATTTAATATTGAAAAAATAGATATTGGTTATTATGATAATATTTTAAAATTTTATGATAATGACAAAATAGTTGGACTTGTTAATTACTGTTTGACTCCTTCAATGGGGACAAAAGATTATATATTTATAAGAAATTTATATTATGTAAATAATGAATATCTAAATAGTATTGTAGCAACCCTTTGTAATTATTCTAAAAGAAATAATTTAATAATAATGACATCAACAGATAATAAAAATTTTACTAAAGAATGCATAGAAACATTTTATAATAATAATTTTAAGGGAGATAAAATAATTTTATATACATATTAAATATAGTAATGAATGACCACTTTATTCCTCGAACAGATTATAAATTAATAGAATTTACAAAAGGACATTGTTAAAAAAATAAAAGACTATTCTAATAGAAACTGCAGAAATTTAATAAATAAACGATACATATCATCATGTTTAACTAATTTTGATTTAGGATTTGCATATTTTAGAACAGAAATACTTAAAATCGATAATTCCGCTAAAAATAGACCGTGTGCTTTTGCTTGTATTAAAAAAGAATATGATGGTATTTTGTTTTTACAAATTATTTGTGCAGTCCAAAATATAGATAAATTAGGGAGCAAGTTATTAAATGATATTTTTGAATATGCGAAAAAAAATAATTATATTCAAATTTTATTCAATATATCTAACTTAAGGAATATTATATATTATTAGCTCTTTTAAGGTCTTTATATATAATAATTATATACTATAACTCAACTATTCAATATTTTTTATTTTAAAGTTATTATATATAGATATTGTAAAATTTAATGACATTAATATTATTATATCTTTATATTGTTTTCATATATATAAATTGTTTTATTTATTGTAATAATATGACTGTTTTTTATAATAATATTGTTATTTAATATATTGATTTAAAGAAATAGTTTTTTTTATATAAACACTGGTAGAGGGATAGGTTTTTTTCAGAAATTTTCGAAGTCTCCCTTTTTTTTTGTAAAATCTTAAAAGTTTAAGATTTTATAAGTCCGTTCAGCTTTATTTTACATATTTTATATAATACTTTTGTATTTTTATTTAAAATTTCTATATTGTTAAATATTAAAACTTCTATAAATTTATACATTAAACTTCTATTAGAATGTCCTTTAACATACCATTTTAAGAATGGCATTTTTAATTTTCTTTCTTTATGTTCCCCTAACTTTATATATTTATATTTTACATGACAGTCACAAAAATTAATAAGATTTTCTTGAGTAAATTTTGAATTAAAAAGACAAACTAAAATATCATATATACCTTTAATAATATTACTTCTATTAGGTCTATAAACATATTCAATGACTTTATTATTTTTATATTCTTTAAAATCTTTTTTTATATTGTTATTATTAAAATATGTCTTTTCTATTATTTTTGATAAATATATAATAGTTAAATTAACTAAATAAAGTTTTTTATATTGTTCATAGTCTTCATTTTTATTATGTTCTATTAAATGTTCAAACTTAAAATTATATTTTAAAAGTTTAAAGAATATTTCAATATTCCATCTTTGTTTATATAAATCTTTTATTTTTTCATCTTTATAGTCATTAACATTTAAGTTAGTTACCAAAGTGTATTCATAATTCATTGTGATTGAAGCATTTTTAAATACAGTATTATATTTACTGTCATCAAGTATCTCAATTTTCTGTTGTTTTTTATTTTTATTTTTTTTTATTAAGGTTTCTTTTTTTTTATTAATATAACTTTTGTATTTATTATAAGGAACTGTATTTTTTACTTCATCAACATATTTTAAAATTCTAACATCATTAACATTTTTTATTTTGTCAAAATTTTTACAATTATTTCTAAATCTAATTATAAACTTATAGTTTGTTTTAACTAAGAAATCTATAAATTCATAAGAACAATAAGCTCTATCTAAAATCAATATTGAATTTAATGGTATATTTGAAGAATCTAAATATTTTTTTAGTAATTTTAACTCATTATTTTTATTTTTAATGCCTTCAATATTAAGATCTAATGGTATATCATTAGTAATATCATAAAAACCCATATTAAGTGCAGTTTCTAAATTATCTTTTTTATTTAATGAGTTAATGTTATTAAAAGTTCCATCACTAGAAAAAAGTATAGGTTTTTTAGAGTCAATATTTGCTAAACTTTTATATAAACTACAAACATCATAAAAAAGTTTATTATAAAAATGAATAGGAATTTTTCTTTCTTTTTTTTCAAAGGATTGTTGACTAAATTTTGTATTATTATTATAATTGTAAGAATTAACTATAGATTCCTTAGTAGTATTAAGACTAGAATATTTAAATTTATATAGTAAAATATTTATAAAATCAATGTCTCTTTTTATGGTTTTAATATTTAAAGATTTTTCAACGTCTTTTCTTATTTTAGTTTCTAAGTTAAAAAAAATATTATTTAATTTGTTTGTAACGTTTTGATAATTAAAGTTATTATTCATTAAAATATTATAAATTTAAAACTATAAAGAGTTTTAATATAAAATAATTTATATTAAAAATATAAAATAATAATATAAATAAATTCAAGAACATTATGGTCATAAAAACCCTTAAGTTAGGTGGATTAATTTTTTGTAGCATAAAAAAGATGAAATTTATATTTAATATAAATAAAATTATATATAATAGTAATCAGAGTACTAAATAGGCTATATCTGATGCCCAATAATTTTTTCTGTCCTTAATTATATGGCAAAATGGAATTAATAACCAGTAAAATCGAAGCCGACCTTGAGGAAATAATTCGAGGTGCGTTTGAATCGGTAAAGGATTCATTAATTGCGGAAAATAAAAGAATTAATCATATAAACATATATCACAAAGATTGGATTCATAATTCGTATGAAAAAATGATTTGTATGTTGAGTGATAATTATAATATAGACGCAAAAAAAATAATAAGTATGGGATTTATTTGTTCACAAGTAAATTCACTTAATCAACATTTTCACATTGACTATGGTGGTGATACAGAAACATATTTTATTCCAATGATCGACTTGGATAATAATAACGGTACTGAATATCTGGAATTTATTAATAAAGAATACAATATCGAACTATTTCCACAATTATTAAGTATGACAAATCTATACATTAATAGAGAACAAATTATATCTTATTTTGACAAAATTAATATATCTCCTGCAAATTATAAATTTAAATTTTTGAATGGTGAAAAAGGATGTATGGTTAAAATGCCATATTATTTGTTTCATAGAGGACAATCAAATAAAGGTGTTCAGGATAGAGTCATGTTTCAAATAATAATGGCAAAAACAGAAAAAGCGTCTGTATGTTCAGGAATTCAAATAGATGATTCGGAGTTAGACGAACAAACTCACATAATAGACAAGTTATTAAATAGTAGAACAGTTAATAACTAATGTTAAAAAACTTTTTAATAAAAATATTTTTTATTAAATGTAAAATATAAAATATAAATTATTTAATTATTGGTTATGCGCAAATTTATTTTGTTGAAACCTAGAAAATCGACATAGATTTTAACACATCAATAATTTGTTTTTTTTAATTATCCACCAGCAACAAAATAATACAAATTAAATTTCTTATATTTTACAACTCACAAAAATTGAAATTTGTATTGTATAGTTGTAGTTATGTGTTATGTATTATTAAAATACTATAAGACAAGCAAATGGAGAATCGCGAGATAACGATAAATAATTTTATTGAATTATTGGAATGCGACTCATTGGAACAATTAACAAAAAGTCACGATTTGTATATAAAACATCATGATTTTTTACCAATTTCCATAATTAATTACGGAAAAATTTTTGATATTAAAAAAACAAAAAACATTGATGCATGTAGAGGATTAATAATTGATGTAAATACACACAAAATAATTTCTAGAGGATTTGACAGATTTATTCCAAAATATCAAAATCCCAAAAATAAAATAAATGTCAAGCGAGCGACAATTAAAGAAGATGGAAGTTTAATATTTATGTTTAAATATGAAAACAAATGGCATTTATCAACAATGCACGATTTTGCGGATAATATTCTTCCTTTCAATTCCAAAATGACATATTCAGATTTATTTTTACAAATAATAAACCAACCATTAGATACATTTGCGGAATCAATTATAAATCAATTTAGTGAATCTAAAGACGAAATAATAACTTTTTGTTTTGAAATGTGTTCAGAATATAATAGAGTAATCAGAGACTACATTAAACCTTGTTTGTATTTAATATCTGCTTTTGGCGGAACAAATGGTTCTAAAGAATTTTCGATAAATTCAAGAATAATTCTACCTTTGAATGTTCAACATATTAAAGAGTTAGACTTTTTAGAAAATTCAAATTTAACTTTTGAACAATTACAACAAAAAGTTATAGAAATGACAAAAGAAGATATTACTTTTGAAGGATTTGTGTTACAGACTGATAGCGGTGAAAGAGTCAAAGTTAAAAATCCTTTATATTTAACACAACACAAACTAAAATATAGAAGCTGGTCTAAATGTACACCAGATTTAATAATACCTTTAATATTGAATAATACTTGCGATAAAGTTATTTCTAATGTTAAAATGTGTCTTAATGGCGAACCCATATTTTGTGAAGAAGTCGATAAACGAATTGATAAATACAAAGAAATTTTAAACGCTGACTATGATTCGTTAAAATTCCTAATAGAAAACGCATTGTTAATAAAATCAATAAGTGAATTTATTGCACAAATAGAATCTTTGAATAAGACATATTTTAATATGTACAAATCTCTAATTATAAAGGTATTCAATACAAAAATATTTACGAAGGAAATGTATTATGATTTTGTAAGGAACAATATAGTCAAATTATATTCAGGAAAAGATTATTTTACAGATGAACATTCAAATAAATCTTGTGATTTTAATTATAGTGCAACAGAATGTCAAGATATCATTGATAAATTTCACAATGAAGGAATTTCCACAGATAATACAAAATGTTACTGTGGTGAAAATATGAAAGTTGTAAGACTTGGATATGATTTGACAAGATATAAAATTTGTCATTGTGGAAAAAAATACGGATATACAATTTACAAAAGTGGAACTTATTTGCAAGTTTGTTCAAATAATAAATGTCTTTGCACACATGAAGTTAATCAACTTACAAAAATACCTCTAGGATATCCTGCGAACATTTATTGTAAATCACTGAGACTTATTATTCATGAACTAATATTCAATAGTAGTGTATCAAAGGAAGAATGTTACAAACAGATTTCGTTAATTACAGGTAAAACTAAAGAAGATACACATATGGCAAAATTTGGAATTAGTGATTGTATAAAAGTATTACAAAAATTCAATAAATAAAAATTTTTATATTGTGCAAAATATAAAAATGAAGATAAGATACAAATGACAAGTTACAAATGACAAATTACAAATGACTAGTTACAAACAATAAACAACAAAAACTAACACTTAGGAACTGGACGCTTCTTACCATATTGGTTTACTCCGTTCACATTATAACCGTCGCGATCCCATCCACGGCGGTTGTATCCACTTCGATAGAATCCGTAGCGGTTCAAACCCTTGCTATCGTAATCATACCAAGATACCACATGTTGATGTTGTTGACTTACACCTTCAAAATAGTTTCGATAAAGTCGAGTCCGTCCCTTAGCGTTAAACCCCTTCTCGTTATAACCGTCAACATCATAACCTTCGCGGTTGTAGCCGTTAGCATTAACCCCCTTGGCGTTGAAACCTTCGCGATCAAATCCCCAACGGTCAAAACCCTTTGAGTCATAACCGGCCTTGTTATAACCGTGAAGATCAAGGCCACGCGCGTTAAAAACCGGTTTTCCATCTACCAAGTCCAAATGGTAATATCCTTTGGCCGTGTATCCTTCACAATCATAACCATCGCGGTCATATCCCAAACGATCACGACCAAGAGAATTAAAACCATCCTTATCGAATCCAATCCGATCAAAACCTGCCTTATTGAAACCCTCAGAGTCGTAACCATCTCGACTGTAACCAGACGCGTCAAAACCCTTTGAGTTGTATCCGTTCTTGTCATAACCAAACTTGTCAAATCCAAAAAAGTCATAACCGTACTTGTTAAACCCCTCCCTGTTAAACCCGTTCCAGTTATAACCATCCCGGTTAAACCCCTCCTTGTTACGCTTGTAACGGTCATAACCCTCACGGTCATATCCACACTTGTTATATCCAAAGAGATCATAACCCTCTGAATCATATCCACGGACATCGTAACCGCCAACATACTTGGTACCGTCACGAGCATTACCACGCATATCAAAGCCACAACGACTAAAACCATGGACATCGTAACCCATACAGTTAAATCCATCTTTGTTAAATCCCTTAGAGTCGAAACCAAACTTGTCAAATCCAAGCTTATTGAATCCCTCTGCGTCGTAACCCTTACAGTCGTAACCATCACAGTTAAAACCCTTAGAATCATAACCGTACATGTTAAATCCCAACTTGTCGAAACCCTTTGAATCGTAACCTCTGGGGTCGTATCCGTCAGAGTTAAAACCCTTTGAGTTGTAACCCATGTGGTTGTATCCGTAGCGATCATAGCCTGCCTTGTTGTAACCACTACGATCAAAACCAAATCGATCACGACCAGCACGATCATAGCCATTAATGTCATATCCATCAGCTGAATAGCCAAGTCGATTCAAGCCATCAGAATCGTAACCAAAACAGTTGTAGCCATCAGCACCAAAAACCGTAGGATTGAAAGAGCTCATAATAGCAGTCATTGTAGTAATTTTTCTAATAACGAAAAGTGAACATAATTAAATCGAGAGTTTCAATATGTTCATTTTTTTCAATTTTTTTACTTACAAAAATTATATAGAGTTATACACTCGTTTATCGTTACTTACATAAAACTTGATTAAAGTGTTCTCCATGACTCAACGTAGTATCATCAGCTATTCTTGCACGTTTGTATTTTTTTTCGCTAGGTTCGTCATCTGACATAACAACTTTTTTATTTGTTTCGCAACATTTATCAAACATTCTAGAATTACAAAATATGTTATGTGTACCACACACACATAAAGTAGAAATATCTTTTATAATTTTGTTTGGATATTTATTGCTCATAAACGTCGGATCTATGGGTGACAATTTGTGAAAAACCCCAAATAAATACTTTAATTTAGACGGCTCTGTAACCAATATTCTTGAGTTGGCCGCTTTTGAACGTAGAATCACAGTAACATTATTCGTCATTTCTAAAATATCGTTGTATCCATCCAATTGCTGATTTAGTGCTTGACAAGGTCGTATTTTCTTTCCTTCGAACAAAACTATTTTATAATCATCAAATAATTTGTCATCGTCGTCTATAATAAGTTTTAATTTATAATAGTGTGTTTTTTCAACATAACAAACAGAGCTTTTTTTATCTGAATTATTTAAAAATGGATAAAGTGTATTATTTTCTATAAATACATAAGAATCAATAGTCTTGTGTATTAACAAGTCATTAAGATCTGATATAATTTTAACTCTCTTTTTATCAATTGGCACTCGTAACAAATGATCATCCAATAGTTTTATTTGTTCGATTGTGGCATTTAAAAAATAAATATACAACATCGAGTCTCCACTCAATTTTAGTTGTGTGGATATCTGTTTAGAAATATCTGCGATTTTGCTCGACTTAAAATCATATTTACATTCTATTGTTGCACCGGGAATAATAAAATCATACTCGGTCACATTCATACTTCCGTCTCGTACACGTACATTCATCCAGTAAGGAACATTATTATCTTCAAGAAAAACTTTTACCTTATTTTCACATTGAAATCCACGATTGTGACTTTCAACATCGCGAACTCGTTTTTTGTGCAAAGTACTATAATTTGTATGAATCATTGTTAATCTTATACTCTTATTTTATACTATTCATATGTTAAATATTCTCCAATATTATAATTATTCAATTTTTTATTATAAATTATAGTTCAATTTTCTTCTTAAAAAAATTGAACTATAATTTGTCTGAAAGTTCCAAACGTATTACAACTTACAAAACTTAGTTCTCCGCTCAACACGCCTTTTTCAAAATACGATGGGTACCATTATCACGACGCCTTGCCAAGACGATATTATTCGTCTTTTGAATATCGGAAACAACTCTATCATAGTCCAGCCACAACAAGTCATTGAGCTAATACATCTTCAAACGCGCGGTTTTGTGAAGGTTGGTGACATGTCAGGCAATGAATGGCTTGACTTGATGTGGAATTCTGGAACTCCTCTGCTTTTTCATGGTCATATAGACGAAGACAATTTGCTTACTGACCAAATGCGCCGCGCAGAGTACGTTGTAGCCGAGATGCGGCGCCGTAGACTAAAAACATTGCGAACGATGGACGGACATGGACGCTTCTTGACTTGTTTTCTGATGGCACTCAGGATGGCAGGCGAAGATGTAGATACTTACACGATTGAGATTTATGACATCGACCATAATGCAAACGTGTGGCACGAGTTGTTTTTTCCAACCAACGTTCTTGTTGCAGAGGAGAACATTCTAGAAGAGTACGATGACTTAGACGACACTATGGTATATCTGAACTTTTGTTCGATTGGTGGTCAAGTCGCTCAACTTGAGGAATTCCTCCAAACAGCCTTTGGGAAGGGCGACAACATCAAAATCATGTTGAGTTTTTCGACTCGAGCCACAACGTACTATGGAGAAGTCGGTGCTTTCTCGTTACGTTTGCCTAAAAAGTACGACTGGAACTACCTCTGCAATCGTGGCAACTTCTTCTCTGGTCTCGTTAGTGCAATAAAACATACCGATACATCGAAGAAGCGTTTACGTGTCGATACTGATTCAATCGCCGAAACTTCAGATGATTTCTCGAACGACGAAGACGTAGATATTGATATATTCCCTGATGAGGAAGTAGATGTTGACGTGGAAGTCGATGAAGAAGTCTGCAAGCCCAAGAAGCGGAAAAATCCTCGTGTAATAATGGATGAGGATGATGTATAGTGTGTTGTTATTTTTGTACTTTCTAAAACATTGTAATGACAATTATTCTTTTCACAACAATCGACTTTTATAATAAACAAAATAATCTTTTTATCCATATCACAAAAACCATATTAAACTGTATTAAAATTACTATTCTAACATCATTCTTTTATGTTTTTCACTCTTTATATGTTCTTTATAATTTATTTCATATATATTACCTACGTTACATTCTTTACAATAATACTTATATTTTTCTTCTTTTTCTTTTTTATTTGAATGTTTATTTAATTTGTGTTCATTTAATGAGCGTTGTGACGAATATATATTGTTACATGTGTCACATTTATTTTCTTTTTTATCACTCCTTTTTTTACGTATTCCCGTTATGTGTTTTTCTGTTTTTAAATGTCTCTCATAATTTACTTTTTTATATGTCAAAAAATTACAA
>Ga0214192_1001547_pt1 | contig 12710 bp, 11 predicted proteins | sample TroBogEpilimnion_44_FD_153030 | JGI IMG/M metagenome (GOLD analysis project Ga0214192, IMG submission 153030) | Freshwater microbial communities from Trout Bog Lake, WI - 29JUL2008 epilimnion | ecosystem: Environmental > Aquatic > Freshwater > Lake > Epilimnion/Euphotic zone | place: Trout Bog... | reverse complement strand
GCTGGAGCGCGCGGCCGACGGTCCCTACATCCTCGTAAATACCGAACGCACCGCGCACGGCCGTCTTTCCGTTGCCGGCAACATCCCAGGCAAAGCCCATACGCGGACTGAAGTTCAGTTTGGAGGCATTGCGATAGATGGAGCCGGAACTCCACGTCTGCGAAGGATCGCCGAAGTTGAGGAAGCGCGAATTGAAGCCGTAGCGCGCCGTCGGGACGGTCATGGTCTCATAGCGCAGGCCGACGTTGACGGTGAGGCGGGAGTTGACGCGGATATCGTCCTGGGCATAAAAGCCGAGTGTCTTATAGGCCCAGAAGCGGGGCATATAGGAGCCGGGCGTTTCGGCGTTGTAGTTGTTGTAAATGCCCTGCATGAAGTTCGCCACATTGTTGAATGTGAGGTTCCCCTAGGTGATGAGAAACGCGTTGTTCAGGTTGTAGCGATTGATCAGCGTGCCGAACTTCAAAGCATTGCGGCCCTTCATGAGGTAAACATCGTCATTGATCGTGTAGACGGTTTGATTCTGGTGCGCCTGCTGGGCGAGGCCGGGCAGACCGGTGATGCCGCCGGAAATCGCCACCTGTCCCATGGGCTGACCCGTGACCAGCTGGTAGGAGGGTGAGGTGAGGTCCAGACCCGAGACGCCACCCTGACCGAAGCTCATTCTGGAGAACGATACGCGAACGGTATTCAGCAGGGTGGGAGAGAAGATGTGACTTTCCGACAATGTGAGGAACTGATTGCGGCTGGAGCCGATCAGGCGATTCGACGGAAAGCCTGTGGCATTGTCCAGACCGACGTCGTCAATTGTGTAACGGCCAAACATAGTATCCGCGGCAGAGAAGTTATGATCGATCCGCATCTGGGCCCAGTGCACATCCTGGCGGTTGGCGCTCGGGAGGGTGAACTGGTTGTTGGGCAGATTCGGGATCGGGTACAGATCGAGCAGGGGCTGCATTACCGCAGGCACGACCGATGAGGCCGAAAGGGTGGCTGCGCATGAGGTCGGATTGGTGAGTCGGTACGAATTCCCGGCGGGAGTGAGGTTATGACAAGCCGCGGGCAGGACGCTGTCGATGGTGGTGACGCCGAGATTCTGATGCAGGCCTTCATAGACGCCGTAGAAGAAAGTCTTGTCTTTCTTAATGGGGCCGCCGAGCGCTCCACCGAAGTTGTTGCGCTGGAATTCAGGAAGGCGTCTGCCGCCGGAGCCCTGCGCGGTGTCGAAGAAGTTTCGCGCATCGAGGGCGCTGTTGCGAAGGTATTCAAAGACGTCGCCATGGAACTGATTGGTGCCGTTCTTGCTGACGATCACCATCTGGCTGCCCATCGCCATGCCGTATTCGGCGCTGAAGGCGCTGGTGACGACTTTATATTCGCGGATGCCATCGACGCCCAGGGTTGAGCCGACTTCCGAAGAGGTTCCGGCGCCGAGGCCGTTGACCATGGAGGCGCCGTCGAGCGTGTAATTGTTCGAACGTATCGGCGAACCGTTGGCGCTGAACCAGGTGCCGGCGCCGCCCTGTCCGGTATGGGTCTGCACGCTTACGCCGGGCTGAAGCAGAGTGAGATCGACGTAATTGCGGCCGTTGAGCGGCAGGTCAGACATGCGTTGTTCGTCGACGACACCGCCGAGGGAACTGGTGGTGGTATCCACGAGCGGGGCTTCGCCGCTCACGCGAATCTCCTGACTGGCGGCGCCAACCTGCAGGGTGGTGTTGACGACTAATTCCTGCGCGACCTCTAAAGTCAGCCCGCGCTCGGTGATGGTTACAAATCCGGATTTTTCGACTTTCAGATCATAGTGCCCGACGGGCAGGGCAGGCGCGCGGAAAGCGCCGGAGGCATCGGTGGTCAGCGTTCTCGCGAGGCCTGTATCGGAGTTGGAGATCGTGACACCCGCGCCGGGAATGACTGCTCCGGACGCATCTTTCGTTACGCCCAGAATGGTGCCCGAACTCTGGGCACATAGTGGCAGTGCCGTTACCCACAGAGTAAACAGGAGCGTGGCTCCCATGGTGATTCGACGATACATTCCTGCTTGTTTACGTGCGCTCATGGAATATCCTCTCCCTGCGATCAACGTGTTCCGGAACTAAAGAAAAACGCGGCTTCCGACTCGGCTGCGCGGACGATGCGAAGCGAGCCTGTGCCAACAGTCCGTCCTCGCCGCCGCCTGATTTCACAGCGAAACGGATTGAAGCTGAGATGACTATGTCGCAATGAACTTAGTACTGTATTCATCCGCACTCCAGGTTCTGCGCCAGCTTCATATCCGGCGTGGGGATGATGCTATCACAACTTACGGGCAAGCGCGGCAGGGGTGATTTTGGCGTGCGGTAAAAAATTGTAAGCAGCGCGCGAGGTAGCTATCGAGCTATAAGTGTCTCGTAAAAACAGGGAAGGTGTTCCTGATAATTCGGAGACGGGAACTTAAGGCGTCTGAGCGTAGTTATGGCCCGGAATGCGGGAACGCGCCGCCGGAAGTACGGGCGGGTAGCCGGGATAGTCGGGAGCGGTAAACAAGGACGAGGTAAGTTGACAAGCCGGAGCGCTTCGCTGTAGCATCAGGCGGGTTAAGGATTCCGTTCGAGTTTCGGTCACGGAGATAAATATGGCGCGTTTCAAAATCAGCAATGCAATCCTCGGCAGGCCGCTGATGATTCTGGCTTTGGTTACTGCCGGAACCGCTTTTGCTCACCATTCGGTTCAGGCCGAATTTGACGTGAACAAGGAGATAACGGTAACGGGCACGGTGGCTAAGCTGGAGTGGATCAATCCCCATTCCTACATAACCATCGAAAGAAAAGATACCAGTGGCAAAACAGAACGCTGGGCATTTGAGATGGCTGCGCCCGGCGTGCTCCGTAAGGCCGGACTGAGCCGGGAAGACCGGGGCGGTTTGAAGCCGGGCGACACAGTAACCATCACGGGGCTCGCAGCCAAAGATGGTTCGACCACGGGCTTTCTTCACGAAATAAAATTCCCGGACGGACGCGTGTTTAAGATAGGCGCGGCCGCCAATGGCAACTAGCCGCAATAAGGAGCCTCGCATGAGTAACTATCCAGGGCGCGGCACCATGCTGGCCGCGACTGTCGCGATCGGACTGCTGCCTGCCGCGGCGCCTGCACAGGAAGGGCAACAACGGGGCGGCGATGCACTCAAGCAGGCAAAGGTTATGCCGACGCCGATGGCGAGTGACGGGCATCCGGATCTGAGCGGGATCTGGAACGGCGGGTCTCAGCTGGCGAACATCGGCATCGAGATCGGGCCTGACGGAGCGCGCGACACGTCGAGCGGCACGGCGATACCGGTGTTTCCCGCCGCGGCGGGCGTGGGGAACGACAGCGACATCGAGCGCGCCAATGCGCTGGTGCGCCGGATGGGTTCGAATAAGCCGTTGTATATGCCCGAGTACTGGGCGCGGGTGCAGAACTTCGATTCCAACTCCAATGACGACCCGGCGTATCACTGCATGGCTGCCGGGGTTCCGCGCATCGGCGTTCCGTCCCAGATCGTGCAGACGCCGAAGCTTCTGGTGCTGCTCTATCCGGGGCAGGGCGGCCTGCTGGCGACGCAGACGGTGTTTCGTACGATCCCGACCGACGGGCGCAAGCACTCAGATCTGGATGATCTGGACCCGACCTGGAACGGGGAGGGCATCGGGCACTGGGACGGCGACACGATGGTGATCGATACGATTGGGTTCAACAGTTCCAGCTTTCTCGACCAGGTGGGCGGCTATTTTCACGGGGAAAACATGCATGTCGTCGAACGCCTGCATCGCGACGGGAACAAGCTCACGTGGCAGGCTACGGTGGATGACCCCGATGTATTGCTGAAGCCGTGGACGACAACGAAGCGCGTGGCGATACTGAATCCGGATCCTAATGCGCTGTTGCCGGAGCCGCTGCCATGCAGCGAGCGGGATTTCGATCACGTCGTCACCAAAGAGCATCACTAATTTCACTGTTACTTCCGCACGCGGTGGCCGGGCCTGACTAAGGAGCTTGTAGGATGCCAACAAAAGCAAGAATGATGAAGATCCTGATAGTCACAGCGGTGGCGGTGTTTGTATTCCGCAGTGCGGAGCGGATGGCTGTGGCCCAGACGGGCGCAGGCGCCAGAACGGCAGCCGCGCCGGTTGCGAAAGCCGGCAGCATTAGCGAAGCGCGTGCGAGCCTTACGGCCGCGGCATTTGCGTTGGGAATGATTCGACCTTCGGCGGTAGGAAGGGGCTCGCCGCGGCTGGATGTGGTCAACACGCTGGAGTTGTGGGGCGGCGGGACACCGTTTAGCGAGTACCACGTTTCGCTGGCTTACAATCCGCCGGGGATGCGGGTGGAATCGACCAATCCGAAGGGAAAGCCGGAGCACAGCTTTGAAGTCGTGGCGGGCAAGTATGCGTGGAACGAGTCCGAGTTGGGCGGGGGGCTTCAACCTGGAAAGGGGACGGCGACTCAGATGCCCGCCGCGAGCAAAGAACGGTTGCTATGGCTCTGGACGCTGCCTTACGGCGTCGTGAAGGCCGGACTGGCGGCCGGAGACAATGCGAAGGTGTCGACGGAAAACGGCGCGACCGTCATTACGTTTCCGCTGGCGGGAGAACTGGCGGGAATTACGGTAAAAGCCACGCTGGATGCGAAGAACCTGGTGGTGAAAGTCGAGACCCGGACCGACAAGCCCGGAATGGACAATCTCGCTACGGAGACGGAGTATTCCGATTATGCGGATCGAGCTGAGGTTCTGACCGACGTGCTGGTTCCGGGCCGCATGGTCCGGAAACGGGCGGGAAAGACTCTGCTGGACGTGCAGGTGAAGACGGCGGACACAAATAATCCCTACGTGGTGATTCCGGTGCCCGACAACGTTGCCGGCGGGATGGGCCGGTAGGCGTTTTCCTGCCGCCGGCGGAAGGAGCAGCGCGTCTCCCTTCAGCAAGAGTGGCGACGGCAGAGCCGGTGCCGCGGAACGGTGGCGGGATCAGGCGACGTGGTCGTGGGACGACGCGGTGGCTGCGCGACTCGATGAATTACGGGGGAAGATGCGGGCGAGCCTCGGGATCGGGATATTCGAGCGCAGTTTGCTCCCTGCGGTCTCGATTGCCGCGCGTGGCCCGCAGGAGCGCGAGCGCAGCCATCGACGGCGCGTGCCGGATTTTGCGAGTGCGCGATTCCGGGACTCCGCCAGAGCGAAATTTGCTGTCGCTCTGCCGGACAACTGTGTTAGCCTTCCTAGACATCAGGAGTCAAAACGGAAATCCGGGCGGACATCATGCGGACTGTGGACTCACTCGACGAACTGAAGGAACTGGCCGGGAGCGAACTCGGCCTGACGGAATGGATGATTGTTTCGCAGGAGCGGATCAATCAGTTTGCCGCCGCGACGGGAGACCACCAGTGGATACATCTGGACAGCGAACGCGCGCGGCGCGAATCGCCGTATGGAACAACGATCGCGCACGGATTTCTGACGCTCGCGTTCATCAGCGACTTTGTGCGACAGAGCGTTGAGATCCGCGGGCTGAAAATGACAATCAACTACGGACTGAACCGGGTCCGTTTCCCTTCGGCGGTGCGGGCGGATTCCAGGGTGCGCGGGCGCGTCACGCTGCAGTCCGTGAAAGGCCTGCCGGAGGGCGTGGAAGCAACGTATGTGGTCAGCGTTGAATCCGAAGGTTCGGGAAAGCCCGCCTGCGTAGCCGAGTGGGTGGTTCGCTATTACGCCTGAGTGAGCCCGAACGGGGCGGCGCAGGCGGATTGCCGCCGGACTTGCGAAAGCTACCGTTGGGCGAGCTTACGGAAAACCCGGCGGATGGCGCCAAAGTGGCTCAGACCGGGGCGGCGCGCCAGCCGGCATCGGCCCAAAGTTCGCGGGTGACGACCGGGTTGGAGATCATGAAGCAAACGGCGTCGGCGATTTCCTCGGGCTGAATGAGACGACCGAGCTGCGTGTGCGGCAGGATATGGGCCCGGATGTATTCCTCGCCGAGCGCGCGCACCATCGGGGTGTCGGTGAAGCCGGGATGAATAACGCCGCAGCGCACGCCGAAGAAATTCGCTTCCTTGGCGAGGGTGTTGGACGCGCCTTCGAGGCCGGCTTTCGATGCCGAGTAGGCAACTTGTCCCTTGATGCCGGCCGATGAGACCGAACCGATGAAAACAATGGCGCCCTGCCCGCCTTCTTCGGGCTGCCAGCGTTTCAGACCCTGCGCGCTGCGCGTTTTCGCAATGCGCGCCAGCATCTCAAGTCCCCAGTAGACCGGCGCGATGAGATCGACGTCGACGACCTTGCGGAAGGTCTCCATCGGGTAGATTTCGGGCTCGCGGGTCTCGCGATTCAGCTTCACCGCGATGGAGTCGCGGGTGATGCCGGCGGCCGGGACGCAGATGTTGGGAACACCGTATTGAGCGCAGACGGCATCGAAGACGCCGGCACGGAATTTCTCGTCGGTGGTGTCGCCCTGAAAAGTCTCAATGGCGGTTTTGCCGGGCGGAACCATCGCTTTGGCGCCTTCGAGCGCCTCGGCGGACTGGTCGACGAGGGCAATCATCTTTGCGCCGCGCCGGGCCAGTTCCACGGCCACAGACCTGCCGATGCCGCCACCGGCACCTGTAATGACAGCTATAGAGTCTTGAATGTTCATGTCGTCAGAGTATGAAGTGGGGATGGGAAGTCAGATTAGTCGGAACGGGCGGAGAGCCAGGCGTCGATGTGCGGCCAGGTTTTTCTGGCGGCTTCGCTGCCGGCCATGATGCCGATGTGGCCGCCGGAAACGCGAAACGCTTCCTTGTCCATACTGCCGACGCGGCTGAGTACGGATTCCGACTGGCAGGGCGGAGTGATGTGATCGTCCTTCGCGATGACGGTGAGCAGATTGGCGCGCAGGCGGCTGAGATCGACGGTTTCGCCGCGCACTTTCCAGGTTCCCTGCAGGAGACTGTCGTTGCGATACAGGTCGACGATGAGCTGGCGGAACGCGCCGCCGGCCATGGGAATGTTGTCGGCAACCCAGGTGTTCATGGCATGCCAGGATTCGACGATTTTCGGATTATCGAGGTTGTCCCACAAGCGAAGGTAGTTGGAGATGAAGTTTTCGACCGGCTTGAGGGCCTTGGCTCCGTACTCGATCATTTCAGCCGGCATGTTGCCGAACATGGCGAGGATCTTATCGAGATCAAAGTAGCGCTCGTCGGTCCAGCGGGCAAAAGTCAGAGAGTTTTTGTCGGAGAAGTCGAGCGGCGCGGTGAGGAGCAACAGATTGCGCAAGCCGTCTTCCGGCCGCATGGAGGCATAGACGGTGGTGATAATGGCGCCGATGCACCAGCCGAGCAGACTGAACTCGTCGGAGCCGGAGACGCTCTTCATCTTGCGGATGGCGCGGGGGAGGTATTCGAGCGCGTAATCGTCAAACTTCAGATTTTTGTCTTCCGGGCCGGGAGAGCCCCAGTCGAGCAGGTAGACGTCATAGCCGCGCGAGACCATGAATTCGACGAAACTGTGACCGGGACGCAGATCGAGAATGTACGGCCGGTTCATCAGGGCGAAGATGAGCAGCAGGGGCGTTTTGTGGCGCTTTTCCGGCGGGACCACGGGCACGTAGCGGTACAGTTTCGCCTTGTTCAGCGCCCAGATCTGTTCCTTGGGCGTCTGCGCAATCGCGGCTTTGGTGGTGAGAACTTTGCTTGCTCGGCGGAGGCGTTCTTCGGCCTTCGCGAATTCATCACTGCCGGTAGATGTGGGCGCCATCGCTATTTGGCTTTCTTCGTCCTTGTGGTGGGAGCCGCTTTTTTCGGGGGTGAAGCCTTTTCCGGCGACGAAGCCGACTGGCGTCTGGCCATCTCATCCAGCTTCGCGTCCAGATCGTCCAGCCGCATTTCGATATTGGTCAGGCGACCGGCGAGGCTGATGAAGTCCTCCCGGGTGGGCATGTTCACCTGCTGGAGGGTCTGAGCCATCGCCTTTTCCAGCATTTCGCGGAAGGGGATGGACGCTGTGAGATAAGCATCGAGCGTCGCCCCGGTCGCCTTCGCGTACTCCTCCGAGCCTACGGTCTGCGTCATGACCTTCGCCCAGGCGTCGAGGCTGGTGTTGCGCACCGCGCGCCACGCCTCGAGAGGGTCGATCGGCTTGTCGGAATCACTCATGAGTCTATTTTGACAGCTGCGCCTGTGCGGGTTGCCGGCTTCAGAAGCCGGCGGTGCCGGCGGACTTGCTCAGCTTCGCTGCCATATCCAGGAATTCCTTCTGGGTATCGAACCAGGCGGTCACGCCGCGCTGCATGATTTCGGCAACGCCGGTCGCGGGAATGCCGGCCGCGGTGGCCTGCTGCTGAACGGCTTCGGAGACGGCCTTGTTCTGCCGTGCGGCAAAGTCGAGCATGGTCTTCTGGGCTTCGACCGTGCGCTCGGCGGTCTGCTGATAAAGTTCGCTCAACACTTTGATGGAATCCGAAGCGGAAGCGGCGCGAGCTTTGGTGGTGTCCGCGGCTTCGGCGCTCTTCTGAACGACCTGATCGAGAGCGGTCTTCTGGGCCTTAATCCAGGTGTCCATGCCCTGCTGCGCAACAGCCAGAACTTCGACGCCGGGCGCGGCAGATGCCGGAACCGACTTGCGTACCGTCTCGGTGACATCGGCAGCCTGACTGCCGAGCGCGTCGAGAGTCGCCTTCTGCAGCGCGACGAGCCGTTCCACGTTTCTCTGGAGGAGCGTGGTGTAAGCGGCCGCCGAAGTGGCGGGTTCCTGCGGCGTTGCGGTGGATTTCGAATCGGTTCGGGCGGACATAATACCTCTTTTGAGCTAACAGAATTTTCATGCTGCAATGCAGCAATTATAATTTCAGTGTACGACACCGGCGGATGATGTCAAGAGAAAAGGCAAGATAAATGCCACTTTTTGACGGCTGCCCGGCAATCGGGTGGATTGCTGCACTGCAAAACAGCTAGACTCATAGCAGGTTGGCAGACATGCCGGAACGCCCGATCATCATCAAAAAATACGAGAACCGCCGGCTCTATGACACGCATAACAGCCGTTATGTGAATCTGGAAGAGATTGCGCAGATGGTCCGGGATGGCACTGAAGTGCAGGTGATCGATGCCGGCACGGGAGACGATCTGACACGAGTCATCCTGACACAGATCATCACGGAAGGGGCGAAGTCTTCGGATTCGGCCTTCCCGCTCGACATGTTGCGGCAGATGGTGAAGGCTTCGGGGCGAGTCGGCCAGGAAGGTCTGGCGGGCTACATGAAGGCGATGGCCGACATGTATCAGAACACATACGCGGCGTTTGTGCCCGGGTACCCGGTGCCCGGCTTCGCGGTGCCCAGGACTGAACCGCCGGCGCCCGGGTCGCCGCGGGGCGAAGAAGGCGGGTCTTCCATTGAGGAACTGCGCCGCCGGATCGAAGAACTCGAACAGTTGATGGCGCGAAACGCGAAGGCGCGCCCGGCCGCAACGAAGAAGCGCGCTGCCACGCGGAAGCGCTGAGTGTCGCGGCGAAGCACCCTGACGGGGACCGAACGATACGTTCTGTAAAAGCGGTCCGGCGCGACGGCCAAAGGCGCGCGATGGATATTTCGGCGGAAACCGGAACTGCCGGAAGGTAGGTATGCGGCGCGGGCATCGGAGGTGATGCGTTTCGTTCACGACGGTGTAACAGGAACGCCGGGAGCTTTTGGAGATCTGCAGTAAAATCACGGGAAAGAGACGAAATATAAACTTTTCACTGCAGAAATTGCTTGGCGGAATTTAACGGTTCGGGGCCAATATGGGGCCGTTCCTGCCGTATACTGGCATAACGGCAGGCGTGGCGCATCGTGGCCGGGCGAGGGTTGAGGTGCGAGGACTGACAGGCTGGAAAGCGCACACCGCGACTGGTTCGGAGAGCAGTTGCGCAGACCGGAAAGCGCCGACTTTCGATCAAGCTAAATTGACAGCGCACAGAAAAGGCGGCGCGGACCGCGCGGCGAGTCTGGTACGACGGCGGACCACCCTGTTCGGGCTGCTGGCCGTCACCACGCTGCTGGCCGCAAACGCCAGCGCGCAGACGGCGCAGACCATTACGTTCGCGGCACTGAGCGACGTGGTTTTGGGAGTTTCGCCGTTTGGCATCACTGCGACAGCCACGTCCGGCCTGACGGTTAGTTTTGCATCGAACTCCCCGACGGTCTGCACGGTTTCCGGCGCGACGGTTACGATCGCATCCGTGGGCAGTTGCTCGATAACGGCGTCGCAATCGGGCAACGGAACGTATGCGGCGGCAACGCCGGTGACGCGCGCCTTCAACGTCCTCGCATTGCCCACAGCCAGCACGACAACGTTGTCGGCGCTGCCCTCGATCTCCAATTACGGACAAAGCGTAGCGCTGACGGCGACGGTGACGCCTTCCTCGGCGACCGGGAAGGTGACGTTTTACGACGGCACCACGATGCTGGGAATCGGGGCACTTTCGGGCGGGACGGCGACAGCGACAACGGCGCTGCCGGCACCGGGGACGCGAGCGCTGCGGGCGTATTACCAGGGCGGGGGGACGCTGGGAGCGAGCACGTCGGCGAACTTCACCGAGCAGTGAATGCGGTGGGCGGGAATGCGCTCGGCACGCCGGTTTCGTACACGGCGGGGGCGTTGCCGTGGGCACTGGCGGTGGGCGACTTCAACGGGGACGGCAAGCAGGATCTGGCGACGGCGGATCTGGGCGGCGGCGCGGTGGTGGTTCGGCTGGGAACGGGGATGGGCAGCTTCGGCGCGGCCACGTCTTACGCGGTGGGAACGAATCCGACGGCGGTGGCGGTGGTGGACTGCAACGGGGACGGCAAGGCGGACCTGGTGGTACTGAACACGAACAGCCAGAACGTCAGCATCCTGCTCGGGAATGGCGACGGGACGTTTCAGGCAGCGGTGAACTACGCGACCGGCATGGACGGGTTCGGCGTGGCGGCGGGCGACTTTAACAATGACGGGCGGGCCGATCTGGCGATTGCGGGCGGCAGCGGAATGGTGGTGCTGATCGGGAACGGCGACGGGAGCTTCCGGACGCCGGTGACGTACGCGGCGGGAGCGAGTTACTGGGGCGTCGCGGTGGCGGATTTCAACGGGGATGGCAAGGCCGATCTGGCGACATCGAGCACCAGCGGCGGCGTGCAGATTTTTCCGGGGATTGGCGACGGCACTTTTCAGACAGGCAATGCGTACTCATTCGGTCCGGCCGATCAGGCGCAACTGATCGCGGCCGATCTGAACGGAGACGGGAAGACGGACCTGGTGGTGGCGGCGGGCAGTCCGGGGCCGGAGGTGTATGTGCTGCTGGGGAACGGGGACGGCTCGTTCCAGACGGCGGCGGGATATGGCAGCGCGGCCAACGGCACGGGCGTGGCGGTGAGCGATTTCAACGGCGACGGCATTCCGGATATTGCGGCGCAGGGGGCCGACGGCCTGGACATTTTTATCGGCAAGGGCGACGGGACGTTCCTGACGGGATATTACGGACCGCTCAGCGATGCGAACGCGGTACTGAATATCGCGGTAGGCGATTTCAACGGGGACGGACGGGCCGACCTGGCGCTGGTGGATACGGGCATCCAGTTCCTGGTGAGTCCGGGAACGGTGCTGCCGACGCAGACGATTACGTTCGGGGCGATCGGGACACAGGCGCTGGGGACGGGGCCGCTGACGCTGACGGCGACGGCGAGTTCCGGCTACACGGTTTCGTACGCGTCCAACACGACGGCGGTATGCACGGTGAGCGGCAGCACGGCGACGCTGGTGACGACAGGGACGTGTTCGATTACGGCGACGCAGAGCGGGAACGGGGTTTACGCGGCGGCGGCGCCGGTGACGCGGAGCTTTACGGTGAATCCGGCGGCGCAGACGATTACGTTCGGGGCACTGAGCGATGTGACGTTTGGCGCGAGTGCGTTCAGCGTTTCGGCGACGGCGAGTTCGGGGCTGGCGGTGACGTTCGCGTCGGGGACAAGCGCGGTGTGCACGGTGAGCGGCACGACGGTGACGATTTTTGCGGGAGGCTCGTGTTCGATTACGGCGAGCCAGGCGGGCAATGCGAGCTACGCGGCGGCGACGCCGGTGACGCGAAGTTTCACGGTGAATCCGGCGACGCAGACGATTACGTTCGGAGCGCTGAGCGGGCAGGCGTTCGGGAGTGCGCCGTTCGGGTTGACGGCGACGGCGAGTTCGGGGCTGACGGTTGCGTACGCGTCGAACAGCACGGGGATCTGCACGGTGTCGGGGACCACGGTCACGCTGGTTGCCGTGGGGACATGTTCGATTACGGCCAGCCAGGCGGGCAATGCGAACTACGCGGCGGCGACGGCGGTGACGCGGACGTTTAGTGTTACGCAGGCGGCACAGACGATTACGTTCGGAGCGTTGAGCGGGCAGCCGTTCGGGAGTGCGCCGTTCGGGCTGACGGCGACGGCGAGTTCGGGGCTGACGGTGAGCTTCGCATCGAACAGCACCGGGATCTGCACTGTGTCGGGGACCACGGTCACGCTGGTTGCCGTGGGGACATGTTCGATTACGGCGAGCCAGGCCGGGAACGGCAACTACGCGGCGGCGACACCAGTGACGCAGACGTTCAGCGTGACGCAGGCGACGCAGACGATTGCGTTCGGGGCGTTGAGCAGTCAGGCGCTGGGGAGTGCGCCGTTCGGGCTGACGGCGACGGCGAGTTCGGGGCTGACGGTTGCGTA
>Ga0214192_1001546_pt1 | contig 12710 bp, 5 predicted proteins | sample TroBogEpilimnion_44_FD_153030 | JGI IMG/M metagenome (GOLD analysis project Ga0214192, IMG submission 153030) | Freshwater microbial communities from Trout Bog Lake, WI - 29JUL2008 epilimnion | ecosystem: Environmental > Aquatic > Freshwater > Lake > Epilimnion/Euphotic zone | place: Trout Bog... | reverse complement strand
TTGCTATAAGTAATACCAGTATTTGTAGTAGCAAGTGTTGGAATACCAAAGGTATTCACCATATTATTAGTAACAGTGGTTGAAGCAGCAGTTGAACTATCAGTATAAGTTGAAGCAGCAGTTGAAAAGTTAATACCAGTTGTACCCCAAGCAGATGCTGTTCTAATACCTGCAATACTTAGAACTGAAGGTGCAGTAGAACCATAACCTACACCTAAATTACCATTAGGTATCTGTATTGTACCGTAGTTACCTGTAGTGCTATATGCTTGTAGTATTAAATTTGCATAAGTACCAGTTTGTGAAGAACGAATTAGCATCGTAGAACCATCTTGAACACCTAGAAAAGGAATTGTAGTTGAAGTTGCATCGTAGCTATTTCTTGAAGTACCTATAACTAATGCTCTACCACCGTTATCTATCAATTTTATGTTTGCTTGTGCTGCTGATGCTTGAGCACCTTGTACTGTAAGTTGATATACACTACTAGAATTATTATTAGATAATGTTGTATCTCCACTACTTACACTAACATTTCCTGTCACTTGAAGAATACCTGTTCCTGCATCAGTTCCATTGTTACCTATTATGAAGTTACCTGAGTTTGTAAATCTAGCTAGTACTGATGTACTATACGCTTGGATATCGTAGTTTCCTCCTGCAGATAATATCCTATTAAATTGAGACGATACTCCAGTTGAAACGTTTAATGTGCCAGATAAATTAAAGTTAGCAGAATAAGAATTAAATACAATTGTAGGAAATGATATATTGTTACCAGACCCGATAGTCAATTGGTTAGAAGCAGACGGAGCGTTTATGTACCATGGATACGCTCCGTTGTTAGAGTTTAATCTTATACCGTAACCGCTTATGTTAGTAAAACTACCAGTACTGTAACTAGGGTTTATGTCCAACCCAACCAAAGCTTGGTTATTGGCAGAAGCAGATAGAGCGGTGTTCATCAATACTGCACTAGCTCCAGTAGCAGACCCGGTTGGGTTGATACTACCGCTGATTAGTATTAAAGAAGACAGTGGGTTGTTTGAAGGTTGTGAACCAGAGATACTGCCGTCAAATGTTGATAAGCCATTAGAATATAAAGAACCAGACGCTGAACCTGATCCTATTATCTGTAGACGGTAGCCTCCGTCTGTAAATGAGCTACCGCTTCTTTGAACGATTAAGTTACCCGTAGAAGCGAAGAATCTTCCTGACACAATGCTACCAGGACTGAAGTTAATGTTACCTCCTGACCAAGGAACAAGGCCAATATCTGTGTTTGTTGTAGCTATTCCTGCTGCATACACTGATCCATATACGATTATCCCGTTACCTCCAAATTGAGTATATCCTGCACCAATGCTATTAATGATAATATTTTGGTTAGTGCCAGTAGCTTGGATAGTTAAACCTCCGTTTGCTCCTGCGGTAAACGTTGCTCCTAAAGAATTAGAGCTATTAAGAAGCTGTAATTGAGTAGCTTGGCTTGAGACTGTTACTGGGCCATTTATATTAGCAGACCCTGTAATGTTAACCGAACCAGTAAACGTCTGCGTATTGGTTAAAGAGTTACCAAATATATTCGAACCCGAACTGTACTCTTGAGAAGCAGTGATGGTTTGAATCACTAGTGTTTGTGCTGTTAAAGTACCTTGCGTAGTAATGTTGCCTGTTACTCCTAAAGAACCTGATATTTGAGCATCGCTAAGAGAGATTATGCCATTCCTAGCTACGAATTGATTGGTTGCCATATGTTAGTCCTTGATTCACTGTCCTCAAGGTGTGGGTTTAAAATAAATATCAGTCAAGTATTTCTATAGATACGTGGCCGTAGATTTAATGATCCATGTGCCAGTTGGTACTTGAACGTTAAACTGTATTTGACCAGATACTATGCTTACCGACGCTGTAACTGCTAGTGTGCTTCCTATGTCCACGGTAGAGTTGTCCGTATAGTTTACTGTGCTACCGTTCCAAACTGTCATTACTTGTCCTGTCCTTGCGTTCGTACCGCTATAAACTGTGTAGTTAAAGAATGCAGACGTAAAAGAACCTGTGCTGTTGGTAAAGATGTTTTGGTTTACGTTGCCTGGGCTTGATACTGTATTGTAGAATACAGTAGATCCACCTATCGTGTAACCGACAGTAGCCGTAGAAGACGCATAAGAAGACGTACTAGCGTAAGACGCAGAGGTAGCTACTAGAGCGTACGATGCTGTGGTTGCGTTAGACGTATTAACAGAGTAAGACGCAGTAGTTGAGTTGACAGCGTAAGAGGCAGACACTGCTTGAAGCACGTAAGACGCTGTTTGAGCTGTAGTTACGTAAGAGGCAGTCTGCGCTAATGTTACGTAAGAGGCAGTCTGCGCTAATGTTACGTAAGAGGCAGTTTGAGCATTCAATACGTAGGAAGCTGTCTGCGATAATGTTACGTAAGAGGCAGTCTGAGCTGTTAACACGTAAGATGCTGTCGCTGCAGTATTAGATACGAGCGAGTAAGAAGATGTGGCTACGTAAGAAGCTGTCTGAGCGTTCTGAACAAAAGACGCAGTTTGAGAGTTAGATGCAGAAGTTGCAGTCGCTGCGTTGCCAGTTATAGATACTCCTAAACTATTTGATGCTATCCATTTGGACGTGGAGTTGTCCCACATTAGAGCATATTTGTCTATTCCAGTGCCTTCGCTTACGTTAACGTCCGATAGACTCGCTAAAGACGTAGCGGTTATAGAGCCTCCACCTCCACTGATACCACCGATGCTTCTGAATAAGCCTCCAGGTATGATAGCGTAAGTAGTAGAGTTTGTAAAGTCAGCGTCGCTCCTTACTATTAAAGCTCCTAGGTAGATAGCGTTATTAGCTGTATTTGGAGCTTCGGCAAAGGTCTCTGTGTTTAAAGCAGCTTGCGCTAAAGCTTGAGTTGTATAAGTTGCGTTACCGTAGTAGACTACTATGGCCTTTGTTACTGAGTTTGGGAACCAATACACCCTCTGTATAGAGTACTGCTTACTGAATCCATTACCAGGCACGAGAGTTAAAGTACCGTTATTGGAGTATTGTGTTGGGTCGATAGAAGTGTATCCAGCTCCACCGTTTGTTTGGTATACCCAACCAGAACCAGATTGGTAGTATCTCCATATCTTTGAAACAGAAGTACCACTATCGGTTGATACATAAGACAGGTTATTAGGGTCCAAAGGGTAATTGGCTCCATCGTCAAACGCTGTACCTGCGCTTACTACTAAGCTTCCAGTAGAAGAACCGCTTGGAGATAAAGCAAAACCAGACAACTTTAGAGGACCAAACGATTTGATGAATATATTAGATCTTTGCTTCCAACCGTAAGCAACAGAAGGTTGTGTTTTAATGTTGTTTATAGTCGATCTGTTCTGATGTAGTACAAGACCGATAGGGATCAGCGTATCGTATTGGCCAGCAACGTAAGGAGTACCGGAAGCGTATATAGAAGCAACACCTCCAACGCTTTGTATAGCTATGAACTGTTGATCGTAAGAAGCACTCAAAGGAGCAATACTAGCAGATAAAGTGTTCCAGTTTAGGTACGTGATAGTTGGGTAAGGATTTGTACCCAAAGAAGCGTTCAAGTTAACTATGATACCGCTACCGCTACTAACCGTATAAGTAGTCGAAGAAGATTGAGATATGATACCTCCGTTCAATAGACCAGTGTATAAGTTACCTTCTAACCATCTAAGCCTAGTTGTATTAGCGTATCCGTTACCATTTTGGCTGAAGTACAAATCTTGAGTAGAGCCACTTACGTAGACATAAGAAGCAGAAACAGTCGTGTTAATCAAATTACCAGCTGCGACTGGATTGAACTGTAAAACACCATTGATGTCAGTGTCTCCAAATATTTGTATGTTTGGTATAGTAGTGCCTTGAGCTCCAGATACGATCAAGCTACCTGACAATACAGTATTACCGTATAGGTTATTGTTGCCGATCTGTGTAGTAGAACCAGATACTGACAAAGAACCAGTTATAGCGACTGTGTTTCTTAGTACTGTGTTACCAACGATAGTATTGCTACCAGTTAAAGTATTACTACCGTAAAGGGTTACAGAGCCACTACTGTTGATAGAACCAGTTACGGTTTGGTTACCTACAAACGTGTTAGACCCAGTAGTAGCGAAAGAAGCTGTCTGATTGTTTAATACAACTCCGTTATTGTTTACGGTCAAACTACCAGTGATACTGACAGATCCAGTAAGTACTTGAGTGTTAGTTAAACTGCTACCGAAGAAGTTAGACACTGAGCTATACACAGAAGAAGCCATTACGGTCTGCGATACTATAGTTTGAGTCGTCAAAGTGCTAGCGACAGTAAAGTTGTTAGCGTAAGAAGCAGTTACTGACTGTTTTGCAAAAGACGCTGTCCCTAACAAAGAACCGGTCAAGTTACCGTTTATGCTACCAGTAACGTATAAGCTACTGCTGATGTAGATGTTAAAGTTTGGAGCGATCTGTAAGCTTGGGTTGTGATCGGCTTGATAGCCGTTGAACAAGTAAACAGATTGACCAGGAGAGTAGTTACCTATGTATAAATTAGAACCAGTGTTGTACAAGTAAGCATCGTTGGCGCCTCCAGGTCCAAAGGCTATAGCTCCATTATAATTCTGACCATTAATACCCATGTCGATATAATTCCCGTTCTCGTCTCCGTTATTTGCCGTAGCTACAACGTCAGAAGAAACAGAATTACCTGCGTTTAGGTTTTGGATGTTTAACTGCAAGTAGCTGTTTAGGTTACCTTTACCACTGATTACGTTAAAAGAGCTAGTAGAAGGCTGCCAAGCGTACAACGCTTCGGGATTTGATGTACTATAACCAGTTTGATTCAATATTATAGTAGACCCAGTTTGGTATATTATGCTAGGAACTAAAGACGTATTTGTGTTGAATACCGGCACGTAATTCGTACTTCCTCCCAATATATTAGAGGCAGTAGAAGCGTTTGTAGCGTTTGTAGCCACTGACGCACTTAAAGAGTACGAAGCAGAAACAGCTACCAGTGACGCAGACGCGCTGATGGCCGAGCTAGCGCTTACAGAGTAAGAAGAACTAACGCCGTAAGAACTGCTTAAAGAATACGAAGCCGATACAGCTTGAGATGAAGTACCAAACAAAGATCCAGTAAAAGATCCAGTACCAGAGTACGCTACGCTTGCAATATTGGCGTAAGACGAGCTCAATACGGACATCGAGCTAGTCTGATTAGATGTAATTACTGAGTTGTTGTTAACATACAGGCTACCGGTCACAGTAACAGACCCTGTCAATTGTTGAGTATTGGTTAAAGAGTTACCGAATACGTTAGACCCAGAGCTATACTCTGTTGAAGCCGTTATTGTTTGTACTACTAGAGTTTGCGCTGTTAGAGTGCCTGTAACAGTTACGTTATTGTTAAATGTAAAAGTCGGATTTGTACCAGTCAAACTAAACGTCGTAGAGCCGCTGTTTGCGATTACGATCGACATGTAGTTAGATGCATCGTAAGCTACTCTTAACTGTTCTGTAGTGCTTAAAATGTGTGTTTGAGCGCTTGGAGTTGTAGACAATCCAAAACCAGTCTTACCAAGGAAGAAGTTTAGATCAGAAGCGCCCTCTTGAGTAATACCGTACGCGTTTGTTACGCCTGCTCTAGCCTGACCAAACATCCTGATACCATACGCGTTTGTGATAGGACCAGGGCCTGTAGGAGATAGTATTCGAATGTTCCAACCGTCTGTAATTAAACCAGACCCAGCGTGAGAAATAGCAGTAGATATGGCGTAGGCTGCTGATATCGGAGTGTTCGAACCGTTTTGGGTGTAAACTTGCGCTACTAAACCCCTAGCAAGGCTTATGGATCCAGAAGCACCAGAAACTACAGTAGTTTGTGCGTACATACCAGTAGCACTAGACACAGTTCCAGATCCATAGTGATTAAATTGGAACCATCCTGAGTATCCTGTACCAATATTATTGCTATTTTTGTTATTAATAGCTCCAAAAACTGCTGCGCCTCCCATAGTTGCGCTGCCTGTAGCACCAAGGTTATTTACTTCGCCATATAATCCGTAAGAGTTAGTCATTGTACTCGTGCCATAGTTATCTACGGCATTGTACGACCCTATTGTGTACCCGGTTAAAGATCCGCTTCCATTATTTCTAAAACGAGATATTGATCCATAACTGGTACCTATTGAAAAGTTATCGTTCTTAATCGTGTTAAACTGCGCAGTTGTAATATATAGCTGAGAAGAATTGGATGTATTTGAAATATCTGTGGTGAACGCATTAGATACAACGCTACTGTTGGGATTGATAATAGAGTACCTAGAAGATAAATTGTAACTTACTTGATTACTATCTGCATCTAAGTTACTATCGTTTCCGAATACGTTTTTGCCAGCACCTTTAGACCATAGATTATAATTAGTTACGTTTGAATATTGACCGTTATTAAACGTGGGGTTAATACTCAAAACACTTAAGTTGTCGTTATTGGCCACAGCGTACAACGACGAAGATATTAGTGTGCTTACTGTGCTACCGCTTATAGCAGTAGTCGTGCCTGAAATTCTAGTCGTTCCGTTAACGTCTAAATTGTATTGTGGATTTGGTTGATTTATACCCACGCAGCCGTTTACAGATCCAGACGATACAGAGCCAGTACTAAAATAAGAGCCAGACCCAAAGATTAGGCCTCCTATATTAATGCTATTTGAACTGCCAGAGGCAAGAGTCACGTTAGTTCCAATAACAATATTATTGTTTCCTAGGCTGCTACTAAAAGCAGCGTTATAACCCAATATAGTCGAGTAAGCGCCTCCATTTAATTGATAACCTGCGTAAGGTCCAATAATAGTAGAGTAATAAGACGCAGAACTAAGCGTTGCTGCATACCATCCAATTACGTTGCTTCCGTATATACCGTAACTAGAGTACCCAGAATATGGGCCTATTACAGTCGAGTACAAAGAGCTTGAAGAAGATACAGCCGAGCTATATCCTAAAGCAGTAAGAAAGGAAGACGATACAGAATTCAATCCAGAGAAAGCTCCAACTAGCGTAGTGTAAGCAGAGTAAGACGAGCTTAATCCAGATTGCTCTCCTACGTAAACAGAGTAAGTTGGCGCAGTTAAACTTTGACCTGCTAAATTACCTATGAAGCTAGAACTATTGTATCCAATTAGGCTTCCGTACAATGATAGGTTACCGCTTATAGCAGCGTTAGTATTTACAGTAAATCCCAAATTCGGTGATATGGACGCAGTAACACTTCCACTAGAGATCTGTGAAAGATTGAGTCCCACTATACCGCTTGCAGATATATTTGTTAGACCAGCTCCATTACCAAAAAAGGATCCAGAAAAAGAACCTGTTAATGGATACCCGAGCTGTTTACTTTTTACAAATGACATATTTATGCGAATTTACCGATTGCGTATATTGTATCTTGTGCGTCAAAACTGTACCCTAGAATAGTTGGATTGATTGTCAAAGTACTTGTGTTATCTAGGTTATCTACAAAACTTACTATAGCTCCTGGATCTATTAAAGTAGAGTTAGCGAAGAAGTTAAAGTTCGCTACGCTATTCGGCGGTAAACCAGATCCTATAGGAGGTACAGCCCAACCGTTTGCGAACAAACAAGAATTTGGAGATAGGTAGCTACCTGCTATTTGCTTGTTCTGAATCAAGTAAGAAGACACTGACGCTGCCACTGATACGTTTTGAGTAACATTGACAGAGTCATTAGCCGCAACAGAAGCGATAGTAGACGCTTTTGGTTTTGCCAAATTAGCTTGAAACTGCTCTACGCTATTGGCTATTTCTAGGCCAAAAGATATGTTAGCAACGCTATACACTCTATTGCCTGCGGCAACTTTAGCGTTAATAGATTCAGGAATCAAGTACCCGTTTAACTTTAACGTGAATTGATTTCTTACTGCTCTGTCGGTCCCAATATTGTATTGTAAGGTCTCTTCAAAGCTTTCTATATCAGTATAAAACAGGAACTTATTTGGGTCTCCCCAGTAGCTCCTGGACGCAAAGTTTAACGATTCTATTAGTTTATCCATCTGTTCGACAAAGTACGTCCAGACGATGCAAGAGTACGTAACCGTGACGTAGTCAGGAGTTACAGATACCATGTATTTTTTTGTAGGCACTCTTGAATTCAAGACATTAAAGTTAGAGTATATGTTTCTCCTATTGTATCTAGTTTCAAAATACTGTAAATTGTGAGATTGATTGCCGTCTAATTTGAATCCTAGATTTCTATTCTGCTCTATTCCGGTTCTTCTAAAGAACAGCATTGGCGCCATCATTTTACCGTTTCTGTCTCTTAAGACTCCTTCTAACTGAATGTCTTTCCAGTTTTCTTGATTTCCGTAAAGCACCGGCACATCTACTTTTGTACCGTTTTGAATAACGCTTAGTTTTATTATATTATCAAAGTAATATTTTAATGCTTCATCAAAGTCTTTTATACCAATAGAAAAGTCCTTATCTAAATCTTTAGATACGCTCACCTCTAAAGCGCGATTGATCTCTGGTTGACCTAGTTTTTGCGGTTGAGAGACTTCAGTATTTGCAGTAGTCGCGCTTGACAAATATGGGACTACCAATTTGTCCATGAATTCTTTTCTATTAGTAGGTCTTTTTATTTGATTAGGCATTTATATTACGTTCTTTGTATTTGAATACCAAGTCTGTCAGGACTAGTATAGTGTGTTTTTAGTATTATTGAAAATGACGTACCAAAATTATTTAATCCATCAGAATAAGCGTAATTGTTATCCTTTCCAAGTATCAATTGATTTTCGTTAACGTTATCTACTTCAAAATATAGCTCGTTATACATAATTATGTCACCGATTTCAGGAACTATATTAGCGGCTATCAAATGATCTTTAAAAAATCTAAATGTAGCCTGTCTTTGATTATCGGTTGATTGATCGTTCCAGTCTTCGAAACTAAAATCCCCTCTCTCTATCAAGGTATAAAGCAAAACTGGTCCTATGTATTGCTTATTTAGGGCTTCTCCGTACACGTTTGCAGGGGTATCTTTGAGCATAATTTTATAATAACCGATCTGCTGACTGGCTATGTTTTCAACGAACTCTTTAGTGATACCTTTGAATACGTTTATATCCCTTAATGATCCAAATAATGCCATTTTATAAAATTTTATCCAATATAAATAAATAGCGGAACTTGGTTTAATGTGTTAGATATAGAATCATTTTCAGATTGCTTTCTCTCTAACTGAGCCTTTCTTGTCATGTCTTCTAAGTCTTGCCTTAATTTGTCCCTTAAAGATGTTTGAGCGTCTTTAGCTTTACTAATTAGATCTGCCCCATTAAGAGTTACTTCAGAGCCAGGAATGGCTACTTGTTGATATTTACCTCTAATCAATCCAAGTAACTCTGATGCTAACGCTAAAGTGTACTCGTAGATCCACTGTTTACCAGGTTGATTAATCTGAGAATACGTCATAGTAGAGTAAGGCACGTTAGAAGGATTTGTGATCAATCCTTGGTTAGAGCCGTACGGACTATTTTTAGATACGCTTGAGTAATCGCTCTTTAACGAATATTCGAACCATAAGTTAAGACCATTTATGTCTGGTACTGGGAATATCTTTAACTGATTGTTAGTTAATTCGAAAGAGTATCCAGACTTTCTGACCATGTTTGACATTTCTATCTCTTGAATCCTTTGAATGTCCCAGTAAACTGGGAACAATTGAAAGTTTAATCCTGGAGAATAGCTAGCCCATCCAAAATTTTCAGTCGCCCCTTGATAATTTATAGATCCGCCCAAATAAGGATCATAGTATTGATTGGTTGCTGGGTAAGATGTATAGTATATTCTCTGTATAATCAATCTATCTCCTGAGCCAGAGGTTATAATACCATTTTGTAAAGCCCAAGCTTGCATGTCGTAAGACTGTTGACCTGCAGTTAAAGCTAGAGATGCGCTGTACCAAGTCATCAAACCACCAACACCTACGTAAGATCCAAAGTTATCTGCTATGTTGACAACAGAATTGATAGTAGGTACTACTAATTGATTGTTTAAAAAAGATGAAGTAGTAGAGCCCTCTAAAGAAAAATAATTATCCTTTATCTTTGACTGATAAACCTCTTCTGAATAAATGGACACTGCTTCTTCAAAACAAGCATATATTTGAGTGTCTTGAAGCTCTACCTCCATTATAGGATACCCTAGTTTAGTCGCAACGTAATTCGCTACTTTTGGCCCGTCTGATTGGAATTTTAAATCGCTATCGTAAAAGCCAAAAGGAGTCGTTCCAGCTATAGGCTGTGGACTTCCAGTATAGATAATTGGGTTGGACATTGTTTATATTTATTTGCTGTATTCTATCTCTAATATTTTTCCAACTAAGTCAGATCTATGATTTTCTTTTAGTTTGATATACTTTATCTCGTCTATTTTTTTAGATAGCTCTATAGCGTACGTCAAACCATTCATTTCGCCTGTTGAAATTTTAACGTCTGTTTGTTCGTTATCTCCGTTTATTATTATCTTGCCGTTCTTTCCCAATCGTGTTAAGATGGCCAACATTTCTCCCTTTGTTAAATTTTGAGCTTCTTCAACGATTAGGATATCATCTATTGTCTTTCCTCTAATAAACTGTACTGGTAGAGCTTTAATCTTTTCGTCCTGCACTAATTTAGAAACTTCGTTTTTGTCAGAGCAACACTTTGAAATGTTTTCTAGTAAAGCTTCCATGTAAGGATCGAATTTTTCACTCAATGCTCCAGGCAAAAAACCTAAACTTCTACCTACTTCGATTGCTGCTCTGGTATTGTAGATGCATCCGATTTGTTTCTTTTTTAAAAAATCTAAAGCAGCTTGAGCACATACTAAAGATTTACCGCTTCCCGCTCTACCGGATACTATAACTATTTGATTCTCTACTATTAGCTTTTTGGCTTCTTTTTGTTCTTCATTTAATTGTACTGCGTTGATAGACTTTATTTCACTCTTCCTTTCACGGTTTGGCTCTTTCATATTCTTATTTTTACGAGACTATAGGTATAAATATGAAGTAAAAGTTTATGTTAAGACAAAAAATATCGTAGATCACTTGAGTATTGATATATAAGACTGTGTCTTGTATATAGTATATTTTTTAGGGGTGTATTTGTTTACCATCATTGAGGCTAACCTATATCGAAATTTATCTGCTGGAACAATTCTTAGTTCGTCACTTAGGGATTGATTTTCAAAAAAATGCAGTACTTGTTCTTCGTATATTTTTGCCGATGTGTCCAATCTTCATCGCTAGGATAATCTACCTCTTGATAGATTTGATAAAGTAATTGTATCAGTTTCATATTTTAGAGAATCTTGTTGATGATATATTCGTCTTCTAGTTTGAGAAAGTAAATAAATAAGCATAGTATTGTAAAGAATTCTTTTACGTAAATATATAAATTTTATGGAAAACATCAAAAAAAATGCCCCAATAAATTGGGGCACTTTCATTTATGATATGATTTACATCTTATCTAGTACTAGACAATATTTAAGTCTGCTACTTGAACACCTCCATAGTATTCCGGTCTGATCATGGTCATCGCGTAACGAGTCATGATGCCCTTGCGCGGAGTGAAAGTAGTAGGATCATAAATCAATGGAGTCATGATCAATGGCACATACGGTGAATATACAGCTCCACATTCTAAGAATTGGTTACCTCTGAATCCTAATAAGATAAAGTTCTCCAACATGTAAGGGTTTTTGTATACTTTGTAACGGCTATTTAAACTACCGATCTTTTGTACACCAAATGCGTATTTCATTGTATCTGCTGCACCGTCTGTATCAGCCGCAAATCCTGGGATTGATTCCAAAATTGTAGCCACAGCTGGAGAAACTACCATGAAGTTAGCGCCGCCACGTAAAGTACGTTGGTGGATGATGTTAGATACTTTTTGTAATTTGATACCGATTGTTTGGAACCAAGTCATTTGGTTATAGTAAGCTCCTGCAGTGTTTGACTGGAAGAAACTATTTGTTGGGTCGATTTGGTTACCAATTTTAGCTGACCACTGCAATACAGTAGGAGCATTTTGGATTAACATATCCAAGACTTCTAAGTCAATCTCCAAAGAAATGTACTCAGATAATAGACCTGTTAACTCAGCCTCAGCATCTAAGCTATGGTAAGCATTTAAGTCTTGAGCAAATTCCGGAGTCCATTGTGCTTTCAATTTACGTGTTTTAGCACTAATGGTTTGAGATCTCATCTGTACGTTAACCTCTGGGATATAGATCTGTGAAGGGCTATATACGTTAGGTACTGATAAACCTTGAGTTGATGTTCTATCTTCATAGTCGCCTCTAGCGTTAAAGTCAGTCATTTTGTTATAGAACACAGTTATTGGGCCCGGTGTTGCAACCGATCCAGTTAATGCGTTGTATTGAGCGTTTGTATAAGAACCACTCATAACGAAAGTTAACTGATCCGTACCACCTTGTGCAGGTAAACCAGTGTATTTAGTTAATGCGTTCAATGAACTAGTTACGTTCAATATAGATCCTGATACTTCGAAAGCTCTAACACCGTTGTAGTTAATGTTTGGCAATACTACAGACGCGTTATTGATAGTGAATGTAAAAATTGAACCAGCAGCTAAAGAAGCACTATAGTTAGCATCAAAGTTG
>Ga0214192_1001544_pt1 | contig 12725 bp, 11 predicted proteins | sample TroBogEpilimnion_44_FD_153030 | JGI IMG/M metagenome (GOLD analysis project Ga0214192, IMG submission 153030) | Freshwater microbial communities from Trout Bog Lake, WI - 29JUL2008 epilimnion | ecosystem: Environmental > Aquatic > Freshwater > Lake > Epilimnion/Euphotic zone | place: Trout Bog... | reverse complement strand
GATCAAGTTTAAAGAGCTTATCGCGCAGGAAAGCGATGGAACCCCTTTTATAGATTTCATCTGTGATTTTGCTCCAAACATTTCTGAGGCAAATAACAAACATCCGGTCAAGCGATTCACTGCACTCAAAAAAGACACGAGCCAAATACCCATGGAAGCAACAATGGGTTCCGTCATTATCGATGGCGTCTGCAAAATTGTTATCATTGCAAGAGACATTACCTCCAGGATCAGAGAAGAAAAAAGCAGAACGGAATATGAAAGGATGCAGCAGGAACTTGAAGCTCAAATCGAAAAAAAGCTGCTGCAGGGCCGGATTTCAACTATGCTGAAAAAGGTTTCAATCAGTCGCCTTATGATTCCCTCTGGTCATCTTGACGGAGATTTTACGGCAATGATTACCTATTCTGAAAAACTTATTGATTTGGTTATCGGTGATGTTATGGGGCATGGCGTTATGTCGGCCCTGATCGGGGCTGGCTTGAAATCCCTTATCATGAAAATTTCAGCACAAAAAAACTTTCAACACAATAAGCTGGCATTACTGCAGGATATCGTTGCGGGAGTCCATGAAGAGATCATTACTGAGTTGATTGAGCTTGAGACCTATGCTACAGCCACTTTTCTTCGCATAGATCTTGATGCTGAACAGATCACCACTGTTGACTGCGGGCATAATCCAACAATTCATTTTAATGCCAGGACTAAAAAAAGGACGCTTATCAAGGGCCATAACCTGCCCATCGGCTTGATTGAACAGACTGAATATTGTGAGGTATCGTACCCTATAGAAATGAACGATCTTATTGTTCTCGTCTCTGACGGTCTGACTGAAAGCCGATCACCAGATAACAGGTTATTCGGAATAGAACGGGTTTCTGAATTGATCCTGATACATCATGAACTTGAACCATCCGAAATAGTTGAAAAAATTCATAAGGATGCATGTGCTTTTACCGGTCGAAATACCTTCGACGACGATCTGACATGCATAGTCATCCGTATCGGAAATCAAGATCTCCACAATAACAATGTCTGTGAAAGTGTATCGTAGCTGACATATTTGAAAACCGTGCTTTTTATAGTGGACCTGCAAGGAAAAAAGGACTTAACCTATACTGAAAGATGCATGATCCTGAAGAGAAAGCTACCATCCTTGTCGTTGACGACAGTAAGATAATACGGACAATCTTATCAAGTATTGTCAAAAAGCTGGGCCAGAATATCATGGTGGCCTCTGATGGAAATACCTGCATAGAGATCATAACCACTCATCAGATCGATCTTCTGCTTCTCGATATCAATATGAGCGGGAAAAATGGCATGGAAGTGCTTTCCTATCTTCGTGATCATCATTTCACTATCCCAGTCATCATGATATCCGGTTCCAGTGATATTGAGCAGGCAGTCGAGTGCCTTAAAATGGGAGCTTACGACTTTTTAATAAAACCAGTCAATCCTGATAAACTTGCCGTCACGATAAAGAATGTACTGGCCGAATCTGAGCTCCGTAAAAACTTCAAACTTTTTTCCTCTGCTATCTCACAAAATCCACTATCCATTGTTATAACGGATATCAATGGAATTGTAAAATATATCAATCCGGCATTTACTTCTGTTTCGGGTTATACTGAAAAAGAGGTGATAGGCCAAACCCCAAGCGTCCTGAAATCCGGAAAACATTCAACAGCTTTTTATAAACACCTCTGGAAAACAATTAGATCGGGCAATATTTGGAAAGGTGAATTAATAAACAAAAATAAAAACGGAGAACTGTACTGGGAACTTGCCACTATAAGCCCAATAACCGGTACCAACAACAAAATCTCTCACTTCATCGGCATCAAGCAGGATATTACGGAGAATAAAAAGAAACTAACTGAACTTGCTGCCAGCCAATTGAGGTTTCATGACCTGGCTGATCTTCTTCCGCAGACGATCTTTGAAATGGACATTCACGGGATGATTACCTTCACAAACCGCATGGGTTTTGAAACCTTCGGGTACACAAAAGAGGATTTACAAAAGGGTGTTCCATGCATTCTCCTCTTTGCACCATATGATCGCGAAAAGGTGCAGTTCAACATGCAGCAACGTTTAAAAAACATTCCGTTTGACAATCATGAATACACCGGCCTGAAAAAAGATGGCACCACTTTCCCTATACTCGTTTACACCTCACGGATTGTCGAGAATGGAAAGCTTGTCGGCATCAGGGGAATTGTGCTCGACATCAGCGAACGCAAAGAGGCTGAGGCAAAACTGCAGGAGCTTAACAAGACACTTGAGCAAAGGGTAGAGGAACGCACCAAAGATCTTGCAATAAGCCAGCAGCAAATTATCCAGCAGGAAAAGCTTGCATCCATCGGTCAGCTTGCTGCAGGTATCGCACACGAAATTAATAACCCACTTAATTTTATAAAGATCAATTTCGCAACTCAGCAGGAAAATATCTCGGATCTGCTTGCTATACTTAATGAGTACCGTACCTTCATACAACAAATTGACAAAGAAAACCTGTTTACTGCAGAACTGCTTAATCTTAAACAACTTGAACACGACCTTGACCTCAATACCCTGCTTGCAGATCTTCCGAAAATTTTTTCCGAGTCACAACGCGGGTTCGAACGAATCACAACAATTATCAACAGCATGCGAAACTTTGCCTACAAGCACGCTTTTGAAGAGAAGGTTCTTTTCGATATTAACAAGGGCATCCGCGACACGCTCATCATCGCCCGAAACGAATACCGTTATTGTGCTGATATTGAAACCAACCTTAAGGAGTTGCCGCTGGTACCATGTAATCCGGAGCAGCTCAATCAGGTCATTCTCAACCTGATTATCAACAGTGCGCACGCTATTGTGTCAGAAATGAAAACATCGAACGGTAAAATCGTCATTAATACATGGAAAGAGAGCAACTTTGTCTATTGTTCCATAGCTGATGACGGACCAGGCATTCCCCCTGAAGTCCAGGAACATATTTTCGAGCCTTTTTTCACAACAAAAAAACCTGGACACGGCACGGGACTCGGGCTCAGCATCTCCTATGACATCATTGTCAATAAGCATGACGGAAGGCTCAGCGTTCATTGTCCGAAAGAGGGTGGTACTGTTTTTACCATAATGCTTCCGATCAAGCACAATCAAGTAAAAAATAATCATGATAAACGATAGCAAGATTACCATCCTTTTTGTTGATGACGAACCAGACATTCTCAGCTCAATAAACAGATTTCTACGCAAAGAAGACTACAAGAAACTGTTTGCCCAAACTGGCATAAAAGCACTTGAACTTATTAAAAGTAATACTGTTTCCATTATCGTTTCAGACCTTCGAATGCCTGAGATGAGCGGTCTTGAATTGATCGGTGAAGTTAAAAAGCGAAATCCGGACATTGTCCGGCTTATACTCAGCGGTTCTCAGGATATCGATCCGATTATTGAATCCATCAATAGAGGCGAGGTTTTCCGCTTTATTCCAAAACCAGTTGACCCCACTGCTTTCAAAAAAATACTGAACGATGCGATTGACTATTTCTGCTTGAAAACGGAGCGGGAAATACTTTTTAATGAACTTTCAGTATCAAATCAGGAGCTGACCAAAGCAAATGAAACCCTCAGTGTCATGGCAAAAAAACTGCAGCGGAGCGAGGAGGAATTCCGCTCAATGACTGATGCCGCACAGGACGCCGTATTCATGCTCAATAATGAGGGAAACATCATCTACCGAAACACAGCTGCGGAAAACTTGTTCGGATTCCGCCGCGACACATACCATGAACAGAATTTTCTGGAACTGATTTCACCAGACTCTCCAAAGTATGACATTCATTTTTTATGTAAAATGCCTTCCGGAAATGCCTCTGATTTTGATGAACGCATGGTACAACAAATCGAAGGCATAAGAAAAAACGGCACTGCTGTCCCACTCGAGATATCAAGGGGGTGCGTTCAGATTGATGACACTCCACACACCGTTATTATTGCGCGGAATATCACTTCACGGGTAGAAGAAGAACAAAGCAGACTGCGATTCGACAACCTGCAGAAAGAGTTTGAATCAGAAATTGAAAAAAAACTGCTCCAGAGCCCCGTCCCCGAAACCTTGCAGGGAGTTTCAATCAGCAGGATGATGGTGCCTTCAGGTCATCTTGACGGTGATTTTACCGATTTTATCATTTTCGACAGCCGTCGCGCAGACATCCTTATCGGGGATGTCATGGGACACGGACTACACCCTGCCTTGATAGGAGCCGGCATTAAATCGCTTTTTCTGAAGGTCCTTGCACAAAAGAAATACCCGCATACCGAACTTCCCGCACTGCAGGATATCGTTGCCGGGGTACATGAACTCTGCATCAAGGAACTGATAGAACTTGGTACCTTTGCAACATTGCTCTATGTGCGCCTCGACCTTCTATCAGGCCAACTTTCATTAGTCGACTGCGGACACCCCCCGATCATTCACTTCCATGCCGATACTGCAACCTGCTCGATGCTCAAGGGCGAAAACCTCCCCATCGGGCTGATTGAACATCAAGTGTACCACACTAACTCCTTCACGATCAGAGACAACGATATTCTTGTCCTCTTCTCTGACGGTCTTACAGAGTGCTGTTCACCTGACAATACTATGTTCGGTGATGAACAGCTTGTCAGTCTCATTGAAAAAAACCATGAATTACCTCCGGAGGCAATAATAGAAACAATTAAAAAAACCATTTCTTTGTTTTCCGGCAGGGAAATCTTCGATGATGATCTCTCCTGTATTGTTATTCGTATCGGGTCTGCTGAAACAAAACAGCAGTAATATCTTGAATTTATAACCCCAGTTTTATAGAATCAGGTCATAACATTGAATTTTACCTGCATTATATTTTCGTATAATTAGACATTAAGCAGCTTTTTCATTTGCAATCTCTCAGAAGAGGTTATAAAACGTTATGGAAACAAAACTTTTAGGTGTTTCTTTTGAGCATGCAACAATGTCTTCTGCTGTATCTCAGATTCTGGATGCTGCCAGAGAAGGTCAAAAGGGAATCGTTGTCACTCCCAATGTTGACCATATCGTTATGCTTCAGGATGATGCTGAAATGCGAAGGATATATCAGGAAGCTCTTTTTCGTTATGCTGATGGAATGCCTATTGTCTGGCTCAGCCGATTCGTTACGGCAAACCCCCTCCCTGAAAGGGTCGCAGGCTCTGATTTGCTGATAGCACTCTGTAAAAAAGCTGCAGGAACCGGTCTTAATCTTTATTTTATGGGTGGCAACCCTGGAATTGCCGAAAAAGCTGCAAATAATCTGTGTCAACAATATCAAGGATTACATATAGTCGGAACATGGTGTCCTCCTTATGGATTTGAACATAATTCCACTGAAACCGAGCTTATTATTAATGACATAAATTCACGGAATGTTGATATTCTTTTTATCGGTGTCGGCGCCCCAAAACAAGAAAAATGGGCTTATGCCCATATGCATCGCCTTCAGGTAGGACCCATTCTTTGCGTTGGTGCATCTTTTGATTTTGCCGCCGGGACAATAAAACGCGCTCCCCTCTGGATTCAAAACATTGGATTTGAATGGGTCTGGAGATTGGCAAGCGAACCAGGCCGGCTCTGGAAGCGTTATTTATTACGAGACAGTCGTTTTATACCTTTGGCACTTAAAGAGATTTTCAATCAGGCGGATAATAAGTAACCACATGGAACTTGATCCAACGGTACGAAAAGAGCTTATACGTTCAATAAGCAGTTCGATCAATCCCCGGTTTCGATACCGACGGCGCCTTAAAGTCACGGCATGGGAAACGACGATCATGTTTTCCTACCTGCTAAAAAGGATACTCGACACTGCCGTGTCTGCCCTCGCGCTGATTATGCTGCTGCCTCTTCTTACTTTGACAGCAATTGCCATCTGGGTTGAAAACCCAGGGCCAATTTTCTATACGCAAATACGGGTAGGCCTGAACGGCAGGCATTTTAAATTTTATAAATTCCGGTCTATGGTTGTCAATGCAGATAACATCAAAAAGGAACTTGCAGCTTATAATGAGTCTGCATCCGGCGTAATCTTTAAAATGAAAAAGGACCCCCGGATTACGAAGGTCGGAAGAATTATCCGCAAATTCAGCATAGATGAACTGCCTCAACTTATCAATGTTCTTAAAGGCGACATGAGCCTTGTAGGGCCGAGACCTCCTCTACCGATGGAAGTTGGAGAATATACCCTTGAAGAGCGCAAAAGGCTTCATGTCATCCCCGGCATAACCTGCCTCTGGCAGGTTAGTGGCAGAAGCGACATTCCATTCACTGACCAGGTCAGACTAGACATGATGTATATTCAAAGCGCAAGTTTTATGAATGATATTATCCTGCTTTTAAAAACCATTCCCGCCGTTCTGACCGGAAGAGGAGCTTATTAACAAGAAGAACCATGACTTTTCACACCGACACTTCAACAGGCAAAAAACTTGGGGTTGCCGAATTAATCGGAAGGCTTGATGCCAAAAACTCCAGTGAACTGATAACATCATTCGCTCTCTGGCAGCAGCAGACCAGCTTGTTTGTTTTTGACTGCACCAGGCTTGACTTCATCGACAGCAGCGGACTTGGCACCATCGTCTCCTGCCTGCGAAAAGCAATTGAACACAATGGTGATGTGAAACTGGCTAATCTCAGTCGAAAAGTCTCTATGGTTTTTGAAATTACAAAGGCTAAAAAGCTCTTTTCAATATTTCCTGATACCGGCAGCGCTCTACATTCATTTGAATCAAACGTTTCGGAATAAGGCACGGCTCCATGAAAACTCTTATTATCATCAGAGAGCAGGATTATGAATGGTTACACCATTTTTTTCCAGATATACACCCCTTACTTGTCCCGATATGCAACAAACCCTTTGCTGAATTTCTCATTGACTTTTCGATCCTCGCTGGCAGCGAAGCTCTCCGGTTTGTCATGGACGGACCGCTCAGCGATGTTGAACGCTATTGTGATAATGGCAACCGCTGGGGTATTCCAGTGAGCTATGCAAGCATTCAAAGCACTGACGACCTGCAAACGGTCATTGAAAAAAACCAGCGCTTCTGTTCAGCAGAAAGAGTCCTGATCATCAACGGCTTCATTTTTATCCATTACGACAAACAGCATAACTACAAAACACTTTTGGCATCTTTACCCGATGGCGAAATCCTCAGTTGCGACAGTGGATCCCTCAGTTTGAGAGGAAGCCGGTCTGAAACGCAAAAAGTCTTGGAAAACATTCCTTTATCCCTTATAAGACTCGACGTTATTGATGTCTATTACCGGCTCTGTATGGAAATTCTGAACGCAGCTTCATCTCCATACGTACTTCCTGGTTACAGCAATGAAGCTTACTGCCATATTGGCAGAAACGTGGTCATAAGCAAACGTGCTGAAATAAGAAAACCGGTTATTATCGGCAATAATGTCCAGATACTTGCAGACTCAATCATCGGGCCAAACGCTGTTATCGACAGCAACGTCATTATCGACCGGGAAAGCGCGGTCATTGACAGTATCGTCCTGGCAAATACTTATATCGGGGAACACCTTGAAGTTCAAAACAAAATAGCCTCTGGAAATATTCTGATTGAACCGGAAAGCGGTATTTCAATTGCAATGGATGACCCACATCTCTTAACCGGTATAAATACATCTGGATCGTCAAAGTCACTGTTTCAATCAATTGTACATGGGCTCGCCGCCTTACTCCTTATCATCCTGCAACTTATTCCTTTTCTTATACTCTGGCCGATCCTGACCCTTCAGGGAAAATGGAAAAAGAGTACAAATTCCTACTACACCGCAGTCTCAGAAAAGTACCTGATATTGACTACAACAGCAATTGAACGAACGGGACCTCTCAGCACCCTTGCAGCCGCACTCTCTCTCGACCGTTTCACCCTGCTTTTCAGGGTACTCATCGGGCAGCTGGCCATTATCGGAAGTTGGCCGCATGTGGTAACCCCTTCCAAAATAACTGAACACAGCAGCACGGAATCATGCTGCCGTGCTGCTGTGTTCAGTTATGCTGAAACCGAAGAGTGGCCTGTCAACATAGGAGATACAGCAATCGTTGAACGTTATTATGCCGCTCACGGCAATCCCATGAAAGATATCGCCCTGACTTTAAAAGCACTTTTTAATAGAATTCACGAAACAAATACGCACCCATGATCATCAGTGAAAATACCTTCAACAACATCACTGTCATAGCCCTTCAGGGCACCCTTGATGCGAGGAACGCCCCGCAATTGAAGCAATTTAATTCTGCAGGTGCGGCAGCAAACTCTATTGTTATCAATCTTTCGGAGGTTGATTTTCTCGACAGCAGCGGCCTGGGTGCAATAGTCAGTATCACCCGATTAAAAAGATCTCAGGGTGGAGATGTCATATTAGCCTGCATGAATGACAAGGTCAGAAACGTATTTGAAATTACCCATGTATACAAGCTGTTTGATATCTATGACGATGTGGAAGCCGCAACATTAAATGCAGAAAAAAAACAAACCAGCTTATGATCACTGTGATCACACTGCCTGCAGAAATTCGTTTCGTAAGGCTGGCTTCGCTCGCAGCATTACAGGTGGCAGAGATTTTTATTGACTCTCTCAATCCTTCGCAGAGTGACCCGGGATTCTGTGATGCGTTTGAGCTATCCGTCAGTGAAGCCTTTACTAACTCAGTCCGTTATGCGGAACACCCTGAACAGGACAAAACAATCACCATTAGCTTTTCCTCTGAAAATAATAAGCTCACAGTCAGTGTCAGCGATACCAACTCTCCTTTCAACCCTGACACCCCTTCACCGGATTTATCCTCTTATCCTGAAAATGGGTATGGACTTTTCCTTATTCGTCAACTCATGGACTCCCTGTCCTACAAACGGGAAGAAGGTACCAACCGGATTTCAATGACAAAGCAGGCTTATTGTAGTCAGAACTACAACCCGTAAATTCTTAAACCCCCAGGGAATATTATGGTATCCGTTGTTATTGTTAGCTACAACACACGTGAAATTCTTCGTAACTGTCTTCAGGCACTCTTTGAGCACAGCAAGGGAATTGATATGGAAGTCTTTGTCGTGGATAACAATTCCTACGATGGTTCTGCAGATATGGTAAAAAACGACTTTCCTTCTGTGCGCCTGATTGCAAACAATCAAAATCTTGGTTTTGCAGCAGCAAACAATCAGGCCTTTGTTCTTGCGCGAGGCAGCTATATCTTTCTTTTAAACCCTGATGCCTATATCAGACCGCTATCTATAGAACATTGCATAGCGTTCATGGATAGAATGCCTGAATGCGGTCTCTGTGGCGGAAAAATCATTTCTCCTGCCGGCAGGCTCGAGCCCTCTGCAAGACGCTTCCCCTCACCTCTTTCAAAACTCCTCACCTTGTCGGGACTACGGGGGAAATTTCCGCAATCACCGATAATCAACTACCATGAATTCGGTGGTTTTGCTCATGATCAACCAATTGAGGTCGACTGGGTACCGGGCACCTTCACCATTGTTCGCAAAAAGATGCTTGATGAAATAGGTACATTCGATGAAAGATTTTATATCTATTATGAAGAAACCGATCTCTGCATGAGAGCAAAAAAGGCCGGATGGAAAATTTATTTCATCCCGGATGCCGAAGTCATGCATATTGGCGGTGCCAGCAGCAAAACAAGAAAAGACAAAACATTTGACAACAAAGCCTCTCAGGTGCTTATCTTTAGAATGAGAAGCGAATGGCTCTATTACCGTAAAAACAAGGGGCTCGTTCTCCTTCTTTCCAGTGCTGGTGTTGAACTGTTCTGGTATATCATCCGATATATAAAAAACCTGCTTCTGCCATTTGGTGATGCGACAAACAAACGCATGGCAGCAGTTTCGATCATCAAACAAATAGTCAAATCACTTCAGGATACAAAATTCGGCAGCATTTCACCTCCAACCCCTTGGTAATGCATCATGAATTTCTTCCAAAACATACGGGCTGATCTTGTAACCTATGAAGGCAAATGGAGCAGCCAGGGATTCTGGGTCATGATCGTTTACCGATTCGGAAGATGGCGCTATTCTATCAGAAACGGTATAATCCGTAAGCCTTTTTCACTGCTCTATAAACTACTGTACAAGATTGTCCAGATACTCACAGGTATCGAACTCCCCTGTGAAGTTCCGGTTGGCAGAAACTTCCGTATCGACCATTTCGGCGATATCATCATAAGCGGGTATGCAAGTTTCGGCGATAACTGCATTATCCGCAACGGCGTCACCATAGGACTGAAAAATATTACAGAAAAAGCCGCCCCAAGTTTCGGGAACAATGTCAACATCGGAGCAGGTGCAAAAATCCTGGGCAATATCACTATCGGCAATAATGTCGATATCGGGGCAAATGCAGTAGTCCTGACACCAGTACCCGACAACTCCATTGCAGTGGGCATTCCTGCTAAAATCATTATTAAAAAAAATATTAATTAACGCATCGGATAATGTATAGAACGACTGAGTACATCACATTTAATCCGATTTTTTACAATCACCGCATGGTTAAACCCATGATGATTGTTTTCTTTGCCTTATGTTTCGTTTTGCTGGCAGCCTGCAGCAGCATTTCACCCAAGCCGTCACGAACCACCACAGCACCAGAAAAAGACTTCAAGCCAGAACTTCCAAAAAAAACACAGGAATTTACAACCCCTGAAAAAATTGAGGCAATGTCCCCTCATGAAACGTACCAATACCGACTTGGACCTGGAGATGTAGTCAGTATTCAGGTATGGCACAGAACTGAACTTTCACAGGAAAACATCGTAGTCTCCCCCGATGGATTAATTACCGTTCCGAGAGTCGGAAGCCTCAACGTTCTAAACCGTACACCCGATGAAGTGCAAAAAATGATCACCTTAAAACTGGAAAACCTCTACATCAAACCTGAAGTTACAGTAAGAGTTCATGAGTTTCATAATAATAAGGCATTTGTACTCGGCCGTGTCAGCAAACCTGGTGTCATCAATTTTCCCGGCAAAGGCACCCTTCTGGAAGCACTTGCTCTGGCAGGAGGCCTTCCAGCTGATCAAATTAAAGAGAATGCGCTAACCAAATGCGCCATTATCCGGGGCAATGACACAGTTATATGGGTTGACCTTCAAGATCTTCTGAAAAACGGAAATATGGCTTTGAACGCCCCGATAAAAAACAATGATGTCATCTATATTCCTGAAGCTACCGATGAACTGGTTTATGTCATGGGTGAAGTCGTCACTCCAGGTGCCATTCAGATTAGAGGCGGGATGAATGTTCTTAAAGCAATCATGCTGGCAGGAGGAATGAGCAAACAGGCTAACCCAGAAAAAGTGTTTATTATCAGGCAACAGAGTCTCAAAGGCGATGTTATCAAGGTCGATCTGAGAAACCTGCTGGAACGTGGTGATTTCAGCCAGAACTTTACGCTTATGTCGAACGATATTGTCTTTATCAGTCCAAGTGGTATGGCAAAATTCAACTACACCCTTGAAAAGCTACTCCCATCTCTCAATGTACTTAGCCTCGGCACCACCACTGCGGAATCATTTGGTATTATGGCCAAGTTACGAAGCCAACTCTGGGGTCAATCAGGATTTGTGAACACCAATACAGGAGTTACTATATCAACAGGAACAACTTCAACAACAGGGACAAGCACAGCAACTGGAACTACAGGACAGTAATATCGATCTTTAGTTAGATTCAAATACATACGAAAAAAATAAACGGACAATGAAACACATTCAGCCCCCTTCTAACATTAATAAAATTTGGGGCCTCCTGTTGCCGGAAGAACATCGTAATTCTATTATTCTTTTCTTTTTAATGCTTATCGGCGTTGGACTTGAAACACTTGGTGTTGGTCTTGTCATACCCGCTCTATCGCTCTTTACTCAAAAAAATTTTGCTGCAAAATATCCTGCTTTTCAACCGTTACTCAATTTTTTCGGAAATCCAGACCAACACAGCTTGGTCGTTGGCGGGTTATTGCTGCTGCTTGGTGTCTATATTGTAAAAGCTGTTTATCTGCTATTTCTTACATGGACTCAAAACAGCTTTACTTTCAACATCGGAGCAAGGCTCTCATTGCGATTGTTTACCATTTATCTTCGTCAACCCTATGCGTTTCATCTGCAACGTAACTCGGCACAGTTAATCCGAAATGTTACGAATGAAGTATCAATTTTCACCGGCAGCGTGTTATCGCCACTTATGCAGTTGTTTTCCGAGTCATTGATTGTCGCAGGCCTCTGCCTTATGCTACTTGTTGTGGAACCGATTGGAACAATCTCCATTGTATGCGTGCTTGGCCTTACCGGATGGATGTTCTTCCGCTTTACAGAAGGAAGTATAACCCGCTGGGGTAAAGCAAGACAGTACCATGAAGGGTTGCGCCTTCAGCATTTACAACAAGGGCTGGGCGGTGCTAAAGATGTTAAACTTCTTGGAAGAGAGAGCGATTTTTTAAAAGAATACAGTATCCATAATAGAGAAAGTGCAAAGGTTAGCCGCTTAAACGCTACCATGCAGCAACTTCCCCGTCTTTGGCTTGAGTTACTTGCTGTTTGCGGTCTGGTAGCTCTTGTGCTTGTTATGCTTGCACAGGGAGGGGCACTCGAAACCATCATTCCAAAACTTGGGCTTTTTGCAGTAGTAACTTTTCGCTTAATG
>Ga0214192_1001539_pt1 | contig 12745 bp, 9 predicted proteins | sample TroBogEpilimnion_44_FD_153030 | JGI IMG/M metagenome (GOLD analysis project Ga0214192, IMG submission 153030) | Freshwater microbial communities from Trout Bog Lake, WI - 29JUL2008 epilimnion | ecosystem: Environmental > Aquatic > Freshwater > Lake > Epilimnion/Euphotic zone | place: Trout Bog... | reverse complement strand
CAATTAAAACTACCTGTACAAGAATCAAAATTATCATTAAATGTATAAAAAGGAGAATTTTTATTTATGTCATTTATTGAATCTGCCCATCTTGAACTTATTGAATTATATCCAACAATCAATGTATTTTTTGGATATAATTTTATTAAATTACCTACTATTATAACATCTGTATTATTAGTATTTATATCTTGTTGATGTGTATTAATTTCTGTTTCCTTTACAATCGTATTCATAGAATATACCAAATTATAAAAATCAGTTATATTTAAAGAAACATCCCATGCTGATTTTAAAGCATTATTTGTATTTAGAATAGCAGCATTTAAAACTTCTATTAATGATATGGCATTGGCTATATTATTACCTATAAGAGTATTTATAGCATCTGATAATACATAACAAGAATTAGCATATTCATAAGTTTTATTTATAAAAATAATATATTTATTTGTAATACTATATGATATATCTATAAATTGATATTTATTATAATTACTTATTTGAATAAAATTATTCAAATAATTTATATCATTATAAATCTCATCAATAAGATTAGTAATATAATTTATAAGATTTATATTATTATCATTAGCTGTTTTTATGGCATCATTAATTAAAACTAAATAATTATAATTTGATAATAAACTGATTGCTGCTGTTTTATAAGTAGCATATAAATTCTTATTATTTGTTATTATCGTATATATATCAGTGATTCCTGATTGTATTGTTAATAATGTATATAAAGTTAATAAAACAGGTAAAGTTCTATCATAAGTTATTATAATATTATAAATATTTGATGAAAAATTACTATTATTTTTAGAAACTGGTAAATATATTGCTCTTTCTGTAATTATATTATTATAAATTGTAGTTGTATTATTAAAATTTATTTGTGCTGTTGTTGAAGATGTTATTGAAATTGGTTGATAAACAGAAGGTGTTAAAAGATTTGTATAAAATTGTCCATATTTTGTAATAATACTATTATTAATATTTGATGAAATTATATAATTATTTGTTGATATGTTACAATTTATTGTAGAATAATATAATAGATTTGAATTAACCCATGATGCTATCGACAATCCATTGATTTCAACCAATTTATTAGAAGAATATGAATAAATATTTGATGATAAACTTAAATTTGAAAAAGCATCGTTAATATAATTATTATTATTAATATCAATATTTGATAATGTATTATAGTAATTTGAAGAATTAACATAAATATTAGATGATATTAATACATTGCTATTACCTGTTGTAAGTATTCCATTGATATCTGTTGTTGATGTAATATTTGAATAAGAATTTGATATTGAAGCATATGTATTCAATGTTAAATAATATAATTGTTGTGTGAGATTATTATAATTATAAGCAATATTCAAATAATTTTTGAAAGTTGTTGATATATTTGATAATGTTAAATAAATATTTGAAGAAATTAAAAATGTATTAGAAGATGATATTAAATTATTACTTGAATTTTGTATTATAATATTTGAAGTTACATAAACTGAATTGAATATAATATTTGAATATATATGAAAATCTGTTAAATTACTTACATAATTATTTTCAATATAAGTATTGATTGTCTGACCAAAAATACTACTAACATTTGAATTTACAATTATATCATTCGCCTTATATAAATAATTATTTATATTTGCGTTAACATTCGATTGTAAGTTACTTATATTTGATGCTAATTGTGAATTGCTCTGAGAATTTGGAATATTTATATTATAAATTGAATTGTAAAATATGTTACTAACATTTGAATTAATATTTGAAGATAATGTATAAATATTTGTTGATATATTTAAAGCATTGTTTGATGTCAGAACAGTATCTAAATACATCGTCCCTTCATTGCCCATCGCATAAATTTTATTTATAATGGTTGTTAATGGATTTGGTGCGAATGTAATATTATTATTATTAAATTTATAATTTCCTGTAATATTCACTGAACCTTCAATATTCAAATCTCCAATAATTTTTACATTACCATTAACATTTACTATATTACTTGTATTAATATTTTCATTATATGTTTTTGAATTATTAATATCTATGAAATATGTTGAATTAAAACGATTATAATAAAAATTAATACAAGAAGTTGATGGATTGTAACTATTCATCATATAACCGATTTGTAATGGTCCTGCGAAATTAGTTTCATTGGCAACATGTTTTTTATAAATATACCATTTATTCTTATTGACATCATTTAGATTACTTGGATCATCGCAAAAATCAATTCCAGAATACACAGAATTTACACTAGCCCTATAAAAACTTATAACACTATTATTAATTGACTTTTGATCATAAACATTATTCTTTATTTGTAATGGTATAGTTATATTACTGTCTCTATTTGAAACACCTATTCCAATATGGGCATTTTGATTCCAAGCATTATTCGAATTTATATATTTAAATGTTGCTATTCTCAATTCATTTTCATAATAACCATCATATGAATTTATTCCTCCAACAACATTTAATTGTTTTCTATTTGATGTATTTAAAAATTGATTAACACCAACATTTAAACTATCTATATTTATCGAATTGTCTGTATAAATTACAGGTAGTTTACATTTATAAGTATTACTATTTACATCAATTACATAATAATCTTTTGCTAATATTTCACCATTTACTTCTAGTGTTTTAGTTGGTTTGATTGTATTAATGCCAATCTTATTATTTTCCATAATTGCTAAATTTGGAACAAGTTGTTTAAGGTCTGTTTTATTTTTACCAGCATAAAAATAAATATTATTCCATGTTGAATTAGCTTGTGTTAATATAATCAAACTATTATCTGTTTGTGAACATAATGAATTTAATTCATTATGACCTATATAAGCCTTAGAACTTGCTTGGATTGTTAAATCTTGTAAAAAAATTTCAAATTTATTTTTATTTACTGTTCCCGGTTGTTTATAAACATTTAAAATATTATTATTATAAACCATATCTACATTCTGAACTTTTACGCCTACCCCTAAAATTCCTGTTAAATTTAAATTACTTGTTATTGATGATATCAAAGATGAATTTAAAAATGAACCTAATAAATTACCACCATAAGTAATATCACCTGTTACATTAAGATTATTAACTGTTATTACATCAGCATTAATATCATCATTGAATATAACTGTTGATGAAAAATTTACTGGTCTATTAAAATCACAAGTAGTTCCATTATTAGTTCCAACAACCTCAAAATTACCTAAAACCTTTAAATCAGTTGTAGTAATATTACTCGTAGTTAAATTTGATGTAATCTTAGCATCACCATAAACATTTAATTTATAACTTGAAGTAGGATCACCAATTTGTATATTTGAATTAAAATAAAATTCAGCCTTATTAAAAGTTCCTCCATAAATCTGATTAGCATTTAAAGTTAAACCAGCTTGTCTAACATAAATACTATCTAAATTTTTATTTGTTTGTGTGAAATAATCATACATTATTATTTTATTAGCAAACATTGTTCCGTTTACATAAAAATTAGGAAATTCCGTAATATTTGATGTATCAATTGACATAGTATTTTTAGTATAATTTATATATGTTATTGGTTGTGAAATAGTATCTAAATTTACCAAAACTACATTATTAGTATCAATAGCTAATTGTGGATAATTGGAATTTACATAAGTTGGATGCTGACTTTTATTAATCTGATCTCGATTCGGATTTATATATAAGGAATCTATTGATTGATTTGAATTATTTACATTAAAATGTAAAGGCATATTAAAAGATGTAATTATATGTGCTGGTGAATCTGATGAATTTCCAATAATTCCTAATGATATTTGTGAAGGTATATAATTAACAACTTCATTATTTGCTATGACTAATTGAATATTTGAAACAGATCCATTACAATTCTTTGCTATTTTTAAAGCATTTGTATTATTATTAGCATCATTAATAGTTCCTAATGTAACATTATAATTTGTATAAATATTATATTGGGTATAATCTCTAATTTGATAAAATAAAGCATTCGCAGAAATTTCATTAATTATTTCTGATAATGTTGATGATGGACTTATACTAGATGATATTGTTATATTACTAGCATGAATCGCGCCAGTACATAATATATTTCCATTTACAACAAAAGCAGAATCAGTATTATTATAGAGATCTGTTCTTGATATATTTACGCCTGTATTATTATCGCTCACAACCAATTTATAAATGTGATTTAATTTATTGGTATCATTAATAGCTGATGGTGGAATAGTTTCGGCAACAGCTAAACGCGTATTTATATAATCGTATTTAATGAAATCCAAGTTAGAATTAATTTCTAATCCGATACCTATCGAATCAATTTGTATTCTGTTATAATCCATTTATATTTATATATAAATAATTTTTAATAACTGTTTATATATTATGAATAATAACAAAAAAATAATATTTATAATTTTAATTTGTTTATTACTTATTGATTTTTATGTATATATACCACTAAGAATTAAAAAAAATTTTACTAGAACATTTGAAATCAATTATTGTTCATCTTGAAGCATTCTTAATATAACGCGTTTAATATATTTTAACTGTTCGTTAACTTCTGTATTATTATAAATTTCTTCCTCAGTCGCATTATATAAATATAATAAAATATGAGATAAGAATTTTTTTAATGCTAAATCATCTTCACTTTCATTACGAGGCTTTAAATAATTAAAAATCATCTTTTCTTTTTCCGAAACTTCTGGTTTGCTTGAAATAAAATGTTTCTTACTTTTTTGGTATAAACGTTTATAAGTCTTGCGCGTTTGTTTTGGATTAGATGTTCTTGTTGGTTTAGCAGTAGTACTCATATTTCTATATTATTATAATAATTTAAAAATTTTTAATCTTTAATATCTAATTGTCCATAATAAATTAATGCTTCTCTACTTACATTATTTTCAGCATCCTTCTTAGAAAAACCTGTTGCTGTTGCTATTGTATCATTTGAACGATTTTTCACACAATAATTAAAGATTTTAACGCAATCTTTTGTTATTATTCCCAATTCGCAGAATTTTGGCGTATCTTGAATTGAATGTTGCATATATGACACAAGCATATCTTTATAATTTGTTTTCTTCAATATAAGTTCACTAAAATCAATATATGTCTCAATAATTGTTATTATCCATTTTTCCGCAATATAATATCCAGCTCCCGTTAAAGCTATTAATCCTATTTTTTCAGGCATTTTAACATGATCATCTTGATTTTGAAAATCTGTATATAAAGCACCTATAAATGCCTCAAAAATATCCTCCATAATTTTATAATTACTTCTTCCATTTGACTCCTCGACCTGTTTTGATATTATAGCAAATTTATCAAATCCTATCTCATTTGATAAAAATCCTAGCATCTTACCATTAACAATTCGAGTTCTAATTTTAGATAGAAAACCTTCGTTTTGATCAGGAAAACGAAAATAAAGATAATTAGCAACCACCATATTCAATATAGCATCGCCTAAAAATTCAAGTCTTTCATATGACATATCTTGTAAAGGAATACAATCTTTTGGACAATTTGTATTACCTGTCGCAAAATCAGCGTTTTTCATTGTGCAATATGATTTATGAATAAATGCCGTTCGATATAAATTGATATTATTATATTGAATTCCTTCTAACCCATTACTATCAAAAAACTTTCTTAAATCATTTTCTTTTAACATAATATTCGTATTATTATAAGGCAATTCATCCGATTGAATAACCTTTGTTTTATTATGGATACTCTCAATCTTTTTCATTATAAATATTAATATAATTATTTATATATCATTTTTTATTTTAATTACCTCCTGATTTAACACCTGATGTTTGTTGATTATCAGGCGGACTTAATTGATTTACTGCCTGTGGTGTTGGTTGTCCTGAAGCAATTAATGGTATTTGTGTAGCATACGGAGATATTTGATTAACATTAACACCAGTTTGATCAACGTATTGAGGTGCTGGGGGAGGAATCTTATTTAAATCAACAGTATTATCAGTAAATTTTTCGACAATTGTAAGACGCTCGATTTGACCTTGTGTATTACAAAAATAATAATTCATTGTTTATAATTATATTATAAAAAAATTACATAGGTCCTTTTGGTTCTACTAAATCATTATTTCTAATATTCATCTTTGTCAAAAATATAGATTGTAAGATGATCTAAACGAATCGCATTTTTTCCAGCTTTTTCAGCACAAATCTGATTTTTAAAAGACTGAAAGAATTACTACGATAAGAGCAATAGAATGCGGCTTTTGTTGGTTTCTTACTATTATTCATATAATTCTGAATAAAACGAACAACTGCTTCAACTTGACCAAGTGTAGCCATTTTTTATTAATTTATATTCAAATTTATCATTTTCTTTTTTTTTCAATAATAATTCTAATTGTTTATTAATAATTATAACTACCTTCTTATTAATATAATAAGAATCATATTTGGTTTTCCATATTTTTAATCGTTCTATCAATGATTTAAGGGATTTATTAGAAACATGAATATTTAAAGTTTTGAATATTCCATATTTCCAATATAATGTACTCAAATTTACACTTTCTATCGATTCAATATTTTCTATTTTAAAATCTTCAATCATTTTATTTATATTATGATTTTTTAATACTTCGCTTAAATTAAATAATCCTTCAATAACTCTTTTATCCCATTTTTCTAATACTGGAACTACATCAGCCCTTATTTTTCCTCTCTGACTCCATGTAGGAGTGCTATTCTTTAAATATGGTAGGTTGTGCTTTTTCGCAAATTTATAAATATCATCCTTACTTACATCAATTAATGGTCTTATAAATACAATATCATCTATTTTTGATTTATATTCAAAACCTACTAAATTCTCATATTTATTATTATAAGCTATATTTGTTAAAATATTTTCTAAACAATCGTCTTTATTATGTCCTAATATTACAATTGGTTCTTCGCCTTTCATAGCACATTTATAAGAATTAAAACGAACCCTTTTAGTATAACTTTCATATACATCCCTTAAATCATTTTCCATACATATTCTTCTTTTAATCTCATTAATTTTTCGAACATATAATTTAACATTGAAGAAGACACATAAACAACTTAAAAACTTAACTTCTTCTTCAACCTCTTTTCTATTATTATAATTAATATGAACAGCAATAATATTTATATTTTTTATAAATGATAAATTATATAAACATACAACAGAATCAACACCTCCTGATAAACTTATTATAACAGTTCTATAATTAATATTATCAAATTTACCTATCTTTTTATGTATTTTATGACTTATTGTAATGTCTGGATTATTATCTAAAATACTTCTATCAAAATCAAGAGGATAATCATATAAATCTAATTTTTCTTCAAATTTAGCACGATTGAATGTAGCTTTTATGAATTGTTTAGGAATTGGCTCAATCTTCCAACATTCATTCATAACAAATAATAAATTTTCACGAATATTAGAATGTCTATACACAAGCATATAAAACATCCAATTCGTAAAATTTAAATTTTGAATAAATATTTTATTATTATATTTATCTGCTATTGTTATAGCCTTCCTATTGAAATAAATTAATATATGATTATTTTGTTCTTTTCTATAATAATGTCTCGTAAGTTGATCATAAATTAATATTCCTAATATTGGTTTTTCATGAATCTCATAAGAATATTCATCAATTAAATGTCCATATTTATCTGATAAATAGGCATCATTTTCATCGTACTGAGAAAACCAATACTTCTTTCTTTCAATCCAATCATTGTAAAATATATCCATTTTTGTGATATATTTTATAAAAAAATAAAATCAATTTTTAATTAGAATAATATTCATCAGCAATACCATTATTAATCGCCTCTTCCGCATTCCATTCAATGTCTTTTTTTAGAATTTTATTTAATTTTTTTTCCGTCAGAGATGTTTTTTCAACATAAATATTTGTTAAATGATCTTGAACTTTCTTAAAATTAAAAAATTCATCCTCTAAATATGACATCTTTCCCCAAACGCCTGATCTCAATTCGTGAATAAGAATATAAGCATTTTTACAAATATATCTCTTTTTACCACTTACACTAATTAGTGTTCCGGCAGACGCAACATAACCATCAACGACTGTATAAACTGGAACGGACAATGAATTCATACAATCAATAATACTAAATGCGGCGTGTATAACTCCTCCATTTGTAGTTAGATGAAGATAAATTGGAACAGGTTCAATATTAAAATTCATAAATCCTCTTTTTAATTTTAATTCTAAACTTCTCAATGTATTATTTAAATTAAATGCCGTTGTATGATCAATATCTTTATTGAAATAAATGTTATTTCCCATGATATTAATTCCAGTTGTTGGTGTATCTCTGCTAATTATAATATTGGGTGTTTTTTGTTCATCATCTTCTTCATCATCATCTTCATTAACAACTTTTCTTTTTTTATTAATATGCTTAGATGAAGGTGCAGACCAATTATATTTTACACTCATTTTTATTATATTTATTTCAACTAATCTTTATATTTAAAAAAAATTATTTTTATTTTTAATAAGATCATTAACATAATGGGAGGTGGAGAAAGTAAATATGTTCAAAAACAAGAAAGATTCGTTAAAGCTAATGTTGAAAACTTAAAACAAGTATTGCCAAAACGTTACTATAAACAGCAAATTGAAGGTAAATTAAGACAATTATATGCTAATAGCGATTGTTCAAGTAATAATAAAAATTCATATATTAATGATTATGAATGGAATAAAGCAAAATTATCAGCAAAAATTGTCTATACAGATTAAATAAAATGTATATAAATGGTATTTAAAATTATTTATACAAACATGTATAAAAAATTGAATTTATTTGTAACTGGTGGTTGTGGCTTTATTGGTTCTAATTTTTGTAATTATATAGCCGATAAAGTTAATAAACTTGTTATCATTGATAAACTCGATTATATATGTAATGAAAAAAACATTGATTCTATTCTTAAACAAAAAAATGTTTTTTTTATTAAAGATGATTTAGTTAAGCACAATTTCTTAGAAACTTTTGAAAAACATAATATTAATTATGTAATTCATTTTGCTGCGCAAACACATGTCGATAATTCATATGAACGTTTTAAAGAATTTATTAATGATAATATAATGGCTACTTATAAACTCTTTGATGCCATTCACAAATATCCTAAATTAATAAAAACAATCCACTTTTCAACTGATGAAATTTATGGATCATCAGAAGATGGTAGTTTCTTTACTGAACTTTCTAATTTTAATCCTACAAATCCATACTCTTCAACAAAAGCTTCTTGTGAAATGATTGTTAATACTTATAAATACACTTATAAATTACCAATTATTGTTACGCGTTGTAATAATGTTTATGGAAAATTTCAATATTTTGAAAAAGTTATTCCTTTATTTATTCATAAAGCTATTAATGACAATGAGTTGACTATTCATAAAGATGGTCAATATATTCGAGACTTCATTCATGTTAATGATGTTATCGAAGGAGTTCTTACAATTATGGAAAAAGGTAAATTTGGCGAAGTTTATAATATTGGAAATGATAATCCCATTAAAATTATTGATCTTGCAAATATGATTATTAATAAAATTGGAAAAGGAAAGATTACTTATATTAAAGATAGAGCTTTTAATGATTTTCGTTATCCTCTTGATGTTTCTAAATTAAAAAGTCTTGGATGGATGAATAAGATTAATTTTAATGATGGTTTAGATGAAGTTATTGAATGGATTAAAGAAAATCATGATTATTTTAATGAGATTAAAGGTAAAACATTTAATGACAATAGAGGTAAATTACAATTTATTCCAGTTCCAACACAAACAATTAAACAACAACTTATTTCAACAAATAAAAAAGATGTTGTGAGAGGTATTCATACATCGCCTTATGGAAAGCATATTGTATGTATTAAAGGTTCTTTTATTGATTATGTTATCGATTTTACTACTATGACTTATAATAAATATTATATTTCAAGTGATAATTTAAATAAAGTTTATGTTCCACCAAATCATGGACATATGTTTATTTCACTTGAAGATGATAGCACAATGTTTTATCAAATTGAAGGAATATATAATCAAAAAAATGAAAAAAATTATAATTATCTTTGTCCTTTTATCAATTTAGATATTTCTTTTGAAAATAATTATATTTTAAGTGAACAAGACAAAAAAGCTAAGTTTTATAAAGAAGTTGATTATATTCTTCTTGGTGCTTCTGGATTTTTAGGTGGAAAAATTGAAGAAGAACTTAAAAAACAAAATAAAAATTATATTGTTCTTAATACAAGGCTTGAAAACACTGATCTTCTTAAAAAACAATTTGAATTTTATAAACCTAAGTATGTAATTTCAGCTGCTGGTATTAGCGGAAAACCCTCAACATCTTGGTGTGACGCTAATAAAATCGAAACACTTAATACCAATATCACATATCAATTAACTCTTGCAAATATTTGTAAATTCCTTGATATTCATTTAACTTTATTAGTTACTGGAAATATTTATAAATATGATAAAGATCGATTATTCAATGAAGCAGATGAAGTTAATAATGAATCAAATTATTATTATAAATGTAGAGTTTTATTGGAAAAATGTTTAAGTTGTTATAATAATATTCTTCTTCTTCGTATATGTTATCCAGTAAGTCTCGATAATAATCCTAAATGTCTTATTTCAAAACTTAAAAATCGTTTAGATAGTATTGATAATATTAAAATTAATATTACAGTTATTCCAGAATTATTTAAACATATTCCCTTAATTATTGAAAAAAAACTAACAGGATTATTAAATTTTGTAAATAAAGGTCATATTTATTTACATGAATTATTAACAATTTTAAATATTGAAAATTATAAAAATAATTATAATGATAATAATCAATTCGGTCTTCTTGATACTTTATCATTGGAAAAAGTAGTAGGAGAACAAAAAATATTAAATGTTTTTGATGCTATTATTATGAATTATAAATATAATTAAGCGATTCTGATTTCATATAAATACTTGATTCATATTTTTCATTTACTTTAATTGGAACTTTAACTACTTGTTTTACTTTTTTTGATTCTTTTGTTATTTGAGATAACATCAGTTTAGTTTCTTGTTCTTTCTTTTCTTTTTCTGATATTAATCCAATAAGATTATTATATTCAATTTTTCTAATTTCTGCTAAAAACTTTTTACTCATATTTAATATTTTTTATTATCATTATTATATAGAATATAAATGGGCATTTCACAAAGTACTCCGCAACAACAACAACAATATTATCAACCGCCTAAAAAAAATAATTCTTTTAAAACTAAACAAATAACAAATTCTGTCAAAAGCAATAAAAAAGATAGTGAAATGATGAAAAATATTAAAAGTAAAAATCTATTTTATTATATAGTAGCTTTAAAAGATAAAGAAAATAAAACAATTGAAGGATATGATTTAATGATTGCTGTCAATAATAATCATGAAATACAAAATACACAAGTTTTATCAATAGACGACTATAATAAAATAGCCGGAAGCGATGATTTTAAAAATAAATTTAATAAAAAAATAAAAACAGTTGGTAGAAGAGGAGGAACTATAAATAATATTCAACAATGCCCGCCATGTGCTTTACAGCAACCACAACAACAAATACAATATCAAAAAGATACAACATTTGGACAATCATTTATTAGTAGTTTTGGTGCTGGACTTGGCGCTGGATTAGGTGTTATGTCTACTGTTTTATTAATGGATCTTTTATTACCTAGATTTAATTATTATGGATATGGTTATTATGATACATATGGTTATGACAATGACGTTTTTATAGAAGTTAATAATTATTATCCTGATAATTATGATGAAGGTTATGAAGATGCTACCGATAATCAAGAAAATAGTGGAGTCAATCTAGATTCGGCTAATATAGATAATGACGCTTATGATGATGGTGAATATTATGAAAATGTTGGTGATTTTAGTGGAGGAGGAAAGCGCAGTAAAAAATCAAAAAAACCAAGAAAAAAATCAATATTGAAAATCAAGTTTTAAATTTAAAATAATTTTCAATATTGATTCTATTCCCTTTTATAAAAACCATATCGTATTCATTCCACAATAAATTATAACATGGTTGAAATGTTAAATCATCCAAAATTTGTTTTTTTATTGTTGATGGATTTCTAAAATCAACATTTTTATAATAAGGCATCAATGAACCAATATTCCAATTATTTTTAAGAACTAATTGAGACATGTCGATTTCTTTTTTCAATACAACCTCATCATAATTATTTATATAAATTGTATTACTGAATATTCCCTTGTTTATTAAAAATTCTACTGTTTCTTTATTCATCGCAAAAATATATGATTGAACATGAAATAATATTTTATTAAATTTTTGAATACAAGAATTTATACTACTTCCAAATATTCTAACATCATCTGTTAAATTATTTGTATAAATATCAGTCCATTTACCTTTATAATAAGATGGCACAAATGGACCCAAAACTGTCGAATTAACAAAAATAAATTTTTCATATTTTTTATAAAAATCATCTTTTAATAATCCATCGCTCCAACCACCAAAATCATAACCATTATTATCTCT
>Ga0214192_1001538_pt1 | contig 12749 bp, 13 predicted proteins | sample TroBogEpilimnion_44_FD_153030 | JGI IMG/M metagenome (GOLD analysis project Ga0214192, IMG submission 153030) | Freshwater microbial communities from Trout Bog Lake, WI - 29JUL2008 epilimnion | ecosystem: Environmental > Aquatic > Freshwater > Lake > Epilimnion/Euphotic zone | place: Trout Bog... | reverse complement strand
AATAAGACGTTTATCGTAAAGCAACTATTGCGAATATAATTAACGGAGGGGGGGGCAAAAAAAGGAATTGACCAACTTTTTTAAAAAAATCTTGAAAAAACTATTTTTTCATTTGGCGTGGAGGTAGCGCAGCATTAAATCTGCACGAAAGCAAACAGAAAGGTTGTTTAGAGCTCAAATTGTGGCCAGCCATCTACACTCATATTGCCCAAGACCGACTTTAGGTCTATAAAGCAGAATTTCGATTGTAAATAAAGATATATAATAGGAATTGTTAGATGACCGACCAAAAGTTATATTTACTTCTTGCCCCAAATTGAAAAAAAGTCTTGCCCCAACAGAAATATTGAACTTAAACTATTGATTTTCAATATTTTTTAAAACATATAAAGCAGAGAGGAAGGGATTCGAACCCTCGATACGCTTTCACGTATACACACTTTCCAGGCGTGCTCCTTCAACCACTCGGACACCTCTCTAGGAAAATCGGACTGCGAATATACTCCACATTTTAATATTTTGAGAAAAACAATTTTGGTTCTGATTCCAATCCATGCTCTAAAGCTTAGATTGGCATTCAACGTGCTTTATAGAGAATTGAGGATTTACGGACAGTAGGGTACAAATTTTGTACACCCAGAAGGCACACATCGATACCAGATGCAACATTTCATTGGTAACTTTGTTTATATCGAATATACAATATGCTAAAAAATCAATGGTATCTCGTCTGCTTTGAAGCTGAGCTCAAAAAGGGTCAGGTCCTCAAACGTAAGATCACAGGAGAAGAGCTGGTCGTTTATAAAACCGAAAGCGGGAATGTATCAGTACTGCAGGATAGATGCTGCCATAGGAATGTGCATCTATCCCTCGGGTATGTGAAAGGTGAACACATCAAGTGCGGCTATCACGGCTGGGAATATGACGGTAGCGGAAAATGTGCGCATATCCCCTCTCTCGGACCTGATGAGAAAATACCCCGCGCCGCATGTGTCAAAAGCTATGATGTACAGGTAAAACATAAAGCAGTGTGGGCATATATCGGGAATGAAGCTGCGAAAGCAGACGCACTCATCCCCCCTTTCGATGAACTGGACCGCTGGCCTATGGTCTATAACTATCATGTGGTGAAAGGGAATATAAAATTGGTGGCCGAAAGCCTTTTTGATTCTCATCATATCAACCATGTGCACAGGAATAGTATCAAAACACTGATGGGCAATCTCCATCATGAGAAGCCCGACTACCATCTTTCCGTCACGGATCGGTCCATGTCGGGATGGTACCTGAGAGATAATGAGAACAGCATTTTCGAAAAAGTATACTTCGGTTTTGAAGACAAAGTGGCAGCACATTTCGGATTTTGGTTCCCGAGCAGTAGTAAGCTAGACCTGCGATTTCCCGCCCACTTCACCATGCCAGCGAGGCAGATGGTGATCTATGAACATTTCTACGAGATAGATGAGGATCATGTCATGATGATACAGATCACCACATGGCACCGTATCTTCCGATTCAATCCATGGTTTGCCAAATGGTTTATGCTGAAAAAAAGCATGAAGATCGTAGAGGAGGATATCGCCTTTCTGGAGAGCAACAAATACTGGCATACTAAAGAAAAACTAGTCGACCTTTTGATAAAGCCGGATGAACTCACTTTTGAGTTTACCAGATTGTGGAATAAAAATATGAAAGAAAATGTTGAGACAACTGATCAGAAAGAAACTGCAGAACTATCGGGTCAGACTCAATGAGCCTGATACGTCACTACCCTTTTCACTGCAGAAACCTAAACGGGTCGCGGTCATAGGAGGTGGGATAGCCGGCATCAGTGCCGCCTGCAATCTCTCTGAGCGCGGCTTCGAAGTGCACATATATGAGAAGGAGTCTTTCCTTGGAGGCAAAGTAGGAAGCTGGGAGTTTGAGTCAGGAGGAGAGACACTTCGCACTGAGCACGGCTTCCACGGCTTTTTCAGACAATATTATAATCTAAGAAATTTCCTGAAAAAGATAGGAGCCTTCAGGCATCTGATACCCATAGATGACTATACCATTCTTTTTGACAAAAATAAGAAGCAGGGTTTCAAAGAGCTGGATAGTACACCACTGCTGAATATTCTGGATATGAGAAAATTCGGGATCATAAATTGGAAAACTTTTCTCAATCCACTCGGCATCACTTTCATCAATCTCCTCCGATTCGATTTTAATAAAACCTATAAAAATTTTGATGCGGAGAGTTTTGCTTCATTTGCGGATCGCACATATATGAATGCAAAGATGCGCCTTGTGTTCAATTCCTTCTCACGGGCATTTTTTGCGGAGCCGGAAGACATGTCAATGGCAGAGCTGATCAAAAGTTTCCACTTCTATTTCCTCAGCAATGAAGATGGTCTGCTATATGATGTGCTGGATAGTGATTTCCAGCACAGTTTTATTTCGTATTGCGAAAGGTTTCTCAAGAGCTATGGTGCCTCTATTTACTACTCCAGCCCTGTCACTACACTGGAGAAAACTGAAAAAAGCATTCAGGTAAATGGATCTGACTATGACTACTGTGTGCTCTGTACAGATGTCAAACATACCAAGCGCCTCATAGGTAATGCTAAAGGTTTTGATGCATATGCAGAGACACTCTCAAAGCTCGTATCTCTGAAGCAATCCGGAAGATACGCAGTACTGAGGCTATGGACAGACAGATTTGAGATAGACAGCACACTTCCCTTCTTTATTTTCACAGATAGGCTGAAGTGCCTCGATAGCGTGACGCTCTATCATAAGATGGAAAAAGAATCTGCGGAATGGAGTGTACTGAACAATGGCGGCATTTTTGAGCTCCATTCATACTCCGTACCCAAAGACCTGATCACTGATGAAGAAGTAAAGACTCATTTGCTTAGCGAACTTTATCACTATTTCCCCGAGCTGCAGGGCATGAAGGTGATCCATGAATACTTTCAGCACAGAGATGATTTCCCGGGTTTTCATACCAATCAATACGCTACGCGGCCCCAAGTCAAAACCGAAGTACCGGGATTTTACCTGGCCGGAGATTGGGTCAAAATGAATAACTGCACTATGCTCATGGAGGCCGCCTACACATCAGGGGCCATGGCAGCCAACTATATCATGCAGGAAGAGGGCCTCAGGGAAAATCAACTGGAAAGTGTACCACTCAAGGGGATACTGTCCTAAGATTTTTTCACCGCAATGACAGAGTGCAAAATAGGCCTGCGCCAATTGGCATGAGGTAATGCAGATACATTTTCAAACCCATTTTTCTCGAGGAGAGCACTGATCTGTCCAGGATTCAGAAATGTCAGCACACTCCTGATGAGGTAGCTGTATATTTTTGAACTACCCGAAAGGATGGTACAGAATGGCAGTATAAAGCCATAACCCAACACTGCCCAGTACACTTTAGCAAAAGGATTATCAGCCAGTGAGTAATCATGTATGCATATTTTCCCACCCGGCTTCAGGATCCGGTGTATACCTTTGATTGCCTTTTCATAATCGGGCATATTTCTCAGGCCATATGCCATGAAGACAGCGTCAAATGTATTGTCGGGAAAGTCGAGATTCATCGCATCATTCAGGATAAATGATAGCTTACCGTCAGCCACTTCTGTTGCAAATTTATTATTCGCTTCCAGCAGCATTCCTTCAGAGTTGTCGACTCCCACTATTTTGCCATTCGGGAGTTGCTTGAGGCAGGCTAATGTTGACTTGCCGGTGCCACAGCAGAGATCGAGTAGATACTCATTCCCTTTTAGCATCATTCTCTTCGCACTGGTGTCCAGATCATCCTGATAGCCGTGGCTCAGACCCGTAGCAAAGTCATAAGACGATGATATTTTATTGAATTCTTTAGGTACAAAAGACTTGTTATTGATGAGTTGGATAGTGGGCATTTATTTTTTTGAAGGATGGAGTAAACCTGATGATACATCGAGCCATTAAATCTTAGTAGTGGGTATTTTGAACGTAATTTTAATATCGTTACCCACCATTTTTGCTTTCATGCCTTTGCCTACGCCATAGTCTCCTCTGTTGACTGAGAAATCCCCTGAAAATACTCCTTTATTATTGCTCTCGGTATAGTCAAAAGGGATCTTTACAGCTTTGGTTACTCCATGCAATTCAAGGTTGCCTTCTACCATGTAGCGCGAACCTTGCTTGATAATATTAGTGGATGAAAACTTAATCAGGGGAAATTTGGCTACATCTAACCAATCTTCATCTTTAGCATGCGTGTCCTTGAGGCTATTTCCTGTATTGATAGAGCTACCATCTAAAGTCACATTGATCTTTGAGTTAGCCAGATCTGCCGGAGAAAATAAGACAGTACCTTTAAGACCGGAGAAAGTGCCGCTGGCCAGTCCTGTCGAAAACTTCATCGTGTAGTCGGGATCTATGCTCCTTGCAGCCTGTTCAAATACCGCAAAGGCAGTAAGGATGCTGACTGCTGCTATGACTAATGTCAATCTTACAAGATTTTTCATATTGATTAGATTTATGTTGTTTCTTTAACAATTATGGCAAAGGAAGGTTTACTTTTCAAAATTCAAGCCGAAATACAACTATATACGTACATTTAACATTAGCCGAACTTTTTTACATGCTAAATGTTGAGTATACTAAATATCATGAGTCAAATATTATTGATTTTTAATCTTATATTTTCATTTCACTCCATCCCTAGTGATAATAGACGGGATATGGTGATAAATATTGCAAAACTAAAAGATACTGGACATGATATCTATATAGCGGTATGTAGAAAATCAGATAACTTTCCTGCCAATCCCGACGCTGTTAAAACCATGATGATCAATCCCTCAGGCAAAGATTTTGTAAATGTCTCATTCCCGGATATCCCTTATGGTAAATACGCTATCATGATATATCAGGATCTGAATGGGAATAAGAAACTCGACAAAGGCTTCTTAGGGATACCAAAAGAGCCATTTGCATTCTCCAATAACGTTCATCCCATGTTTGGCCCACCCTCATGGAAAGATTGTGAGATTGAGTATAATAGCGTCTCGTATAGATTCCAGATCAATGGTTGCATCAAGTTGTGATCTCCCATAAACCTGTTTTAAATTGAAGAAAAGCGAGAAGAATAACCAATCCACTGTATTAGTCATTGGCTCCGGAGTAGGAGGACTGGCTACTGCTGCGAGGTTGGCTGCCCGTGGCTATAAGGTCACTGTATTCGAGCAAAATAGTCACTATGGAGGCAAAGTCAGCAAAATCGAAAAGGACGGATACCTATGGGGATTTGGAGCCTCGCTCTTTACTTTTCCGGAGCTACTGGATCAGGTTTTTACCATGTGCAGCAAAAACCCAAATGACTACTATCACTATACACGCATAGATCCCATATGCAGGTACTTCTACCCCGATGGTACCAGATTGGAGGCTCATGCAGAGCCGGCGAAGTTTGCAGCGGAGCTAGAAATGAAAACGGGCGAGCCTCAGACACACACACTTAAGTACTTAAAAGACTCAGAACAGGTTTATGAGATGACAAAGGATATTTTCCTTTTCCAATCTCTGCATAAACTCTCGACATACATGAACCAACAGGTTTTAAGGTCATTGTTTAATTTTGGTAAGATCGGGATATTTAAGAGTCTGAACCAAAAGAATGAGGACCAGTTTGATGATCCGCGCGTGGTGCAGCTTTTTAACCGCTACGCCACTTATAATGGCTCGGACCCATATATAGCGCCATCTACGCTGAGAGTGATCTCACATCCCGAATATGGCAAGGGGGCATATTTTCTGGATGGTGGTATGCCTGACCTGACACGAAGTCTCTATGAACTCTGTGTGGATATGGGAGTGCAATTTGAGTTTAATACTAAAGTCGAGTCCATACTGGTCTCAGGAGCATCGGCAGCAGGACTGACGGTCAATAATAACGAGCTCAAGGCAGATATAGTAGTGAGCAATATGGATGTGGTATATACTTATCAGAAACTAATGCCGGACCAGCAGGCGCCACAGCATATCATCGAGGGCGATAAGTCTACATCGGCACTCATATTCTATTGGGGATTAAATGCCACATTTCCCCAACTTGAGCTGCACAATATATTTTTCAGCGGAGACTACAGGGCTGAATTTGACTATCTGAGCGACAAAAAACTCGTCTATCAGGATCCTACAGTCTATATATATATCAGCTCAAAAAAACAAAAAAGTCATGCCCCTGATGGCTGCGAAAATTGGTTCGTCTTGATCAATGTACCTCATGACAGCGGCCAGGACTGGGATCAAATCATAGCGGATGCCCGCAGCAATATACTCGCCAAACTGAGTAAAGAACTAGGCATCGATATCGGGCCCTACATACAATGTGAAACGATCAATGATCCCAGGACTATCCAGAGTAAGACCCAATCCTATCTGGGAGCGCTATATGGCAATAGTTCAAACGATGTCCTATCCGCATTCCTGCGCCATCCTAATTTTTCCCCTCGGATCAAGGGTCTTTACTTTGCCGGGGGCAGCGTACACCCCGGTGGAGGTGTGCCGCTTTGTCTACTCTCCGCAAAAATAATTGATGAACTCGTCGGATAAATTAAAGGTTTCGGCTTTCCTGCTGTTTATCTTCCACTTGGTAGGCTGGATTGGCATGGATATGACCTCTTATCGAGGGGCATTTGAGCAAATCTCCTGGGCCAATATGATCTTGTCTTTTGCATTGGTTTTTTTGTGCCATGAGCCATTGTCCGGGCTTCTCAGGTTGATGTTGTTCATTGTTTCGGTATTCCTCCTTAGCATATCTGCTGAAGTGCTCGGAGTCCATACTGGCCTGATCTTTGGAGCTTACCATTATACGCCTGCATTGGGGATGGGTATCATGGGAGTGCCACTTATCATCGGTATCAACTGGGTGCTCCTCAGTTATGTCGCTGGTGTGTTCAGCACCGCCTTGCCATTACCGACCTGGGTTAGATTGATTGCCGGAGCTTTGTTATTGGTCGCTTGCGATATACTGCTGGAGGGTTTTGCTGTCAAACATAATTTCTGGGTCTGGGAAAATTCAGCCGGCCCACCCCTGAGAAATTATGCCGGCTGGTTCGTTATATCGCTGCTGTCAAACGTGTTATTCAAAAAACTCATACCTGATAGCAGGAATAGGGTAGTGAGCGTTTTTCTGATGATTTTCATTCTTTTCCTCATAGCTGACTACCTATCTTAAAACATTTCACCTCATTACATTGTTATACAAGATCTAATAGGTTAAGAGCAGATACCTTAAGTATGCAGGAAAAGAAAAAAATAGTCATTATCGGTAGTGGATTTGCGGGCTTATCCGCGGCTTGCTATTTGTCTGCTGACGGGCATGATGTGACCATATTGGAGAAAAACAGTCAGCCGGGCGGCAGGGCACAGATCTGGCAGAAAGACGGCTTTACCTTTGATATGGGGCCGAGCTGGTACTGGATGCCAGATGTATTTGAGCAATTTTTCAATCATTTTGGCAAAACAACGGCTGATTTCTACGAGCTCAAAAGACTGGATCCTGCCTACAGGATATACTATGAAGGCAAAGAAAAGATAGATGTACCTGCATCTTTGGATGAGCTGGTCGCCATATTCGAGCAAAAGGAAAAAGGAAGTGGCAAAAAGCTTCGCGACTTTCTCGCTGAGGCCGAGTATAAGTACAATACTGCAATGTCTGACTACGTTCATCGTATATCGGACAAAGTCACAGAGTTTTTTGACTTCAAAATGATTGCCAAAAGCTTTCAGCTGCATCTGCTTCAGTCACTGCGCAAAGACGTCCGCTCTAAATTCAAGCACCCCCACCTGGTGAGTATGCTGGAGTTCCCCTCATTATTCCTCGGATCCACGCCAGATCACACGCCTGCTATGTATACCATGATGAACTATGCTGATCTGGTACTCGGCACCTGGTACCCCATGGGTGGTATGAATCAAATAGTGAAAGCAATGGTGAAGATAGCTGAAGGCAATGGCACTAAAATAAAATACAACCAGGAAGTCACTAAGATCGATATCATCAGGTCCAGAGCAAAGGAGGTGCACACTAAGGGCAAAACATACATGGCCGATACTGTGATAGCAGGCAGTGATTACCATCATACTGAGCAGACACTGCTTGACACCAGCTATAGAACCTACGACGAGAAATACTGGGACAGCAGAGTCATGTCACCGTCCTCTTTACTTTTCTACATAGGGGTCAATAAAAAACTACCTAAGCTACTGCACCATAATCTCTTCTTTGATGAAGATTTCGAAAAGCACGCGGAGGAAATATACCATCATCCCAGCTGGCCTTCTGCCCCGCTGTTTTATGTTTCAGCGCCTTCACAAACGGACCCAACAGTGGCCCCCGCAGGTATGGAGAACCTATTTATGCTCATGCCCCTGGCACCAGGTATAGAGGATAGTGAGGCCCTCCGCGAGAAGTATTTCGCTATCATGATGAAGCGCCTACAGAAAAAGATCGGCCAGCAATTTGAAGAAGACATCGTGGTAAAGAGGAGCTTCTGCATCAATGATTTCAAAGAACAATACCATTCATATAAAGGCAATGCATATGGATTGGCAAACATACTGTCGCAAACAGCTATCTGGAAGCCTAAGATGAAGTCAGCCAAAGTGAAAAACCTTTTTTACACAGGCCAGCTTACCGTGCCGGGACCGGGTGTGCCGCCATCCATCATTTCAGGCAGGATAGTTGCAGAGGAAGTAGGAAGACAGATTAAGGCAAATTTGATATAAAAAATGTATTAAGGATATATATGTTCGATCTATTCGTCAAGACGGCTGCCGACTGCAGTAAAAATGTCACTCAGACATACAGTACCTCCTTTTCACTGGGGATCAGGACGCTTCATAAGCGTTTTCATGCACCGATCTATGGCATATATGGCATGGTTCGGTATGCTGACGAGATAGTAGACACCTTTCATGACTTTGATAAAAAGTACCTGCTCGAAAAATTTCGTAGGGATACATTCGAAGCCATTGAGAGCGGCATCAGTTTGAATCCTATTCTTTTTTCTTTCCAGAAGGTAGTGAACGAGTACAAAATCCCTGTCAATCTGATAGAGGCCTTCTTCAAAAGTATGGAGACCGATCTGTACGAGACATCCTATGATGAAACCAGCTATCAGGAGTATATCTATGGCTCCGCAGAGGTGGTGGGCCTCATGTGCCTGAAGGTCTTCTCCGAGGGCAATGATGCTCTCTTCGAAAGTTTGAAAAAACCTGCACAGGCACTCGGGGCGGCTTTTCAGAAAGTCAACTTTCTGCGTGATATGGATAGCGATCTCACAGAGCGTGGCCGGGTCTATTTCCCGGGTATCGATTTCCAGAATTTCGGTGAGCAGGCTAAGAAACAGATCGAGAAAGAAGTAGCCGAGGACTTTCGCGAAGCGCTGCATGGTATCATGCTGCTGCCGGAGGGAGCCCGTGAGGGAGTATATCTAGCTTACCGCTATTACATTGTTCTTTTCAAAAACATACAGCATATGCCTGTAGGCAAACTGATGGAGGCAAGAATAAGAGTACCTGATATTCAGAAATTCTTTATCTTACTTAGTAGTTTACTGTTTTCTAAAAGTAGGAGGCCCTTCCTGCATGCGAGATAGTTAAATTCCATAAATCACGATGTGAGATATACTTACCTCCTCATAGATATAGCCACCATCGCAGTTCCACTCGTTTACTCGTTTGATGCGAAGATGCGTTTCTACAAAAAATGGAAGTATTACCTCCCGGCCCTCATCATTACTGCTCTCTTTTTTCTCGTCTGGGACTATTTCAAAACCAGATACGGTGTATGGAGTTTCAATGACAAATACATCATAGGCATCAGGGCTTTGGGCATGCCACTGGAGGAGTACCTCTTCTTCATAGTAGTGCCTTATGCCTGTACATTCATCTATGAGAGCTTAGCTCATCGGTGGCCCAGACGCATATTTCCCGACATCACAAAATACTATGCAAGGGTTGCGGGACTATTGCTGCTTATTGCTTCATTCTTTTTTCTCCATCAGGCATATACCTTTTCTGTTTTCTTTATCCTCGGTCTTGTTTTACCCATATCCACGTTCATACTAACAGGAGATAAGCTTGACCGCTTTATACAGATGTATCTCATCAGCCTTGTGCCCATGTTTATAGTCAATGGATTGCTGACCTATCTGCCAGTAGTACTTTATGATGATACTCAAAACTTTGGACTGCGCATTGGCACCATACCCGTGGAGGATTTCTTGTATAGCGCTATCCTCCTTCTCATGAATATTACCATTTACGAATCCATATTGAGCAGGCAGAAAGAATAGTGCATCATGGCTGCTGCAGGCTCGCCAACTTATCATACAGCGCGCCTAGTTCCGTCGGGTCTGAAAAGAACTTATCATTTTCTATTATTCCTGAGTACCGCATGATAGCAAAAAACGGCCTGCGGTCAGGCAGGTAGAAAAACTGGTAGGCATACATCCCATACTTCTCCAGTCGGTATGATATCGCCGTCACCCATTGCTTCGGTTGCTTATAGTAGAGGCTTGCGGTACCTTCTCGGAGCTGTCCCGCTATGAGATAGTCGAGGCCGTCCATATATTGATTCATGTCGATCGTGTCGCCCATTCCGGCTTTACTATCATAGAGCGCTATGATCTTTGATTTCGGACTCTCAAAACTCAGTGATGCAGCTGCACTGTCACGCAGCACCTCGCCACTCAAAAAAAGCGTTGCCTTATCTCCTATCTGTATGCGTACGACTTTACGTCCGGGTAGCGTACGAACGAGATCTGATGGTATATAGGTGGTATCGCGCCAGTCATCACCGGCAGCCTGACTGAAGAGATCAGTAGCGACTAGCAGCAGTATGATAGCAAACAAACTTTTCATCAGTCCATTTTAAAGACCTTCAGCGCATTGGCTGTAGTGATATCTGCCACCTGCCCGAAACTCATACCCATGATCTTTGCGACTTCCTCATTGACGAGTTTGATATAGGCGGGCTCATTGCGCTTACCTCTGTGAGGCACTGGCGTGAGGTATGGCGCATCAGTTTCAAAGACCACGTTGTCCAATCCTATCTGCGGCAGCACTTCCCTCAGGCCGGAGTTCTTATAGGTCGCTACGCCGCCAATGCCCAGATAGAAACCTAACTTGATGATCTCTCTTGCCTCCTCCACAGATCCGCTGAAGCAATGGAATATCCCACCCACCTTGCCTTTAAATTTCTTCACTAGCTCTATGCACTCGTATGTAGACTTACGTGAGTGAATCACGATAGGCAGCGCTCGCTCTATCGCCCAGCCTATCTGCGTTTCAAAGGCTTCATGCTGCTCTGCTTTAAACGTCACATCCCAATGAAAGTCCAGGCCGATCTCTCCTACTGCATAGTATTTTGTGCCATTGTCGAGATACTTTTTGGTTGCCTCTAGCTCCTCCCTATAGTTCTCTTTGATACTGCATGGATGTACACCCATCATTGGATAGATAGTCGGCTGCTGACTGTTGCTTGCTGATTGGCTGAGCTTCAGGAGCCTGTCATGCGTCTCCGTATCTATAGCCGGGAGAAATATTTTCTCAATGCCGTTTTTATATGCTCGGTCGAGAACTGTCTGGATATCTGCGTCGAAATCGGAAAGATAAATGTGCGTGTGGGTATCAATAAGTGGCATGGCACAAAGGTAAAGCTAATTGTTCAATCAGGAAATCAACGTGTGAAGCGATGCCATCCCTTGAAGGGATCACATCGCTTAGATAGAGTCTATAAATGTTTCCCTAATGATTCTAATCTATCGAACAATCGGCTTCAACCGACTTAAAAAATACTAGCCCCGGGATTTAACCCGGGCGATAGCAGAGAAGCACCTACTCCGGCAAAGCCTCAAACCTATATCCCAATTTGCTGTAATGCTCCAGCACCCTCGGCAGCGCATACAGCATCTTATCTCTTGCCTTCAGACTGTCATGCAGCACGATGATAGACCCCGGTACTGCATTGTTCAGGACATTATCCAGCACCTGCTCTTTACTCACCTTTAGATCAAAATCAAATGCGAGTACGTCCCACATTACGATCTTATAGGACTTCTTGAGGTGATTGTATTGAGGCAGGCTGAGCTTGCCATAGGGCGGGCGGAAGTATGTTTTCTCCTCAGCCTCCTCTTCTTCTCCCGATTCGAGTATCGCTTTCGGCAGCGCCGCATTGAGCACTTTGGCACATTTCCCCACACTTTCGAAGTAGGCGGTATTACTCGTCTGCCATCCGTTCGGATGATCCTGGGTGTGATTGCCGATCAGATGGCCCTCTTCATATATTCTTTGAAATACATCCGGGTTTGCCTCTATATTTTTACCGATGCAGAAAAAAGTCGCTTTGGCACCGTATGCCTTGAGATGGTCGAGTACCTGCGGTGTCACCTCCTCTATCGGCCCGTCATCGAAAGTCAGGTACAGGATTTTCTCTCTTGTTCTTACCTTCCAGAGAGCAGCAGGAAATAGCCTCCTTGCGGCCTTAGGTGTTTTGACTATCGACAGGGTATCAAGCATGTGTGTAGGTTTGAATGACGTACGATGGACAGGATTTTATTTCGGGGGTTTAACGGGAGCTTTATTTATTTATTTCTCCCACCGACCGTTTTTACTGCCAAAATACCCTCTTCTTCAACTAACAGTAAATAAAGTCAAACAAACGCTGATATGCAAAGAGCACTACTTCTGCTCTTCGTGCA
>Ga0214192_1001537_pt1 | contig 12750 bp, 12 predicted proteins | sample TroBogEpilimnion_44_FD_153030 | JGI IMG/M metagenome (GOLD analysis project Ga0214192, IMG submission 153030) | Freshwater microbial communities from Trout Bog Lake, WI - 29JUL2008 epilimnion | ecosystem: Environmental > Aquatic > Freshwater > Lake > Epilimnion/Euphotic zone | place: Trout Bog... | reverse complement strand
GAAAGAGCAAGGGCGCGGAAGAGCTTTTTCAAGAGATACACGGGGGCAATGTCGATATCGTGGTTGGCACTCAGATGATCGCAAAGGGCCACGACTATCAAAATATAGGTTTAGTCGCCGTGCTTGATGCGGACAGTAGATTATTCTCCCAAGATTTTAGGGCTGCTGAAAGATTGTTTGCCCAGCTAGTGCAAGTCGCCGGACGTGCTGGGCGCTCAAATAAGAATGGGGAGACGGGGGGTGCGATTTATATCGAAACTCAGTTTCCGGAGGCGGCAGTTTTTCAGTTTTTGCTGCGCCATGATGTAGATGGTTTTTTATCCTTTACTGCAAATGAAAGAAAAGAAGCTGGTTTGCCCCCGTTTGCCTATCAAGCCTTGATACACGCTGAGGCAAAAAGCCTGGATAAGGCAATCCAGTTTTTAAGTGGTCTCAAGGGGCATTTAAGGGCTCGGGGCCATATATCTAAAGAGCTGAAGGTCTATGATCCGGTGCCAAAGGCGGTGATGCGGGTTGCTGGATCAGAGCGCGCCCAATTACTTGTAGAGTCAGAAGATCGTAAAAATTTACAAGACACTTTAGAGGCGATAGATTGTTATTTGCGAGACCATTCTCAAGGCCGAATTAGTAAAGAAGGCCGCATTCGTTGGCTTATTGAGCGCGATCCTATTTCGATCTAATCAACCCGCTTTATCAGGCGCCTGGTCCCGCGCTATATTTTTCTAGGCTTAGCAATTGATCAAGTTCGGCATTAAGGCTGTCATCAGACGTTGGCTTGATTTTGAATAGCCAAACACCATAAGGCTTTTCATTGACGATTTCAGGTGATGTACCCACCTCTTCGTTGAGCGCAACAATTTCTCCACTCACAGGCGCATGAATGTCGCTGGCAGATTTTACTGACTCAATCACAGCAATGGCCTCACCCTGCTTTACTTGCTGCCCAAGTTTTGGTGCCTGAAAAAACATCACATCACCCAACGCTTCTTGTGCATGATTGCTAATGCCAACCCAAACTAGGCCATCATCCTCTTGATCTGCCCATTCATGCGTTTCTGCAAATTTAAATGTATCTTGGCTATTCATGTTTTATCCTTTGAGAACATTTTATGCTGAGTCCCATAAACTGGCTTGCCCTACAACGCACTTACCCATTTGTTGATATGCCAATTAAATTAGGAATTGTTCCTGTAACGCCCTTTGAGCAAAATTGCTCGATCTTGGTTTGCGAAGAGACTGGTGATGCAGCTGTAGTCGACCCGGGAGGGGATATTGAAAAAATCCTGGAGGGTGTTAAGCAGATGCGCGGTAATGTTAAGAAGGTCCTCTTGACCCACGGACACCTTGACCACTGTGCCGCCGCTAAAGACTTAGCTGATCGGCTCGGCGTGCCGATTGAGGGGCCGCAGGAAGAAGAGCGTTTTTGGATTGATCAGCTACCAGAGCAAACAGTACGCTTTGGTTTTGGGCATGCAAAAGTTTTTGAGCCCGACCGATGGTTAAATAATGGCGATCATGTTCAAGTCGGCAATCTTGATCTTGAGGTATTTCATTGCCCTGGGCATACTCCGGGACACGTTGTATTTTTTGACAAGGAAGATCGTCTCGCAATAGTTGGCGACGTTTTGTTTGCAGGCTCAATTGGTAGAACAGATTTTCCGCGTGGCAATCATGCCGATTTAATCCATGCGATCAAAACAAAGTTGTGGCCCTTAGGCGATGACGTGCAATTTGTTCCTGGGCATGGGCCGATGTCTACGTTTGGCCAAGAACGGAAAACCAACCCCTACGTTGGGGATGGCGCTTAAAACTTTTACTACAAATGAAATTAGGTTTTTGCTGAACCGGTACGGTGTGTACGGTTATATAAACAGCTGGCACAGATCCAACGTTGTTTGCGATTACTTGTTGGAATCCATGTGCCACCCTCGAGTCGTTTTTCACGACTGCAAGAAGAGCAAAATTTCAGGCTCTGAGAGGTTTCTTGGGTAGCAGCAGGAGTCGAGGTAGTCATGGTCAATCCGGGTAAGGCAAATCTTTATACAGAGATCTATTTTACCCGTTTTGTCCCGCCGGAGCTGGGCTGAGCACAACTCGGACCGAATCGGCCGTTTTGTTGCCATCGAAATCTAGCCATGCCTTGTTTTCAAAGTCATAGAGCTTGCACTTACGTGCAGTATCGAAATACCAGCCCCATGAGAACTTCTGCACAAAAATACGTTCTGGAAGGATGGTTTCAAGGGTTTGCTGGGCCTCTGGCAGGCGATACAGCGGTACGCTCATGTCCACATGGTGGGCAGTGTGCTCCATGATATGGTGCATCAATTTGCCCCAAATCCAGTTAAAAGTGAGATGAACCGTGGTGGAAACAAATGGCTGGGCGCGCAACCACTCAGATTTCTTGTCATACCAAGATACCTTTGGATGGGTGTGATGAACGTAGACCACAAATCCGATCATGCCGTTCCAAAAAAGGAATGGAACTGCAAAGCCAGTGATTAAACCAATCCAAATAGATTGATCTGTGGCAATCGCTCCAGCAATTAAGCAAGCAATCCAAACTAGCGCAAATGCAGTAACCAGCAAATTGTCTTTTAAGAAAATGGGACGATCACCAGGTTTGTTTTTGGCGTTTGGGAAATACTCCCGTCTCCACCAGATTTCAATGAGGTAATAAAAAACAGGACCCCATCCGCTACGGTAGAGGCGCTCTAGAGCCTTGCGCCATGCGGGTAGCGCGTCGTATTCAGGTTTTGATAAAGGCGCCCAAACAAAGTCAAAGCCTTTCAAATTCGTTTGTCCGTGATGAACAACGTTGTGACCAACGTCCCACAAGCTGTAAGGGGTCAAAGATGGCAAGAATGCGATACGACCTAAAACTTTATTGAGTTCGCGATTTGGCGTGTAGCTTTGATGGCAGGCATCGTGGCCCAAAATAAAAATGCGGCCCGTTACAAAACCGGCAACAAGTCCAAAAATAATCTTTAGCAGAAGGCTCTCTACAAAAATAGTTCCGGCGATACACCCCAACCATAGGAGAGCATCAATTGCTAGGAGCAAGATAGCGCGGCCGGTTTCACCTTGTGCCATTGGGATTAACCAGCTCCGAATAATTTTTCGGTGCGGTAATGGCGCCTCTGGCGGCAAGGGATTGGTCAGGGACGGCTCTGAAAGGGCTGAATTTAGATGTGTAGACACGATAAGAATCAATAAGTTAGATGCAAATGATAGCGGTTTTCGCAATTCCCTGCATGATGCAGGTCGAAAAACCCCTTGATTTTTGGCGCGCCCGGCAGGAATCGAACCTGCGACCCTTGGCTTCGGAGGCCAATACTCTATCCACTGAGCTACGGGCGCCTGTTGAAAAACTAGTTGCACGTCTATTGTAAGTGCCTGTAACCCTTCACTCTAGTTATAATCTTGGCAAATCCACACTAAAACACGTCAAACGATAAATTCTTATGAGCAATGAGCACGGAAGTCTAATTAAGTCCCCAAAACAACTCATCATCATGGTGTTTGCAAGCTTTTTTGTGCCACTCATTATTATTTTGTTGTTAATGGTGTTTGTAAACAATGGCAAGCGTAGCGATTCTGCTGCATCAGCTGAGGAGCTTATTAAGCCAGTAGCACAATTAAATTTTAAAGATGCTAGCGCACCTGAGGCTCCTGCTGCTAGCGCTAAATAGTTTTTCTATTTGTGCTTAAAAAGCTGGCTGTGTGCCAGCTTTTTTATTTCCATTTACTCACTCTTTGCATCCAAAGCAATTTGGTAGGCCTCTTTTTTGGAGAGGCCTAAGGTTTGTGAAAGGACTGAGGCAATTTCTTTGCTGCCCATATAGGGGCTTAAGGCATTAGCCCACAGCAGCAGAGCTGAATGCTCGGGAGCTTCATCATTATTGGCTGGGCGCCCAGCCACCACAATGACAAACTCACCCTTAAGACTCTCTGCCATCTCTAGCCAATTGGCGACATCTTGCGCTTGAAGAGATACAAGCTGCTCAAATTTTTTGGTTAACTCACGACAGACTAAAAGCTGACGATCAGGCTCCAAGTTATTCGCAAGCAATGCCAGGGTTTCTTTAATGTGATGCGGAGACTCAAAAAAGACGCTTGCTTTTTTGCTGCTAGAAATATCTTGAATATAGAGGTCACGCTCTTTAGTTTTATTGGGCCAAAAACCTAAAAATTGAAAGCGCCCTTCAGAGTGATGCATCACAGACCCTGCTGCTGATATCGCTCCGGACACTGCGCTTGCGCCAGGAATGGGGATGACTCGCAATCCTGCTTTTTGAACCTCGGTCACCAGTCTTGCACCAGGGTCCGACACGCCTGGCGTACCAGCATCGGAAATATAAGCCCAACGCTCATTATTGGAAAGGTGTTGGATCACTGTTTGAGCGCCACTGATTTCATTATGTTCGTGTAAGGCCAAACATTTTTTGTGAATGCCAAATTGCCCTAGTAATGCAGCGCTATGTCTGGTGTCCTCGCAAGCAATGCCATCAACTGCATTTAAGACATGTAGGGCGCGCAAAGTAATATCACCTAAGTTACCAATTGGCGTGGCAACCATGTAAAGTGCCCCAGCAGGTAAGTCCTGCTGTTTTAAAAAATCGATTGCGCTAAGTTCCATGGGACTGCCTAGAAAAAGTTAAATAATTACCAAGAGAATACGTTGCTTTTGCGATGGACAGAATGCTGCTGAAATTAGAGCATCTTTGGCGCATAATATTGCTATGGAAAAAGATATCAATGAACGTTTACGTCAGCGCGCCTCCCAGCATTTTCTAGACAGCATTGCCGTTAAGCAAGAGGCTGAAAAATCACTGCCAGAATCTGTTGCCAGAGGCGTATTGGCGATGGTGGAATCTTTGCGTGCCGGCGGCAAGGTCATGGCTTGTGGCAATGGAGGCTCTGCGGCTGATGCTCAGCACTTTGCAGCAGAGCTCGTTGGTCGATTTGAGAGGGAGCGCCAAGAGCTGGCTGCAATTGCTTTAACAACAGACACTTCGATTCTTACGGCTATTGGAAATGACTATAGCTACGATGAGATTTTTAGTAAGCAAGTTCGTGGACTTGGAAAAAAGGGCGACATTCTTTTGGGGATTTCAACTTCCGGAAATTCAAAGAATGTCATTAAGGCTATTGAGGCCGCAAAAAAACTGGGTATCAAAATCATCGCATTTACTGGTAACGGTGGCGGAAAAATTGCGCAGTTATTAGATCAAGATGACATTCATTTGTGCGCACCTTCAACCCGCACCGCACGAATACAAGAAACGCATTTAGTTTTACTTCACGCCTTATGCGATGGCGTAGATCACGTTCTACTCGACTAAAAGTAATTGTTCATTCAATACAGAAATTACCCAAATGAAAATTTCGCTTCTTAAAAGTTTATTCCTCGCCGCTTTAATTGCTTCGCAACTTTCAGCATGTGCAGTGGTTGCTGTTGGCGGCGTAACCGCCGGAGCAACTATCGCTACAGATCGTCGTACAGCAGCCGTACAAGCGATTGATAAAGGGATTGGCTTAGAGGCAGAGAATGCATTAGCAAAACGATTTGGTGATAACGCACATATCAATGTCACCTCGTTTAATCAGAAAGTATTGCTAACCGGCGAAGTGAAGGACGCAGATATCAAGGGCGAAGCGGGATCTTATGTTAAGGCCATGAAGAATGCGCGCTCAGTCTTTAATGAGTTGGTGATTGGGCCTAACAGTAGCTACACTACGCGTGCAAACGACTCTTATCTGGAGTCGAAGATCAAAACACAGATGATCTTTACTGATCAGCTACCATCAAACTCCATGACAATAGTTGCTGAAGGAGGTAGTGTGTACCTCATGGGAATTTTGACTCAGAATGAGGCGAATATTGCAAAGAAAGTTGCTAGCAATACTAATGGCGTTAAAGATGTTTACGTATACTTTGACATTATTTCTGAAGAAGAAAAAGCTCGCCTAGAAAAGCAAGGCAAGGCTGATCAAACTCAACCTACTAGCCCTCCAAAATTCCAATAATTTTTTTGCTGGCTTAGCGATGTTACAAAAACGAGTATTTGTAAAAATAGTTTTTCTATTTGCACTGCTCGCTTATTTCATTCCTGCTGTCCGAGCGAATGCTGAAGACGAAAAAGCATTTGCGACTGCAAAACAAAATGCTTGCTTAGGCTGTCATGCGATCCATAAAAAAATTGTTGGCCCCAGCTTTCAATCGGTCGCAGAAAAATACAAAAACGATTCGAATGCCCAAGTATTTTTAAAAAACAAAATTGCTAAGGGCGGAGCAGGTTCATGGGGTGTTGTACCTATGCCTGCTAATACTAAGTTGAGTGATGCGGACTTATCTTTGTTGACTAGCTGGATATTGCGTGGCGCACCCAACAAAAATTAACGCTGGAAATAAACTCGCTTAACGCGCAAGACCAGGCCTGCCCAAGAACCACCACCACGCCTCATTGGAGCGTTTCAAGTTTTCTTTAAGTGCGTAGTCCAAATCAGCCCAATGCTCATTGGCAGCCTCTTCCACAATAGTTCCGGGGTTTGCTGGGGACAACTTAAGGCAGGCATCAGCATCGCCATAAGCGAATTCAACAGTCATTCCTGCTTTTTGTGCCAAATGCATCATGGCTTTGTTATTAGCAAGGCAATGTACATAGAGCGTTTCAATGCGGGTATTGCGTGAATGTACGGCCGCACGTTGCAACAAGGCAGTCCCTAGGCCTTGTCCACGGCCATCAGGTAAAACGGATACGCCAAATTCAGCAGCTCTACCTTCACCTTTTTGCTCCGGTAGATAAGCTAGATGCGCCATACCCACAAGCCTTAGATCCAGGTCGAATACGCCAAAAATCACATCTCTATTGAAATCTAGGTGCCGCACATAATGAGAAATCACTTCGTCAGGCGTCTGTGTGCCAAAGCGTAAGCGCCTATCCTCATCATTTAGTTGCAATAAATGACTCAGTATTTCTTGTCTGTATCCGGCATGAAGTTCACGAACGGGCACAGCCTGCCCTGCCGTATATGGCTTTGCAGGTAAGTGACTATTCGCTAATTTATTGTGCATAGCAATATTTTAGCAGAAATCTGCACTTATTTCAGGGTTTTCCCTAATATGTCGCAGAAATACTGTATTTGAAGGGGTAAATCGGGGGCTTATCGAAGACATTTGGGAGGAGATGCTCCAAAACCCTTAAATTTTTTAAAAAAGTGAAATATTTTTTTGATTTCTAGGGCATTGTTTTCATTGGCTTTATTTTGAAAGTCAGAGAAAACTTAGGCTTTTTTAAGTAAAAGAGTACGAAAGGTGTTGACGACCCTGAAAAAGTGGGCTATAGTCTCACCTCTCTGCTGAATGTTTTTTGAAACGAGAAACAAGTCAGCCCTCTTTAAAAATTAGTCAACCGATAATTGTGGGTACTAAGTGAAAGCATCCAGTCCTTCGGGACAGATGTAAATAAATAGTACTCATAGACAGTAAAAAGATTTGGTTTTATTACCAAGTCAATTTCTTGAATGAGTGCGACGATCCGCAAGGATCACAGGAATTGAACTGAAGAGTTTGATCCTGGCTCAGATTGAACGCTGGCGGCATGCCTTACACATGCAAGTCGAACGGCAGCACGGGTGCTTGCACCTGGTGGCGAGTGGCGAACGGGTGAGTAATACATCGGAACGTACCTTATCGTGGGGGATAACGCAGCGAAAGCTGTGCTAATACCGCATACGCCCTGAGGGGGAAAGCGGGGGATCGAAAGACCTCGCGCGATTAGAGCGGCCGATGCCTGATTAGCTTGTTGGTGGGGTAAAAGCCCACCAAGGCGACGATCAGTAGCTGGTCTGAGAGGACGATCAGCCACACTGGGACTGAGACACGGCCCAGACTCCTACGGGAGGCAGCAGTGGGGAATTTTGGACAATGGGGGCAACCCTGATCCAGCAATGCCGCGTGAGTGAAGAAGGCCTTCGGGTTGTAAAGCTCTTTTGTCAGGGAAGAAACACCGGCTCTAACACAGTCCGGGAATGACGGTACCTGAAGAATAAGCACCGGCTAACTACGTGCCAGCAGCCGCGGTAATACGTAGGGTGCGAGCGTTAATCGGAATTACTGGGCGTAAAGCGTGCGCAGGCGGTTATACAAGACAGGCGTGAAATCCCCGGGCTTAACCTGGGAATGGCGCCTGTGACTGTATAGCTAGAGTGTGTCAGAGGGGGGTAGAATTCCACGTGTAGCAGTGAAATGCGTAGATATGTGGAGGAATACCAATGGCGAAGGCAGCCCCCTGGGATAACACTGACGCTCATGCACGAAAGCGTGGGGAGCAAACAGGATTAGATACCCTGGTAGTCCACGCCCTAAACGATGCTGACTAGTTGTTCGGGATTTACATCCTGAGTAACGTAGCTAACGCGTGAAGTCAGCCGCCTGGGGAGTACGGTCGCAAGATTAAAACTCAAAGGAATTGACGGGGACCCGCACAAGCGGTGGATGATGTGGATTAATTCGATGCAACGCGAAAAACCTTACCTACCCTTGACATGTCACTAACGAAGTAGAGATACATTAGGTGCTCGTAAGAGAAAGTGAACACAGGTGCTGCATGGCTGTCGTCAGCTCGTGTCGTGAGATGTTGGGTTAAGTCCCGCAACGAGCGCAACCCTTGTCTTTAGTTGCTACGCAAGAGCACTCTAAAGAGACTGCCGGTGACAAACCGGAGGAAGGTGGGGATGACGTCAAGTCCTCATGGCCCTTATGGGTAGGGCTTCACACGTCATACAATGGTGCATACAGAGGGTTGCCAACCCGCGAGGGGGAGCTAATCTCAGAAAATGCATCGTAGTCCGGATCGTAGTCTGCAACTCGACTACGTGAAGCTGGAATCGCTAGTAATCGCGGATCAGAATGTCGCGGTGAATACGTTCCCGGGTCTTGTACACACCGCCCGTCATACCATGGGAGTGGGTTTTGCCAGAAGCAGTTAGCCTAACCGCAAGGAGGGCGACTGCCACGGCAGGGTTCATGACTGGGGTAAAGTCGTAACAAGGTAGCCGTATCGGAAGGTGCGGCTGGATCACCTCCTTTCTAGAGAAAGATGCTGGAGCTTTAGTGCCCACACTTATCGGTTCACAATAAAAGCCACGGGTCTGTAGCTCAGCTGGTTAGAGCACTGTGTTGATAACGCAGGGGTCGTAGGTTCAAGTCCTACCAGACCCACCAAATCAGAAGTGATATGGACTATGTGGAACGTTGGGGGATTAGCTCAGCTGGGAGAGCACCTGCTTTGCAAGCAGGGGGTCGTCGGTTCGATCCCGTCATCCTCCACCAACTATCTAAATGTCAAAACTAAGCGAACATTCAATCGTTTAGTTTTGCCATTTATGGCTGTTCTTTAAAAATTTGAGTAAGCAAAGTGTCAAATGTTTCTTTGAGAGGACATTTGACAATGTAATAAGGGTAAAGATTGAATCATCAATCAGTAATACAAACGAGTTTTACCAAGTTCTTTTAACAAGTACTTACAGTTTGGATTACGGCAAACATGTCAGAAGTAGAAGTAAAACCTGTAACAGGTACTAGCAATGGTGCTCGTTATAGGATCAAGTGAATAAGTGCACATGATGGATGCCTTGGCGATTACAGGCGACGAAAGACGTTATAACCTGCGATAAGCCCCGGGGAGCTGGTAAATAAGCTTTGATCCGGGGATTTCTGAATGGGGAAACCCACCACTTTTGTGGTATCCATACCTGAATACATAGGGTATGAGAAGCGAACCTCGTGAACTGAAACATCTAAGTAGCGAGAGGAAAAGACATCAACCGAGATTCCCAAAGTAGTGGCGAGCGAAATGGGAAGAGCCTTCTAGTGATATCTCAGTAATTAACAGAATGGAATGGAAAGTCCAACAATAAAGGGTGATAGTCCCGTATGTGAAAATTATTGAGTGGTACTAGGCTAGAGACAAGTAGGGCGGGACACGTGAAATCCTGTCTGAATATGGGGGGACCATCCTCCAAGGCTAAATACTCGTAATCGACCGATAGTGAACAAGTACCGTGAGGGAAAGGCGAAAAGAACCCCGGGAGGGGAGTGAAATAGATCCTGAAATTGTGTGCATACAAACAGTAGGAGCCTCGTAAGGGGTGACTGCGTACCTTTTGTATAATGGGTCAGCGACTTACATTCAGTAGCAAGCTTAACCGAATAGGGAAGGCGTAGCGAAAGCGAGTCCGAATAGGGCGCTAGTTGCTGGGTGTAGACCCGAAACCAGTTGATCTATCCATGGCCAGGTTGAAGGTGCGGTAACACGTACTGGAGGACCGAACCCACTAACGTTGAAAAGTTAGGGGATGAGCTGTGGATAGGGGTGAAAGGCTAAACAAAACTGGAAATAGCTGGTTCTCTCCGAAAACTATTTAGGTAGTGCCTCGTGTATCACTGTAGGGGGTAGAGCACTGTCATGGTAGTGGGGTCCATTGCGGATTACTGCGCCATAGCAAACTCCGAATACCTACAAGTGCAAGCACGGGAGACAGACATCGGGTGCTAACGTCCGGTGTCAAGAGGGAAACAACCCAGACCGCCAGCTAAGGTCCCTAATATATGCTAAGTGGGAAACGAAGTGGGAAGGCTAAAACAGTCAGGAGGTTGGCTTAGAAGCAGCCATCCTTTAAAGAAAGCGTAATAGCTCACTGATCGAGTCGTCCTGCGCGGAAGATGTAACGGGGCTAAGCATATAACCGAAGCTGCGGATCACAGCAATGTGATGGTAGGAGAGCGTTCTGTAAGCCTGTGAAGGTGTCTTGTAAAGGATGCTGGAGGTATCAGAAGTGCGAATGCTGACATGAGTAGCGATAAAGGGGGTGAAAAGCCCCCTCGCCGTAAGCCCAAGGTTTCCTGTTCAACGTTCATCGGAACAGGGTGAGTCGGCCCCTAAGGCGAGGCAGAGATGCGTAGCTGATGGGAACAAGGTTAATATTCCTTGACCATTGTTAGATGCGATGGGGGGACGGATCGCGGAAAGTTGTCCGGGTGTTGGAAGTCCCGGTTCTTGCGTTGGAGATGGCTATTAGGTAAATCCGGTAGCGTAATTCAAGGGCGTGAGACGAGCGAATTTATTCGCGAAGCAATTGGAAGTGGTTCCAAGAAAAGCCTCTAAGCTTCAGTCTAACAAGACCGTACCGCAAACCGACACAGGTGGGCGAGATGAGTATTCTAAGGCGCTTGAGAGAACTCAGGAGAAGGAACTCGGCAAATTTGCACCGTAACTTCGGGATAAGGTGCGCCCTTGTAGTTTGACCGTGAACAACGGGAGGACGAAAGGGTTGCAATAAAAAGGTGGCTGCGACTGTTTAATAAAAACACAGCACTCTGCAAACACGAAAGTGGACGTATAGGGTGTGACGCCTGCCCGGTGCTGGAAGATTAAATGATGGGGTGCAAGCTCTTGATTGAAGTCCCAGTAAACGGCGGCCGTAACTATAACGGTCCTAAGGTAGCGAAATTCCTTGTCGGGTAAGTTCCGACCTGCACGAATGGCGTAACGATGGCCACACTGTCTCCTCCTGAGACTCAGCGAAGTTGAAATGTTTGTGATGATGCAATCTACCCGTGGCTAGACGGAAAGACCCCATGAACCTTTACTGTAGCTTTGCATTGGACTTTGAATCGGTCTGTGTAGGATAGGTGGGAGGCGTTGAAAGCGGAATGCTAGTTTCGCTGGAGCCAACCTTGAAATACCACCCTGATTTATTTGAGGTTCTAACCTTGGCCCATTATCTGGGTCGGGAACAGTGCATGGTAGGCAGTTTGACTGGGGCGGTCTCCTCCCAAAGTGTAACGGAGGAGTACGAAGGTACGCTTGGTACGGTCGGACATCGTACCTAAAGTGCAATGGCAAAAGCGTGCTTAACTGCGAGACCGACAAGTCGAGCAGGTGCGAAAGCAGGTCATAGTGATCCGGTGGTTCTGTATGGAAGGGCCATCGCTCAACGGATAAAAGGTACTCTGGGGATAACAGGCTGATACCGCCCAAGAGTTCATATCGACGGCGGTGTTTGGCACCTCGATGTCGGCTCATCTCATCCTGGGGCTGTAGCCGGTCCCAAGGGTATGGCTGTTCGCCATTTAAAGAGGTACGTGAGCTGGGTTTAAAACGTCGTGAGACAGTTTGGTCCCTATCTGCCATGGGCGTTGGAGATTTGACGGGGGCTGCTCCTAGTACGAGAGGACCGGAGTGGACATTCCGCTGGTGTACCTGTTGTTTCGCCAGAAGCATCGCAGGGTAGCTATGAATGGAAGAGATAACCGCTGAAAGCATCTAAGCGGGAAACTTGCCTGAAGATGAGATCTCCCGTAGGTTTAACCTACATAAAGGGTCGTTGAAGACCACAACGTTGATAGGTCGGGTGTGGAAGCGCAGTAATGCGTTAAGCTAACCGATACTAATTGCCCGTTAGGCTTGATCCTATAACCAGCACTATTGTGTTGGATGTTTGCCAGATTTAATCTGCATCCTTATTACATGCTTACTCAAATCGAACTGTTGATTTATCAACAGTTCAACCCTCTACGCCCGGTGACCATAGCAAGTTGGAACCACTCCTTCCCATCTCGAACAGGACAGTGAAACGACTTTACGCCGATGATAGTGCGGATTACCCGTGTGAAAGTAGGTAACTGCCGGGCACCAATGCGACGCCCAGACCCTTTTAGGTCTGGGCGTTTTTACTTGTGCAAAG
>Ga0214192_1001534_pt1 | contig 12777 bp, 12 predicted proteins | sample TroBogEpilimnion_44_FD_153030 | JGI IMG/M metagenome (GOLD analysis project Ga0214192, IMG submission 153030) | Freshwater microbial communities from Trout Bog Lake, WI - 29JUL2008 epilimnion | ecosystem: Environmental > Aquatic > Freshwater > Lake > Epilimnion/Euphotic zone | place: Trout Bog... | reverse complement strand
ATTCCACTTACACGCCAATTTCATGAAGAATATAACTGGTTTATTCAAGTAAATAATTATATGAAGAAATAATTTATTGATAAATAGCTTGCTATTAACTCCTCATCTTCTTCTCATCTTCTTCTCATCTTCTTCTCCTTCTCCTCCTCCTCATCTCTCCTCCTCATCTCTCCTCATCATCTCTCCTCCTCATCTCTCCTCCTCATCTCTCCTCCTCATCTCTCCTCCTCATCTCATAGAATTTCTCCCTAAAATTGATTATTATTATATAAAATATGTAGAGAAACAGTTAATACATACAACTATGGATCGTAATATGGCTATCGCTCGCAATTTTTACTTCAACCACCTTTTTACGTCTCCTGATCATCTTCGTGCTGAACATTACAAGTACGTCAAGGCGATCACGAAAGATGAAAATGAGTTGAAATCTCACATTGAAAAAATGGGTGACAAGATGCAACCTTTTGATTATCAACGCTATGTGTGTGTTCAAGAAAACGCTCGTAAAATTTCATCCAATCCTCAAATGATGCATGATTTGGTACAAAAAACACGTTTCTGTAACAACACTAAATGTAATCCGGAAAAGTGCAATTTTGCTCATACAATGGAAGAATACAATACTCCCACTTGTCTTCAACAAGAATTTTGCTTGAACTTTTCTTGTACTAAAAATCACGGATTTACCAAAGAGGAATACGTTGATTACTACGACTTGAAAGTTCCTGAGAAAAAGAAAAATACCAATTCGCTTGAACAGACGCAATTCTGTTGCTTGATGAAAGAAAACAAGCCTTGTCATTTTAAAGAGTGTAAATTTGCTCATTCCATCTGGGAATATCGCACGATGAATTGCCGATATGATAATGAGTGCACGGATAAAGGATGTGTTCGTTTCCATTCAAATGATACACTCTTTGAATACATCCAGAAACAATGTGTCAAATTACAACCTTGGATGTTTCGTTCAGTTGACGTCAACAATCATCTTGAGACAACGAAGCGAGACATTCAACAAAATATCAAAGACCAAGAATGGATCGAAAAATATACCATTGAAATTAAAAAACTTGAAGAAAATGGATGGAAGGATGATGAACTAGCACATGATCTTATTGACATGGTCGAGAATCTATCTTTAAAAGAAGATGATGACGACGAGGACGAACTTACCATTACTTTTGGTGGAAAATCGTCTATTTCACTTGGTTCAATTGATTCTGATCGTGTGTTTGAAGAAGCAGAAGAAACTGATGACGAAGAAGACGAAGACGAAGGTTACTATGAAAATGATTCTCTCAACTTTGATGATGAAGAACATGTGATGAAAATTGCATGTGATCTTGGTCTATCGTTTGATGAAGTTTACAATATGATAATGAATGATAAAAAAGATGTCTTGTTCAAATGGCACGATAACTATGTGAATGTGTAAAATGATGAGATTAATTATAAAAGAAATAAATTAAAAGGGTTAATACCCTCTTAATTTAAATTGATTGTGAGAATGTCCAAAAGTATAAAAAATAAAACCTTTTTTAATAAAGAATAGAATGTCAAAAATAAAAAAAATTGTAAAAAAAATATGTGATGATTTAGACGTTGAATACATATTTAAATTACCAAAGGAAATACAAGATCTAATTTTTAATATAGATTCACCATTGGCAAATTTTTATAAAAAGTTTTTAACCTATCATCGAAATCCTAATTATGATTTTTTTAATACTATTGATTGCCCTTTACATATATCAGATAATGATGATTTGCTTACATCATATATACCTTTAGATTTAGAGAATAAACTTGCTGCCTCTAAAAATGCAATTGATCTTTTTACTGAATTTGATCCTAAAAAGATACATTTTTATACATCATGCTCTACATTTCTGGATCAATTTAAACATTATATGAAAACTGAACAACGACAAAATAAACAGTCCAAAAATTTTACAAACGCATGGCTAAAATGTTGGGAAATGATTCATTTTTATAAACTCATTCCTACCAATCATTCAAATGATTACACTGTTTTTTGTAATGCAGAATTTCCAGGTGCATTTATTTTTGCTATCAATCACTATATCAAGACAAAAACAACAAATAAAAACTATAATTGGTTTGCCAACAGCTTATGGCCAGGCACAAATGAAAAAAGTGATATATTGGGTGATTCATTCGGTTTATATAAAAGATATAGAGATCATTGGCTTATGAATGGCCAAGATGCATCTGGTGACGTCACTGATCGAGACATGATACGTATGATGACAAAAAGACTAGGAAAAAAAGTTGATTTATACACAAGTGATATTGGAATTGATATTCCCTTTGATAAAACAAATGAACAAGAATCACTAGAAGCACATCTTAATCTTGGTCAAGTTATTTGTGCACTACGTACATTAAAAGAAGGTGGAAATATGGTATGTAAAACATTTTTATTTTTCAAGCCAATGACATTGTCTTTATTATACTTATTAGCAGGCGTATTTAAAGAATTTAGTGTTTCAAAACCGATGACAAGTCGTCCTGGAAATTCTGAAATTTATTTGGTAGGTAAAGGATATAAAGAAGATGTAAAAGTTACAGAAAAATTAGAGGATTTATTGTTTCATTGGGATATAGAACGTGTGAATGATTGGATTGTTCCTATACCAAAGTACTTTTATTTAGAAATAGTTTATACATTGTACTATATTTTTCAACGTCAAATTTATTTCTTACAAAAAAATATTGAATTTGTAAAACACGAGTATAATTTATCTACTAAACCTCCTCTTATTATGGACATTTTTAGACGTGGTAGAAAAGATAAAAATGCTCAAGAAATTAATCTACGACAACAGATGGTAGATGTTTGGAAAAATAAATATCAGATTGGACCTATTCAACAATCTGATAAATTGTAACTTACTCATCATTTTTCAAGAACTCGGTAAACTGTTTTAATAATTCATCATTATCTCTAAACCTTCCAGGTGCTATAATTTCTCCTGTTCTTTTATAATGATTTTTATATGATAACAAACCTCCATAAGTTATACCTCCAATATTACGTGCAGTTTTATCATGTAATGTATAAGGTTGATTTTTATCAAAAAGTTTTTGAACACTTTTTTCGTCATCATCACTATCATCTTCACTATCACTATCACTATCACTATCGCTATCAGTAGATTCTAGTTCTTTTAATTTTTTTTCAATGATTATTCTATCTTCGATAGAAGAAGGTAAAATTTTTGATAAATGTAAACGATAACCGTCTCCATTTTCAACCAAATTAATTACATCATTATATTTATTATTTAAAAATTTTAGTTTCTCACGAGTATCTACTAAATTTATATGATTATCTGATTTTTCAAAAAGTTCAATACGTTTTTGTAAAGCTTCAGTCTCCTTTTTATATACTTTTTTAATATGATGAAAGCCTTTAGAAACAATTTTAATTAAAATTGATGCATTTACATCTTCTCTTTCATTGTGATCTTCATCTGTAAAAACAAATTTTTGCCTTGTTTTATCCTTACACATATATAATGGATTATTAGTCTCATTATTGTTCAAAATATTTTTATTAGTAAAATCTGCAAGTGATTTTTGAGATCCAGCAAGATCTTTAATTGTATAATTTTTTTTAAATGTATCTTTTATCATATCTTTTGTTAATGATAAAATGCTTCCGTAATTATTCGTTTGTGTTTGAGTTTTAGAATAATCGTTATTTATAGTTATAGTTGGTTTTTGTTTTAAAGTTTCAATCTCTTTAGACATTTCTGAGATTTTTTCTTCTAGTTTTTCTTCTAATTCTTTGTATTTAGTATTAGAATTTATTTCTTGTTTACATCTATCAAGATGATACTTTAAACATTGTTTTGTAGATAATTTTTTTAAACATCGATTACATTCATGTATAACAATTTTTTTTTGTTTAATAGTAGTACATACATTAGATTCTTGGTGTCTAATAAGAGTATATTTAGTTGTAAACTCTTTTTTGCAGTTATTACATATACTCATTTTATAATTATAATAATATTTTATTTACATTTTATTTTAATAAAATATTAAAATTTACAATTAATTTTAACAAAATATTTATAAAATAAAGACTAATTTATACAATAAAAATATTTCTTAGTAAATATTATGAAAACTTTTATTTTTAATCTTTAATTTAAACTGTATTTCTAATTTACATTTACATTTAGTAATTAATAATAAATGTAAATGTGTGTGTGATGATTCATTTTGATTTTCTAAATTTCTAGTTATTTTCAAAAAATAAAATTCTAAATTTCTATTCTAAAAATGATTAATAAAATAAAAACAAAATGCCATATACTATCCTATCTATCGATGGAAATATTGGTTCTGGTAAAAGCACTTTGCTAGAAGCTTTAAAAACCTACTATAAAAATTCAACTCATATAATTTTTGCAGATGAACCTGTTAAACAATGGGAAACTATTAAAGATAAAGAAAGTAAAACCATTCTTGAAAAATTTTATAATAATCAAAACAAATATGCATTTTCATTTCAAATGATGGCTTATATTTCTCGGTTGTCTATCTTACGAAAAATTGTAAAAGAAGCTGGTGATACCCCTATTATAATTATTACTGAACGAAGCCTTTATACAGACAAATATATTTTTGCAAAAATGTTATATGATCAAGGCATGATTGAGGAGGTAGAATATCAAATTTATTTACAATGGTTTGATGAATTTGCAACTGATTTTCCTGTTCATCACTGTATCTATTTAAAGACTGATCCATCGATCTGTTATGAACGAATTAATAAACGATCTCGTTCAGGAGAGGAAGTAATTTCTATAGATTATTTAGAGAGTTGTCATTCTTACCATAATGTTTATGTAGAACAAATGTCTAAAAAATTAGAATTGGATGGAAACAAAGATATCTATGAAGATTCAGAAATTTTAAATGAATGGATTCAAAAAATTGATAATTTAAATTAAAGGGAGTTTATCTCTTTAATTTAAAATTTTATAAAATTTTCATTGCAATTAGGGCATTTTTTATTATTTTTCAACCATTTTTTTACACACGAAAGATGACCAATTACTCTATTACACAAGTTGCATTTCACAACTTTTTCAATTAAACTATTCTTACAAAGCATGCATATTTCATCCATTACTTCATCATAAATAGTTAAATCAGGGAATAATAAAGGTAATTTTTGTTTATTATTTATACAACTTAATATACAATTCATTTATAATAAAAAAATAAAATTTACTTTTTAGACTTTACTTTATTCACTGACTTTTTAGGCTTTACTGATTTTTTAGGTTTTACTGACTTTTTAAGCTTTACTGACTTTTTAGGCTTTGACTTAAATTTATAACCTGATACTTGTTTAAGTAAATTAACAAAATCTTGTACTTTTTTTTCAGTTTCAGGATTTACAACTTTTTTTTCAGCTTTTTCAGATTTACGTAAGGGGCTACGAAGACGGATAGGACTACGACTACGGCTATGTAAGGGACTATGTTTACGTATGGGACTACGACTACGGCTATGATGATATTTAGCAATTCCTCCAAATACCTTGTATACATATAGTTTTTCTGGATCATTTTTTTCATGGTAATAATATTCATACCAATAGCTATTTTGTTTATTATTTGTCACCTTTTTAGTGAAAGAATAGTTAAGAGTATTTTCAGGCATTCCAAAATATTTAGAAACAATAGATTCAGATGGGTGTTTTTCATTAACAAATTTTTCTTCTTCTATATCAAAATCATCATTAGTCATTTCTAGATATTCATCATAATCTTTATCTCTTTTAGAAAGTATATCTACTTCTTTGTAAAGATCATGAGTCCTATCATCTATGTAAAAATGTGAAAGCTCAATTTTTTTATCATATCTAACAGATATACATGTTTTTATATACATTTTACCTTCAATTTCTCTTACTAAATGAGTTTTATAAGTACACGGAAAATTTGCTAAATAGTCAAATGCTCTATTAATTTTATCCATATTTTATCTTATGTAATTAAAAAAATATAAAAAGTATATATTACATAAACATTGTTTTCCAATATGTAGATTCATCTTTTTTATCTTTTTTGTGATTCATAAAAGATTCAAATCCTTTTTCAATATCTAAAATTCTCAACATTTTTTTTGTATCACCTGTTGCAAAAATACGTCTTGAATGACATTTTTTGCAATTATTAAAAAATAGTTCAATATCTCCTCCAAAAAATTTAAATTCTTGGTAATGCTTCTCAAAAAAAGATACATCAATTTTATCATCTAATGACCATCCTACATCCAAAACTTTTTTCTTAAAAATAGAGAATAATTCGCTTGCATTATAACTATCAATATGAAATCGAATAGGGAAACGTCTTTCTAATCCTGCATTATAAGAAAAAAAACAAGACTCTATATCATCTTTATATCCAGCGATAATACAAATAAAATCTGTTTTTCTCATTGTTAAATTTTCATTGATTGTATCAATACACTCTTTTGAAAATGAATCACGTTTTTCTGAATTCCCTAGAGAATAAACTTCATCTATGAACAAAACACCTCCTGATGCTGAATCAATTATCTTTTGTGTTGCTATTGCTGTTTGACCTAAATATCCAGCAATAAGTTGACTACGTGTTGCTTTAATAAATTTATTATTTCTCAAAATACCCATAGCAAGATAAATTTGACCAATAATTCTGGCTACTTCTGTTTTTCCAGTACCAGGAGGTCCTTCTATAACTGTATGCATCATCATTTGATTAAAAATATCAAAATCCTGTACTTTAAAAAGAATATGATCTACTATATTCTGTTTAATCGTATTCATGCCTATCATATTATCTAATAAGGTTAGAGGTTTCACTAAATTATACAATATTTTTACATCAATATTATAGATTTTATTAGGATCATATTGAATGCCAATTTCAATTAAATCTTTAATTGTTTTAATTTCTTTTTTTATAGTCACAATTTCAGGAGGTTTATCAAAATCTTTGATATAATTCAAATATTCCTCATAATCTATATCTGTATATAGACCTATATCGTCATCTACATCATCGTCTACATCGTCGTCTACATCGTCGTCTACATCATCGTCTACATCGTCATCTACATCGTCGTCTACATCGTCGTCTATCTTGTTTTTTTTCAAACAGGGTTTTTTAGATGATTTATCTTTATTATCATCTTTATTTGGACGTTTTGTCATATTTATAGTTTAATTTAAATATATAAATATTAATTAACTATTATTATGAATACAGTTCTTCTTGTTGAACCAAGACGAATTTTATATATCTATGATTTATTAAAACAATACCAGGATGTATTAGGACAAATGAACTATGTCTTTTTTTGTGGGAAAAATAGTCTAAATCATTGGAAGAAAGAGTTACATTCATTAAAATATAAAGTGGAGTTATATCCTTTGCCTGTAGATGATATGAAGAACTCAAATGAATACAATGATTTTATGAAACGAAAAGATCTATGGGTATATCTAAAAGGAAAATATGTGCTAACTATACAAGCAGATACATGGATCAATAATGATAAAAGAAATAAAAAAAATCTAGATTATTTTATAAGTTTAAATAAAAGTTATATTGGTGGAAATTTTTGCCATGAATGGATTGAACTTTTAAGAGAAAATATTCACCCAATCTATAAAAATTTTAATGGAGGACTATCTCTACGTAATCGTCTAGATATGATACGTGTTATTGAAACATATCCACCTCAATCAACTATAAAAAATTCAAAAAAGATGGAAACAGATGCTGAAGATGTTTATTTTACTATTGGATGTATAAGATTAGGTTTAAAAGTTGGCGATGATGAAGAAACAATTTCATTTGCTATTCATGATACGGAATATAAAGAAGGTATTTTAGATCATTTTTTTGGCATTCATCAACCAAGTTTTCGAATTTTTCCTTATCTAAAGAAAGAAATTAGAAATACATTTTTTTATCTACAAACAATGGCTATTTTTAATGGATTTCCATTTCATTATGAAATGTTTGGGTATATGATTGAATATTGTGTCATACGTAAAATTAAATTGGATATCTATACAGAAACAAAGAATCATATGGGTTGGTTAGACTTTTATTCAAAAGCATTTCCAAACATGTTTACATTACTACCTATTTCAAGTTATCATCCTGATAATAATTATTCTAAGGTTGTTTTAATAACAGATGATGATCCTTCATTTGATAAATCATGGTCAAGAGATAATGTAGTTGCTATTGACCATTATCATTTGAATCGAACCGAATATATTAAAACCCATATTGGAACTCGTTATTTTTCATCAAGGCCTTTATTAGATTGGGTTTTACCAGTTTATCGACAGATGGATATTGCTACAAAGAAAAAAATAGGTAAAAATAATATTGTATTTATTGGAGGAACAGCAAGAGATATGATAAATTCTGATTATGTTAAGAATAGACTGAAATTAAACTGTATTTTTATTGATCGTTTTATTGAAAATTGTAATAAAAATACACTAGAAATGATCGATATATTAAAAATATCTAACTATGTTTTTGTCTCTCATCATAATAATGATCATAAAGAAGGTAAAATTATGTCAGCAAGCATCCCATTGGCATTAAATTTTTTATGTACCCTTATTCTTCCTAAAAAAATGAATGAATCATATAAACTAAAATCTGTCATTGAATATGATGAGGATAAGTTGGAAGATATAATATATAAACATGACCCTAGAATAGTCAATGAAGATCTTTCGCGTTTATTAAAACATAAAATGGATACATTTGATAGAATATTAATCTAAATACAAAAATACTAATAAAATGTTTTGTGTAAAAAAACAAAAACAAAAACAAAAAAATAAACCTGAAAATGAATACGAAGATCCATTAGAAAAATTTAAATTATTAATGGGAAACCAAGAAACTATCGAAAAAGAAAAAAATCACATATATTTTTATAGCGAAGTAACTGATGTAACATGCTTAGATTTAAGTCGAAAGATAAATGATCTTAATAAAGAACTACTTAAATATTCAATTGAATATGATACTCCACCTCCATCTATTTTTTTACATATTAATAGCCAAGGAGGAGACTTATTATCAGCATTTGGCGTTGTGGATGTCATTAAAAACTCTCGAGTACCAATTGTATCTATTGTAACGGGATCAGCAGCTTCTGCTGCAACTATCATTTCAATGGTATGTCATAAACGATACATTACAAAACATTCATTTATGCTTGTTCATCAACTTTCATCTGGATTTCAAGGAAAATATGAAGAGATAAAAGATAATTTTGATAATGATAAAAAGTTTATGGATTTATTGTACAAGCTGTACGCTGAACATACAAAAATGTCAGAAAAGAAAATCAAGGAAGTATTAAAACATGATATTTGGTGGGGATCAAGTGAATGTATTGAACATGGATTAGTAGATGGTGTTTGGGATTCTAATGTTACACGTGTTTTTGTTGATGATTTATTTGCAAACGTGCCTCTTAAAAAACGCAAATTGTAAATTTTTATTTTAACCTAAATAAAAATGAAAACTATTATGATTCTTGTTACACTTGTTGTTCTTGTTATACTAACAGGCATCTTTCTTACTTTAAAAACTAAAGCTAAACCTAAATTATCATTAGAACCTTTTATTTCTACATTGACAAAATATGCTGCTACATTAGTTGACAATATTCTATGCAAACCTGTTGAATATGATAAGATTGCTAGTGATACAAATGACATTATTATAAAAGCAGATAGTATGATTGAAACAAATAAAGATAATTTTGATCCTATTCAAATAAAAGCATATGATGATATCAAGAAAAAGGTATCCGATTTATTGACAAATGCAAAAGATAAACCTGTTTGTAAAATTGATAAATGTGTTCAAGGAACATACCATCCTGAATCTAATAATTGTATATGCGAAGATGAAAAATATCCTGTTCCTATCATAGTAAATAAAAAAGTATACTGCTATTCTGATAACTGTTCAAACTATCCTAATTCGACATTTCAACCTAATGAATCGAGTGATTCTTCTTTAAATAAATGCGTATGTGCTGATGGATACACAAAAGATGCAAATACTCCTTTCTGTTACAATAAACAAGCCAGTGAAACATTAGAAACATACATTAAAGATTTAACCAATACTACTATTCCATCTGGAATTTCTGACGCTGTAGGAAAATATAAAGATTTTCAAATTGTAGAAGGATCAATGGATATTTCTAACACCCAGCCTGGTAATGCCCGAACATTAGTACAATGTATCGAATTAGCTAAAAGTGCTGGTAAAAAACAAGTTGTATTTGATGGCGTACATTGCTACTATGGCGATTATTCTGGTAAAGAAACTATAACACCTAAAGAAAAATGTCAAGCAGCTTTACAATTTTAATTCTGTTTCATTCTCCAATGTGCATATAAATAAGAGACGACCTCTACACTCTTTTGATGAAAATTCACATGGTGCTATAAGAGACCAATTTACATCAGAAACCCATCCCAATCTTAAATAAACATAAGAAATAAGAGCTGAACACCAGAATCGATTAGTTGTCTTCCATAGAGGATTTATAGAAATAGGATTTGATAGATTTTCTTCTGCTGTAATCCAATCCATAATATGAAGATCATAAGGTTTGTTGTGAATAGATTTATGAATATCTTTTAATTTTTGATAAAAAATGTCATCTCGTATTACATTTTTTACTTTTCGAACATAAATATTACGTTTATCATATAACTTTAAGATATCTTCCAATTTATGCAATTGAACACCAAATTTTATCTGATGATCCTCTTCGTCCGGTGTATAGCCATAAGATGAATCCAGTACATACAACCCATCTTCTAATTTATCGTTAAGAAATTTTGGGTTCTTGATGATCATACCAACATGACTGTATTTACTCCTTCCAAAATATTCAAGTATATTAGATAGTATCGTTGTTCCATGAAATAATAATAAATCTCCTGTTTCTAATTCCATTTTATTTTAAAAAATTTAGTTTTTAAAATTTTTTAAATAATTAAATTATCTTCCATACATACAATACTGTCTCTGGGAAAATCCTTTTGGATTTTTACAATCAATACTTTTCTTATACTTATCACTCCATTTTTTTTTCGTTGGACTCTTCTTGCTCTTCGTTATACTCTTCTTAGTCTTCGTTATACTCTTCTTGATCTTCATTGGACTTCTCATTTATATAAATGTAAAAATTTTGTTTGTGACTACTTATTTAAAATAGCCAGTTCATTCTTAAATTCTGTATTATATTTTGGATCATCAAAATTTGTAATATTCATCATACAATCAATGGCTTTCATGGTCTTATTATTCAATTGTTCCTTTTTGCCTACTTCATCTTCTTCCAAATTCTCTTTTTCATAATTGACATCCGATAGTATGTTTTCATATAATACTTTACTAGCATCTTTTATTGGTTTACTAACTTTTTCAGTAAAAATACGTGCTTCATGATCTTCATTTAAATTTAGTTGTTCATCCAAGTATTTAAACTTTTTTCTACTAATATCAGTACAAACAAGAAGTGATTTATTATCTTTTGTTTTTATAATATGATCAGTACATAGTTGAGCAATTCCTTTTTGTCCTTCAAAAAATACTTGTTCTGTGAGATGGTTGATACAAATATTTTTTATATCTTCTGTTTTTAACGTATCCACAAAATACTTTTCAGAAAAATTATTACGAATATTATTATGATTATTGATTGTACTTGTATTTGTACTTGTACTAGGACGATTAACAGCATTTGTTGCTAGTTTTTCAAAAGCTGTTAATAGTTTTTCATTTTGATACCTTAATTCATTGATTGTTATTTCATTTGTCTTTTTTATATCGCTAATAGTCTGTTCATAATTTTTTTTTAATTCATTTATATTTTTTTCATATTGTTCCTTTAATTCGTTTATATTTTTTTCATGTTGTTCTGTTAGTTCAATTTCTTTTTTCTCGTTTATTCTTTCATAATGTTCTTTTAATTCACTATTTATTCTTTCATAGTTATTTATTTCTTTTTCATGAAGTTTCATTATATTTTCAATATTTTCTTTTTTTTCTTTCTCTTCTCTAATTACTTTATTATAACTTTTACATTTATCAACATGTTTTGTCAAGTTTGTTTTTAATGTAAAAATTGAATCACATCCACTGCATACAAATTTATTGTCTAATGGAATATTTCTAATATTTAGACATGTTTTATTATTAGTCAAATGAGCTTTCAAATTGTTTTTATTTTTTAGAATAGTATTACAAAATTCACATGTTATTGTATCGCTCATTTTATATTAAATAATATATATTTAAAATGTAATAAATGTTTTTTAAAAATAAAAAAATTATTAAAAATGTAATAATTTTTTTATTACATTTTATTCAAAAATTTAAATAAAATGTAATAATTTTTAAATAAAATTAAATAAATTTTAATAATCATCCTGTTTATGTTTAAAATGTAATAAAAAATTATTTAGAATTTTAAATTAAATAATAAGAAAATAAAATAAAAAGTCTAAAAGTTTTTTTTCCAACACACACAAAATTTGTGTGTTGACTACTAAAAATATTTTTCTAAATCTAATTATTTTACACCTTTGGACATTTAAAACGCCGATTTTAGCATTAAAAAATTTAAATGACCTCAATAAAGAGTTCATTTTATCCATTGGTTGACATTGAAGTC
>Ga0214192_1001533_pt1 | contig 12791 bp, 30 predicted proteins | sample TroBogEpilimnion_44_FD_153030 | JGI IMG/M metagenome (GOLD analysis project Ga0214192, IMG submission 153030) | Freshwater microbial communities from Trout Bog Lake, WI - 29JUL2008 epilimnion | ecosystem: Environmental > Aquatic > Freshwater > Lake > Epilimnion/Euphotic zone | place: Trout Bog... | reverse complement strand
TGTCTTGATGAATAGTTTTATCTATTCTGTATAATCTATTAGTGATTATTTTTGGTGGTGATCTTTACGGTTTTCGTGTGCTTCTTTTTTGTCTTCGTTAAGAGCGTTTTTATCAGCACCTAGAGTTTTGCGATCAGCACGTAATTTATCTTCAGCTGTTTTAACAGCAGTTTTATCAAGAGATGATTTTGCGGCTTTAACAGCATCAGCATCGCCTTTGATTTTTAGTTTATCTGTTTTAACAGTTTCCTTTGCTGTTTTAACAGTTGGGTTAGATCCTTTTGCGTCTTGAGCAATAGTTGTTAAAGTTGTAGCTAATATTAAAGCTACAGTGTAGATTAGTTGTTTCATGATTATTTGTTTTTTGGTTTATATTGATTATATTAATTTGATCTTAAATAGTTCTTAAGGTTTAATGTGTTCTCGAAGTTTTTGACAATCTATACAGATATCCGCACCAATTATGGTGCTAGGAATATATGTATGTTTACAGAATGTTTGTTTTAGGTATTTAAGAATTCTTTTCATATGTTTTCTGATGGGTTTATTAGAATATTCCAAACTGTTTGGAGGTATTCTTTTTCACGTTTTCTCCATTGAGCGGCAGTTTCCCATTCCTGAGCTCGAGTTGCAATATTCTTTTGTTTAACAGTTTCTGTTAGTTTATCATAGTCTTCTGGTGACAGGGATGATTGCGCAAATCCGTGAGCAATTTTATCCCACGTTACTTGAGATATTGATGTATCTGATAAATTTTTATGCAGATCGATTGTGTATGTGATTACGTCAGCAGCGGCATTGATTGCTTCACCATCTAGGTTCCCGCATACAGATGATAGTTTTTCGTAAGCTTTTCCGATTGCGATTTCTTCTTCTGGTGTTGGTGCCATTGTTATGATTACAGATTGGCCGTTGTTGTTTTCATCGATAGGTTTGATTTCTACAATTACGGTTGCCTTTTGTATATTGTGTTTTTTGAAAACTTTTTCTAAATCTTTTTCTAGGTTCATGCGATTATGATTTTGTTATTATGTAATAGGGGAATACCATTTTCATCGGAATAGATTTTGATAGTTCCAAAGTTTCTTTCTAAGACGTGTTTAAGGAATGAAGGAGTTGCTGTGATGAGTTCGTATTCGGGTTTATCACCGAGATCGGATTGAAAGCCTCTTGGTGTTTTGCAGAGAGCAACGAGACCAATTTGTTCCGTTGATGCGAGTGCTCGATGATGATCATTAATGATTAAGTATTCTCCATCTTGAACGATTAGTGTTCCGGAGATTGTTGGTTTTTGGTTTAAGTTTTCCATGGTTATAAATTATTTTCTACGTTTTGTGTTTCGAGATCACCGGATGCGATGCGGAGAGGCTCGGGTTGTTGTCCGTTCCATTCTTCAAGGCGAATGGAGAAGTGATTGCCAGTGCGGCGGATTTCAAGATGGACTTTAACGGGAGTTCCATCAGAGTCGGTATCGTCCCATGCAAGGAAGCGGCGGGAGTCGAAGCCTTCGCCTGGTAGTTCAAGGATGGTTGCGATGTTTTGTCCAACGGTTACAATTTTTGGTGACATGTATGTGTGTTTTAGAGTTATTCAATGCGAGTGGGAGATTCCGTGAATTGGCGAATCTACTGAGTGAGATCTTGGATCAGATCTTGGATCAGATCTTGGATCTAGGTGTTTTTTTTTGCATGGGACAGAATTAAGCTTACACGGGATTACTTTGAGATCCTCTGAGATTTGTATTATGACCATAACCATTTTTCTTCATTTGCTATTTTTGTTATTTGTTTCCACATAGCAGGAGTATGTCTCTGGTAGCCTTTAAAAAGGTGAACCCATTCATGGATGACAGCCCATAGTAAAGCCTGTTCTGGTGTTTTAGCAAACTTCTTGATAAAAGGGCGTTCAGTTCCATAACCGATGTTAACGTAATTGTTATGGTTAACTTGTTTAAAGAAGTCAATTCCTAAGTTGATTTTACCGGTGTTGTATTGGCAGTAGAATCTTTTGCCTTCCCATGACAAGTTGATATTGGAAGGGTCCTTAATAAAAGTATCCTTTCCAAATTTGTTACGGTGTTTATCTGACAAGTAATTGATAAGAGAGGATGCAGCATCTTGGAATTTTCCAAAGTGCATATTTGATTCTTTAAATTGCTCAACAGCAGAAACGGAATCAGTAGGTGCAGAAGCAGCAGCTTGAGCATACAAGTCAGATCCGATGTGAACTCCGTCAGCAGAGATTCTGAATCCAAATTGATCCATGTTTCCACCGAAACGATTTTTATCAGTGTAGAAAATACGTTCTCCAGTTGCCTTATCAAAGTTAACAATTAAGTGAGTATCAACTTCATGTTTCAAGAAGCTTGGTCCTGCGTACCCTCCGCCTTTACCGTTATGACCGATAAGGAATGTTGGTGTAAAGGTTTGCTTTGCCCATTTGGTGAACTCAGATACAAGAACGATTTGACCACGGGTTGGGCCTTCATCCATTTTAGCGGCCATTTTTTGTAAGGAGTCAACAATAAGAGCGGCAGGGTTGATTGCATTAAGAGCGGCAAACAGTTTTTTCAGTCCGTCCTTTTCTGCGTGGAATTCATGTGTTGATAAAAGAAGATCATTGAAGCCTGGTATTTTGCGAGCTTGCATTTTTAATTGAAAGTCAGACATTTCATATGAAAGGAAAACGACAGGACGATTTCCATTTTGTGTAGATATTTTTGTTCCGATAACAGAGCAAAGAGTTGTCTTACCAGAACCAGGGTTTCCTGTTACCATAATAACTTGAGAAGGAACAGCCCCGCCCAATTCACTAAGTACGGTGTCAACTTCAACACAACCAGTTTTAAGAGGGTTGAATAATTCCTCAGGAATGATGATGTCAGTGGCCTTAATGAATTTGTCCAAATGTAGATTTTCTTTTTTCATATCGAATAATTTTGGTTTTTAATTATAGTTAAATATAATACTTTTAGATGAGTTATGCAAACTTTTAGGAAAAAAGTTATTAACAATTTTCTTCTGTTATTAAATAAGAAAAACAGTTTGCATTGAGTTCTTTCCACATAGTTAGAGTCAGGACAGGATTCGAACCTGTACAGGGTGTCATCCCCCGGAGCATCTAAAGTTTTGACGTACTTATCATTGAGATCCTGCATTACCACTTTCTGCCACCTAACTATTTGCTTGTCTATTCCAAGCTGTCAACTACCTTATCTGTCTTCCAAGATAAGCAAGATTTCGTAGTCAAGGACAGGATTCGAACCTGTAACCATGTATGTGTAGCTCTACAAGCTGACCCAGTTTTCCTCCATCATAGAACTACTACTCTTTTTCGGAGTTGGACCGGGGCGTTTACCAATTCCGCCACCTGACTAGTTTTAATCATTTTGATATTTTGATCTTATATTTCTTTTCCAATCTTGTTTCAAGTTCAGTTATGAATTCTTTACGTTTAGCTTTGTATTGAATACTAAGTTGAGCAATATCTTGGACCTCTTCTTTAGTTAAACTACCAAGATGGCCAAACATTGGTTTGTTGTCTTTATCAAACTGTTTAACTTCTTTGTCATATTCAGTTCGCATTTCTCTTTCATTATCAAGAGCTTTTTGATGACGTTCATAACCAGCAGTGCCTTCAGGAGAATACTTATCATGTTCTTCCTTGCTCATGCCACGTAATGTTTTTTGAATTCCTCCGTAGATTTGGAGTTGTTTCTCTAATGTAGATTTTCCGCCTTTAGCCATTTTGTTTATTGTTAAATTTATTGATTATATACATGGGATGGGAAATGGTTTATTTATTAAAGACATTAAACCAATCATCAAAAGTTTCATATACAGGAGGCATATCTTTCTTAAAGATTTTGCATTGTCTTGATTGTTTGAAAGCTTCTTTTAAATCTTCAATAGTGTATTTCTTTAAATCTTCAATAACTTCATATTCACTGTAGTTAGAATCTATTTCTTTACAAACATAAAGAGCTCCTATTCCTTTTTCCGCAACAACAGGTTCACTGTCTAGGATACGATACATTTCAAACCCCGGTTCTTCTTCGGGTTCACATTGTCTTGCTAAGAATGTTTCACCAACATGATCATTATACCAACAAGTAGATTTGCCGTTTGGTTGCGTGATTTTTATTTTAACGATTTCTGTTTCCATATTATTGTATGTTTTCTACTATTTTATTTGCTGTGATACTTACACCGTCAAATACTTCAGTGCCGTAGTCACCCATACTGTCATCATAAACAGTTTTGATTTGTTCACTGTATTGCTCAACTGTGAACCCTTTATTTTTAAGATATTCAGTTACGATTTCTTGAACATCTTTTGCTGTTAACTTAATAGATGTTAAGGTTGTAGTTTTGATTTCCATATTATTGTATGTTTTCTTCGTAAGTTGTTTTACCGTTTTCTTGTGAAGATATTGTTTCTCCACGATCAGTGTAATAATGATATCGACCATTATCGTTGAAACGATACATTTTAACTCCGTCTTTTTCAAAAAGGAATTCTACTTCAAAGTCAAATCCTTCATGAGTAACGGATTGCGCTTCACGTATACAGGAGGTTAGTAATAAGGCAATGCCTAAAATGATTAATGTTTTTGTCATAATTTTGTTTTTTTAATTATAGAATAAATATAATCAAAATTATTGAAATAGAAAAATTCTTCAATAAAAAGTTATTAACAATTTTTAATGAGGTAATTGTTTATGCATTAAAAACCTCCTTTTTTTCTACGACGACCTTTTGTTTTGTTGACGTACATATCTCCGTCACTATTTCTAGGTAAACCATATCTAACAAAGACTCCATAATAAGCTCGAGTAACATCATATTGTTTACCTACAAAATCATAGAATCCTGTTGATACACCTAAACCCCAGCTTTCGTATACTTGTGCCATTATAGTGTAACTCGCTTCTAACATTAAAGGTGTACTAGAATTAAAAATTTTACCGACACCTAGATTGAATTCGTTTGAAAATACTCCATATTGAGAAGCATCCATTGTAATTTTGAATTCGGCAAATGTCGTTGTGTCTCTGTTTGTTGAATAACTACCTATACTTGCACCTATATCAACTACACCGTAGCTTTTACCAAACTCTACAAATTGTGCAACTGAAGGTGGTAAGTAGATAGCATTGTTTAAACTACCTGCACCGGTTACTATACTATATGGCATTACTCTAGCATACCACGAACTTGTAACGACACTATCATTTGATGGTATTGTGTCTCTGTTTATTATTGTTTGGTTAAATGCAAATGTACTTGCAAATAAAAATATGATTAAAATATATTTCATTTCTATTTTTTGTATTTTCTAAATTTGATTAAGTCTGGGTAGCTGTCTTCATCAACTACAATTCCTGCTTCTTCTGCCATATTGACTAAAGTCCATTCGATGGTTTCGTTAATTAGATTGTGCATTCTATCTCCTTCTTCTCCGCTATTGAAAAAGTCTTTAACATCAGATGGATCTTGAAGAACTGCATAAGCTAATTCTATGATATCTTCCCACCAAAATGATTGTTTCTCAAAGAAGGATTTGTATTCTTCTTTAGATATTAACATACCATTTTCGTTTCTCTCTATGTAGTTTTCAATATCAGGAGTTTCACATTTGTAAGTTGCTCCAGCTTCAGCAGTCGCAAAGAAATCTAAGTGTTTAATTGTTCCTTCTTGATCTGTCCATATGTCAATACCTTTTCGACATCCTAAGCATTTTGTTACATCTATCATAATTTTCTATTTTCAAATTCTTTTTGTATATTTGATCTATATTCGGTAAGATATCCTTTTGAATCTAACCATTCGAATACTTCATCAATTGAAGCTCCGTTGATAGCTTTCGTTAATTCGTTCTTACGAGAAGAACTCCAATTTTTATATTCGTGCCCACATACACAAGGTGTACTCCAGCATTCTATGCAATCTGAAAGTGCCATAGCCTTTATTTTTTAATTGAAATTTTTTCTAATTTTGTGATTTCATCTTGAAGGAAATTACAAAGTGCATTGTAAGAAGATCTAGTTTTAGCGTTAGCTTGAATTCCGGATAATCGAGATTTGATTCCGTACATAGTAGTGATGACTCCTCCTAATGTTTCATCAGATAAAGATTCTTTGTTTCTTTTTGCAATAAAACGATCAATGATGGTATCAATTCGATTAATGTTTTCGGAATGTACATTTTTCAGTTCTTCGTAAGATCCTTTACGATGAGATTTGAATTGAGCTGATTCTATATCTGAAGTACAGTAGTTACCACCAAGTTTAGCAAAACGGTAATTGTCTTGATGATTTAACCAGTAAGTAAATCCTTTTTCGTTTTCATGTTTACCTTTAGTAAGACCTCTTTCTTCGCATCGTTTAACAAATAATGCAGCAGAATTACAATTGTAAATACACATCGTATCAAATATAGTACCGCTTTCTAAATACATTGGAGTAATTTCTGGAGTATCGGAAACTGGATGATGAATTACTTCAATTTGAATTAGTTCTTCTGTAGTTTCTTCGGTGTAATGTCTAGACCATTCTCTTTTGAATCTTACATGAGCAACCTCATCTTCGACTGATTTAAAAGTCCATTCCTCAGCATCATCATCGTAATAAGCATTTTGTGTAACTCTATTTTGTAGAGAAGTGTATTCGTGATCGGTTATTTTTTGACCAATGGTATTGATATAACCGTAAGGTCTTTTTCCTGTTGATTGATATGTAACGATTTCAGGTAGCTCTTTAAAAATTATGTATGGAGAATTCATCGGATTTTGAACTTCTTTACCATCAACTAGAATTTTAGATGTTGAGTAACCTCTGAAATCTTGTGCAGATGCCATGTAAAGATTTGTCTTCGGATCGTGTGCAATTTTAATATTTTTCATAATTTTTGTTTTTTAATTATAGAATAAATATAATCAAAATTATTGGAATAAAAAACTGTTTGAGAAAAAAGTTATTAACAATTTTTGTAGTCAGGACAGGATTCGAACCTGTGATAGATACCATCAGCTGTGGACGCAGTATCTCCGTGAGTCCCGTTGGCATTGTTACTCTCCACTTTCGGTGCGTGTTCCTCTCGCCTCCTGACTATTTTTATTCAATTTCTAATGTTACAGTATCACCTACACTATATGATATTTCTCGAGTTCTTGTTTCATGAAGGATTCCGTTTGTGTCTCGTAACGTTACTATAAAATCTTGAGATTTAGCTGAAGTTAAACCAATTTTAGTAACAACCCCAGTCACAATCGGATTGAAGTGTTGATGATTGCTAGGAACTTCACAACTTACAAAAGTAAGCAATGCCAATGCAAATAATTTAGTTTTCATTTTATTTAATTTTGTAGTCAGGACAGGATTCGAACCTGTAATTAAATATGGTTTGAAGATTACCAAAAACAGCGTCTACCATTCCGCCACCTGACTATTTGCTGTCTTTCCAGCAGTCAACAACTTTCATCTAATCAGCGTAGTTGTCAAACATCACCGTAGTCAGGACAGGACTCGAACCTGTATCCTCAGAATGTGTAACTACCTGTTACATTAAGTACTGTGGAATCGAACCACTTACTCTCTAATGGCCTGATGACTTATCCAATTAGTCCACCTGACTAAAAATGCAATTCCTTTACGTTGTCATTGCAAACCAATCGGTGAGATTACTACATTTCGAATCCTGCTTTTTGCATTTTCGCTAAAAGAGCTTGTTTTTTATCCTCTTTAGTGATGAATTCTTTCCATTCGTTTTTCAATCCTTCAAGTTCTTTAACTTTTTCTGAGTAAGTTAAGATGTTGATTTGTTTTTGGATATCTGTCATGATTTCATCGTAAGAACATCCTGAAACTTTGAATTCTGGAATAGTTTCCAATTCTAAAAGTCCTTGACCTATAGTATATTGTTCACGTTGAGTATGAACAAGACCAGCAAGTTTTACAAGACCTGCAATGTCTTTACTATCTTTGATTACCATTCCGGCGATAGAATTAGTACCAGTCTTCCAAGACTCATTGTGTACGTTACCGATTGCTGCTAATTGAGCGTCAATTGAAGCGATAATTTCAATTGGATTTGGTTGTGCTACTATGATAGTTCCTGTAGCTTCAACTGTTTCTGGTGTTGTTTTTGTTTTTGCCATTTTACTTGATTTTAGAGATTAATTAATTATAGTATAAATTTAATAAATTTTTAATGATTTTAAAAATGTTTTGATTAAAAGTTATTAACAAATTTTATCATATTCTGCTTTGATAAGGCCATATTGACGTGATAATTCGTTTATTTGCTCTTGAAGATTTTTCATTTCTTTTTTGAACCAATTACCTATAGGTTTAAGTGTACAAGTAGTATTTGACCTTAATTCAAAATCTTTATTAACATAAACTGTTTCTGAAACAGTTCCATCTAAAAATCTTACAAGGATAACCAAATGGCCATTCTTATTTTTCGTAGGAATTGTAGAAATAACTTTACAAGGTTGAAAAATAATTCGTTTAGAATTGAAATATCTTAATGCTAAATAAGTTTCATCTTCTTGTAAATCTTCAACTTTTAAGAACTTTGCCATAATTGTTTTGTTTTATTGATATAGTTAAAATTAATCAATTAAAACAGATTATGCAAACTTTTTTTCACAAAGTTATTAACAATTTACCAAGTTATTTTTGGCAACTTAAAAGTACCAAAATGAATATCTGACCAATTGTTATCATATACACCGAATATAACGATATAAATAATCGTAAAAACTAATATAACAGATAAACCTATAAGTCAGCCTAATTCTTGTGTGTATTCGCCTTCCATTTCCAATCCATGAATTGCCATATAACAATCCATAAAACAATCCACATTACAAAATCTAATACATGCATCATAAAATTACATTTATTTCTGGTTCGTCTTTATTAATAACAATCTTATTAATAACTTCTGCCCACTTTCCTGTTCCAAAATGATAAACAAGTTCATGTGAATTAGCATAAATACCTTGCCAATGATGACCTATTTCTATGTCAGCTACTTGTTCTTTATTCAAGGGATTACCAAAGCCATCTAGAGGAATGTATTTTGTTCCTATCGGATATCTTTCTTTTGCTCGTTCAATCAATTTCTCTAATTCTCTTCTTCTCATAATATAACATTTATTTCAGGTTCGTTAAGTGACTCTTTGATTAAATCGTATTGTCTTGAGCTAATCAACCATGTTTTGTTTTTTGAAATTATTTCAATATCGCCATCATGATAAACGCATGTAACTTTAACTTTCTCACCCATTAGATAGTCCATCATACCTTGGCTATTCCATCCTATAGGTCTCTTCTCAAAAGTTTTAATGAGTACAAAATCTCCTTCTTTTAATTCTTTTTTCATAATATAATGTTTAAAGTTGGTTCTTGTGGTCTATCGCCTGAATAGAATTTAAAATCATGCTTTAACCAATATCCCAATTCGCCTTCTTTCCAAAGCCATGTTCCTTTTTTAACAATACCTTCAAAGCTAGAACCTACACTTACTTCAGTAACAGATACTAATAGTCCGTCATGTCTTTCGTATAAATCTCCAGGTTTCATAATATTACATTTATTTCAGGTTCTTGAATTTTTTCTTCTTGATGCAAAGTGAACACTCTGATATTCCAAAAATAATCATGAGTTCCAACTGGATAACCATCAGATCCTTGATGAATAACAACACCTTCAAAGTCGTAAGATCCTTGTTTAGAATTTTTAGTACATTTAACAATCAACCCATTTTTGTTGATGTAAAGATTTCCTTTTTTGAATGTAGTTTTCATAATATCACATTTAACTCAGGTTCATTACAATTACTTACAATTTCTTCAAAGTCACTTGGCTCAAAATACCATGCGTAGCCGTTAATCTTAACATCATTACTATTATTATAGACTTCTGTTATTTCTACTAACTGACCCATCAGATGATCCATTCTATGACACCAATGATATGGTCTCTTTTTAAATTGTTTTATTCTAGCTTTATCACCAACTGCTAATTCCTTTTTCATAATATCACGTTTAATTCAGGTTCTTGATTAGATTTTTTGTAATAATCTTCTACACTACAGTATTCTGTAAAAGATTTATTATCCCAGTGATCGTGTACCATTCCTACCGGTCGATCTTTACGAGAGCTTTTAATAACAATACCTCTGAATGTATAAATATCATTACAATCATAACATCTAACTAAAAACGGAGATTCGTAACTATCATTTGAACAATAAACATAGCCTGCTTTAAATTTCTTTCTTCTCATAATATCACATTTAAGATAGGTTCATTAATATTAAGGTCCATTAGATCATCTGAATTAAATACCCAAGGACATCCTACAAAAGTTAGCCAGTAAATACCACTACTTTCTTCGACTCTTTCTATAATCTGTTCAGTTCCTATGAGAGGTTTCATCTGATGAACCCATCGCATCGGAATTGTATCATTAGGATAAGTTCTTATTCTAACTTTATCGCCTGCTTTTAATTTCATAATATCACATTTAAGATAGGTTCTTGTACAGATTTTACTATTTCTGGTTCTTGTACAGATTTTACAAGTTCAAAGCTTTCTCTATTCCAATAATTATTAATTTTATCACCAATAGAGTATTCACTAGAAGATACAACAATTCCTGTGAAATTGAAAGAGGTTTCACCTTTATCACTGATGCATTTTATTATAGTATCGGTGTATACTGACTTGTATAGTCTTCCTGGTATAAATTCCTTTTTCATAATATCACGTTTAAAATAGGTTCATTAATAGATTCACTAATAGTTTCTTTTGGAAGTTCAATGATTTTTACTCTAGCACTATTAATATTATATTGACTCCAAAATTCAAATTCTCCATCGATTATACCATAGTAAGTAAAGTAATCTCCATCTTTTTCATTAGGATATTCTCCGAGATTATCCCAGAAAAAATCCATATTAGCTCCTTGAGATTTAAACCACTTTACGATTTTTTTAGCATGAGTCTTATTCTTTGCTTTAATAACGATATTGTCTAAATTCATAATTCGATATTTTATGATTATTGTACTTTCTTCAATAAGATTACATAGGAAACATTGGCATTCATAAAGTTACCTGTTCTAACTAGTTTAACACCGGTAGAGTCAGTGACATAAAAATCAATATTAGATCCTGTGTATTCAGTATAAATTGCAGATTTCGGGAATTGCTTTTTTACACTTCTCAAACATGCGTTAGGATCAAGTGCACCATTACAAGATGTTAAACTTAAAGAGAGAATTCCTAATCCGAATAATAATTTTTTCATGTTATTTGTTTTTTAATTATAGTTAAAAATAATACAAAAAACTCAGGAATGCAAATTCCTGAGACTAAAGTTATTATCAATTTATTAACATTTTTACTATTTCAATGATTACATAAATAATGACTGATGTAATAAAGTTTAAAAATAAAATGAAAACGGCAAAGATCCAAAGTAAATCTTTATAGTTATTATAAGTTCGTATCAAGAACCTATCAACTTTGTCTATCTTATCGTGAAACGGTAAATGCATACCGACCTGTTTTGCATAATCACGATATTCCAAAATTGTAGAAATCCTAAGTGCTAAGATAGCCACTTCTATTACGGTAAGTATGCCAAAAATTCCAAGTATCATATTATTAAGTTTAGTGGGAAGTGATGGATTCGAACCACCGTCAGCATATTGCCCATACTTATGCAAATATTGATTTAAGTTTAATTCTTACTTCCTTTAAGTGTTTTGCGTTATTGTACATATTCAAAAAACTTCCTTGAATTTCCGATGCGGTAAACAGAGTTTTTGTTATGTAAGAATTTGGGAAGAATCTTGATTTTGTTTTTTCTAAAATCTCTGGGCATTTAGATTCTGAAGTAAGTAATCCGCAAACCCATACATTATCTTTCTTTTCGAGAAGTATGTATGGGTGTTGAAATATTGGGTGCATAAATACATCACCTACTCTGTATCTTATAGGTTTACGATTAACCGTAGAACTAGGTAAACAAGTAACCCATGAAATTATTCTGTCAATGTTTATTTCCTTTGTTTTCTTTTCCTCTTTTAGTTTTTCTAATAGAATGGTCTTATCCATAATTGTGTATTTTTAATTATAGTTAAATTTAACCATTTTTAGAATAACATGAACTATACTATGGAAACTTTTTTCAATAAGTTATTAACAATTTTTATAACATATATGATTTATCATCTAGTGCTTGTGGCATCTTCCATCGAAGATATCCTTTGTGCTGAGAAAAGATTGGCGTATCTTTATCAGCTTCCCATTTGTTTCTCGTAAATGTATCATTTGTTCTACTACTAACTTGAGTGGGATCTACTTGAACTGTTTGTCCTGACTCTAATTTCATATAAGTTTTTTCAACTTTACAAATAATAGATCCTCGTTTTTCTCTTGGAGAAAAATTATTCCAGTTGATTCCACGTTCAAGCATTAACATATCTTGCATTTGATTTGTTTTCTTACCGTGAAGTTCTCGGTCTGAAAAGTTAGCTTGAGCAACAGAAATGATACTGTTTCTTGTAGCATCTTGTTGTCTCCAGATAAAGTAATTAATCACTTCTTCTTGGTAAGGAATTTGAAATACTCGAGCATCAAACATTGCAAGTTTAAAGTTTTCAATTTTCGTTTCATCGAGATAAGCGTAATTAGTTTCCTTATCTTCATAATAAACGCCATTCTTTGCAGATCTTGTCATTCTCAATTGATTAAATTTTGCAGTTGCTAAC
>Ga0214192_1001531_pt1 | contig 12795 bp, 9 predicted proteins | sample TroBogEpilimnion_44_FD_153030 | JGI IMG/M metagenome (GOLD analysis project Ga0214192, IMG submission 153030) | Freshwater microbial communities from Trout Bog Lake, WI - 29JUL2008 epilimnion | ecosystem: Environmental > Aquatic > Freshwater > Lake > Epilimnion/Euphotic zone | place: Trout Bog... | reverse complement strand
AAGGTGATTCATGAATGGATCGAACTGGGTCGCATTCGGTGGGCCTTTGACCTTCGGCGGGAGAAAGCCATCCAGCGCGAGGTCCGCATTCTGCGCGGGAGTTTGTTGGAATGCGCCGGATTGGTCGAACCCGTCAAACAAGACGCTCGAAGCGATGAGGAGGATTTCAAGGGTTGCGTCGAATCCTTAATCCCGGCCGGATTCCAGCTGAATCCGATCACGGTATCCGCCTGCGACCGGCTTTTGCGGGAATGGACGCGGAACCACCAGTTAGTCGAAAAACCGCTGGAGGGACTGCAGAAGATGTTGTATCCCGCCGATCCCGTCATCCTCGGGACGGAGGTGGCATCCTACTTGTCCTGCAGCCCGGATCATGTGGGGCGGTTGGTATCCGGTGGATGCTTGAAAGCGGCTTCCGTTCGAAGGGGACCCCGGGCCACACCGCTGATTTTCCGGGCGAGCCTGGTGGAGTTTCTCAAGAAACGACGTTTGTATTAGTTCCCTTCGTGCCCTGCTCTTCCAAAATGCCGGGGCTCTCCCCTTTCCAGCTATTTTTTAACATCGCATCAAATAACCGAACTATGAAAACTGAAAACCTCAAAATCACTCCCAAAAACCGTAACACCGAAACTGCTGCATCCACTCCGAAAACCAAAAATGAAATGGAGGCGGTGGTTCGCGAGATCTGCCTGTTGCGAACCCGGGAACAACAGCTCACCGCCTCTTTGGATGCTGAAACCCAGCGGGTGCGCGAGCAATTCGAATCGCCCCTGGCGGAAATTCAGACCCAGCTGGAACTCAAGACCGCCCAGGCCCGCACTTGGGCCGAGCGCAATACCCAGCAATTCGGCGACCGCCGTTCCGTGGATTTTCTCCATGGCATCGTGGGTTTCCGGATAGGACCGCCCAAGGTGAAAACGCTGGGCAAATGCAAATGGGATTCCGTCTTGGAAGCGCTTCGCTTGAATCCATGGGGTCGCTCCTACATCCGGGTGAAGGAGGAGATCAACAAGGAGAAAATGATTGCGGATGTCAGCGATGGATTTCTCAGCCAGGAAACCCTTCGGGAATCCGGAGCACAGGTGGTTCGAGATGAGATGTTCTTCCTGGAACCGCGCATCAACCGTTGATTTCTCGACGGACTACTTGGCCATGACCACATTGCCAGCATCATGATGAATGCTACCGGGAGCCGGTTCAAATTGTTTGAGCAATTTGTTGTGGATATCCCCAAAACCGCCATTGGTAAAGACACAGACCACATCCCCCACGTGAACCTCGTGACCCAGGTGTTCCACGATGCTGTCGGCATCCGGAAGATATTCCGCAGTCTTGCCCGAGGCTTTGAGTTCCTGCATCAACAACCCGGGGTCGAGCCTTTCCGAGGGCTGGAGCAATTCCAGACGGGCAATCTGTGAAACCACCACGGCATCGGCATCGGCAAAGGCCGAGACCAGTTCGCCTTGGAAAACGTTGCGACGGGTGGTGTTTGAGCGCGGCTCAAACACCGCCCAAATTTTGTGTCCGGCATACTTCACGCGCAAGGCCCGCAAGGTCTCGCGAATGGCCGTGGGATGATGGCCGAAGTCATCCACCACCGTGACGCCCCCGGCCACTCCGCGCACTTCCATCCGGCGCTTCACGCCCTTGAAGGTGCCAAATGCGGATTGAATCTGTTCATGGGTTAACCCGCAATGCAGGCAGGCGGCGATTACCCCTAGGGCGTTCCGGACGTTCAACTCGCCCAGCAACCGGCTGGAAAAGGGAACTCCGTTCACCTCAAAGAGCGTCTGCTCCGGCTGCAGTTCAATGGCGCTTGCACGCCACCCATTGGCTTCTCCCAGACCGAAGCGCTGGATGGGACAATGCTTCACTCCCAGCAGGGGTGCGAGGTTCGGGTCATCCCCGTTGGCAACCACGAGACCGTTGCGGGGAATGATGTTGATGAATCGTTTAAAGGCCAGCTGGATGTCGGCCACGGATCCAAAAATATCGGCGTGATCAAATTCGAGGTTATTGAGGATGGCCACCTCGGGCAGGTAATGGATGAATTTGCTGCGTTTATCGAAAAATGCAGTGTCGTATTCATCCCCCTCCAGTATGAACCATTCGCTGTCGGTGAAACGTGCGCCCTGGCTGAAATTGTTGGGAATACCCCCGATGAGATAGCTGGGATTGAGTCCGTTGTGCTCGAAAACCCAGGTCAAAAGCGAGGTGGTGGTGGTTTTACCATGAGTTCCGGCCACCACGATGGATCGTTTGCCGCGAATGAAAAAGTATTTGAGCAATTCCGGCAGCGAACAATAGGTCAGCTTGCCTTCCAAAACTGCTTCCGCCTCGGGATTTCCACGTGAAATGGCGTTGCCGATGACCACGAGATCGGGTTTACGGGCGAGATTGGCCTCGGAATAATCGGTATCCACTTCGATGCGGCGTTGTTTAAGAAACCCCGCCATGGGATCGTAGACATTTTTGTCAGAGCCGGTGACAAGATACCCTTTTTCCTGCATGGCCACGGCTGCGGCCGCCATGGCGGTACCGCCAATTCCGACAAAGTGAACCGAATGAATTCCTGGCAACATAGTCAAAAACAACCGAGTGAAAATCGCTTATAACGGAGGAAAGCAGGAATTCACAAATCGTCCAGAAAATTCATAAAAGAAATTCTTGCCGACGCTATTTGAGCTCTTTCACAGGGCGGCGGGAAGATTTTTCAAGGCATCCTCCCGCTCCAGCAAGGTCGGGTGCGAATAATAAAAACTGCTGTAGATCGGGTGCGGCGTCAGGTTGGAGAGGTTTTTCTCATTGAGCTTCCGCAACGCCCCGATCAATGCGGAGGGTCCACGGACCGTCATGCAGGCGTAGGCATCGGCTTGGTATTCATGTTTGCGGGACATCCGGTTTCCCAACGGCGTCAGCCAGAACGTCACCACTCCGGAAAGCAGCGCGAAAAGAAGCAAGGCAGGGGCGAAATTGCCAGGGGCAAATCCAAAGGCACGGTAAAACTCCTCCTGCCCGGCCAGCCACGCAACACCGTAAAACGCCACCAGCGATCCCAGGGTGGACCACACCAGCATTTTGAGGATATGCCGCTTTTTGTAATGACCCACCTCATGCGCCAGCACCGCTTCCAACTCGGGTTCGCTCAATTGCTCGATCAAGGTGTCAAACAGGACAATCCGGCGGAAACGTCCGAACCCGGTGAAAAAAGCGTTGGAATGACTGGATCGTTTGCTGCCATCCATCACCAGAATGGAACTGGAGACGAAGCCGGTTTTGCGCCCCAATTCCAGCAGGCGTTCGCGCAGTGAACCTTCGGGCAGGGGCGTGAATTTGTTGAACAACGGGAGGATGACCATGGGCGCCAGCACCATCATCAAAAGCTGGAAACCGGTCACAAACGCCCAGGCCCAGACCCACCAATGCGAACCGGCCGCTTTGGCCAGCCAGAGAATCAGGGCCAGCAGAGGCAATCCCAGCAAAACCGCCAGGGTCAACCCTTTCACCCGGTCCATAAACCAAACGCAAGGGGTGGTTTTATTAAAACCGAATTTCTCTTCCAGCACGAACTGCGAATACCAGTCCAACGGCAGTGAGGGAATCGACAACAACATCCCGCCAGCCAGAAGAAAGGCAGCCATGGACCAAACCCCGCTGCCGAGGTGTTTGGAAAACTGTTCCAGCAGGGAGGGAAAAAACGAACAGGACAAGGCCAGCGCCAGAATCAGGGCATCCCAGGTCAACTCGATTTTGGAAAGTCCCGACTTCGCCAGTGAATAAGCGACGGACTTGGAGTAGGTGGGTTTATCCATCACCTCGCTGAAAGCCGCCGGAATTTCATCGGCGTGGGCCAGGATATTCTTCCGGTTGAGCTGGTTGAGGATGATCTGCCCAAGCCATTTCAGGGCGATCAACGCAATGGCAATGACGAGGATCAGCTTCAATGCGACTTCTTTTTTCGATGATTATCGTAAATCACCAGCACGAGGTATCCCACTATGGCCAGATTGACCACAAAAATGAGGGCTGCCAGTCCGCTGGGCTCATTCATGTAGTGATTCAACTCGAACGGCAGATATATGGAGGAGGAAATCACCGCCAACCACTCGGCCCAATGCTTGGCTTGCCAGAGAAAATAGCCCTCCAGAATTCGCAGGATTCCCAGACCCAAGGCAATATACCCCAGCATTCTCAATTCCGAGTGCGTCAGGTGCGAGGTGGCTGACACCAACTTGGCGGCATAAGGCCAGGTGGGGTCGATGTGGAGACGAAGGATCAACGTATTGGCAGCACGGGCGATATCCCGTTGCCCCAGTGAAAGGGCGCCCAAGGCAAACAACAGAAACAAAGCGCCCTTGACGAACTCAAGCATCGCCACCCAGCGCAACCCCATGGGAGCCACCTCCGCTGGCTTGACTGCGGCATCGGGACGCGCATGAACGTCGCTTTTCGGGTTCTTTTCCTGTTCAGTAAGACTCACTGCTTTTGATCAAACTACAACACATTTTCCAAGTCGCAACTGGAAGTATCCCATGCACACTGTTTCAATCCTAGGGTCTGATTCCCTAAAGCAATGTGAACAGAGCACTTAAAACTGGAAGGAAACATCCCCCAGCCTGCGGGCAATCTCAGCCAGCACACGATCTTCATCGGCACGATCCTTGGCCACAAACGTTACGCTAAACCGCAAATTTGCGCCGGCGTCGTCCCAAGGCACAGTGGAGATAAGCTTTTCCGTGATTAACCACTGCGAAACCTCTTCGGAGTTCTTGAATTCATGCACCACCTTGCCATCGCGCAACGCCGCCTTCGGCGCGGGCACATACAGGAAGAAAGAACCCTTGGGCTTCACCGCCTGGAAACCGGCCTTGCACAGGATACCCACGAGCGCATCCATGCGACGCGAATACTTGGCAGCAATCTTCTCGGTGATTTCAGGATGGTCAAAGCAATAGGCCGACGCGTGCTGAATGGCGAGGAATTGACCGGAATCGGTATTGTCCTTCACATCGCCGTAGGCTTTCACCAACAGTTCGTTTCCAGCCACAAATCCGCAGCGCCATCCGGTCATGTTAAAGGTCTTGCTGGTGGAATGGAGTTCCACGCCGACGTCTTTTGCCCCGGGGATGGAGAGGAAGCTGAGCGGCTTGCCTTCAAACACCAGCGCGGCATAAGCAGCATCGTGAATGACCACGATATTGTTCTTTTTGGCAAATTCCACCACGCGCGCGAAAAATTCAGGTGTGGCACTGGCGCCGGTGGGGTTGTTGGGATAATTCAGCACCAACACCTTGGCGGCCCGCAAAACATGAAGCGGAATGGAATCGAGGTCGGGCAGGAACTGGTTTGCCTGGGTCAGGGGCAGGTTGTAAACATTGCCGCCATAATATTTGGAGTGCGTTCCGAATACGGGATAACCGGGTGTCGTCATCAAAACGTAATCGCCAGGGTTGATGAATGCGGCTGGAAGAATGGATAACGCGGCTTTGCTGCCGATGGAATGCATCACTTCCTTTTCAGGATCGATGCCACTGACACCACAGACGCGGCTCAGATAACGCGCGGCGGCTTCTTTCAACTGACCATCGCCATTGTCCGAATAGCCACGATTTTCAGGACGAAGCGCTTCTTCATGGAGCTTGGCCACCACCTCCGGGAACGCCATTTCATCCGGTTCACCCACGCCCATGTCGATGATTTCCGCACCGGGATTGGCTGCCAGGGCGGCGCGCTTGGCGCGCTTGATCTTCTCAAATTTATAAATGGCGGTGGACTTGCCGTATTGTTTTCCACCAATGCGTTCCGCGAACAGGTTTTGGATGTAAGACTCGGACATGATTGTAATTGATTATATAAAATTAAATGACTCTCTAAAATCAGTATCAGACTGCGAAGGGTGCAGGATAGGACAGTCCGCCATCCAAGGCAAGTGCGTCGGTGGGGTTGGAATGCGGTGCTGCATGCCCGGTTTTGGGACCAGTGGATATCCCCGACTGCATACCCAGACATGAATGACTGCGCTATTTACGATTGAAACCCATCGTTTCGCGACGCTTCATCGGCCTAAGGCCATGCCTTGAAAGAAGCTGTTCTCGAACAAATAGTTGACAATTTGTTGAGCGAAATAGGAATGAATTACAAATGCCTCTCCATTTGGGGAGAGGCGACACAAAACTCGTGTGAAATTTACCAACGGTTTTTCGGACGGGAACCGGTCAAGGATTTGTTGTATATTCCAGAGGCCAAATATTTAAAATTTGCCGAGAAACTAAGGTCACAATGGACATAACCCATCTTACATTGGATCAGATTTTTGAACTGGAAGCCCAGTACCCGGTGCTGGTTGGCAGCCGGACAGGTATTTTTCTGTCACAAAAAGAGCGCCAGATGGTGAAGAAAAAGATTCTCAAGTGTGGTTCTCGGAGGTCTCTTGAATCAACGAACGCTGGTATGCATCAAGGCGTCAAAGCACCCTGACCACGCTGATTGTGAGCTGAGTCACACTCATGGTTCTTGTTCGCTTTCGACTTCCAGAGCATTTTCAGTAAAGCAACCCGCCATGAGCGTAAATGGCAAAAAACGAAAATAAGACGGTTATTTATTAGCGAGGGGAGAATTGGGTCGCTCCGATGAGGTTGAGAATATTCGGCTCAATCGCGCGGAGGACATCCGGTTCGTTGCGAACCCGGGCTTGAAGCATCACTCCGAGCACATAGCAGACGATGGCCTGAGATCTTTCGGCGAAATCCTGCTGCTCAATCAAACCTTCCGAATGGGCATCCCTCAGAGTGCTCTCGAGATAACGGCAGTAACGGGAAAACATTTCCATGGCTTTCTGCCGGATTTTTTCATCCTGCGTGCTCAACTCGGCGGCCAGTGTGCCAAAGGGACATCCCAGAACGCGCCCGTGTTCCGTGAATTTGCTGACCTGGATCTCGTAAATCAGATCGCAGAATTTGTGCAAACGTTCCAGGGGCGGGATTTGCGGGGAAAACGCGGCATCATAATGGGGACGGCACCTTTGCCAGTGCTCTTCATAAGCGGCGGTGGCGAGGTCGGACTTGGAGGGGAAAAAGTGGTAGAAACTGCCCTTGCGAACCTCCGCGCGATCGCAGATGTCGTCCACACTCACTGACCCGTAGCTTTGCTGCCAGATCAGGTCAAACGCAACCTGAAGCAACCGAACCTTCGCATCACTGCATCTTCCCATAATGTGTCTAAATCAAAGTCTCGGTAAAACTACCACGCAGTCCTTGAGAGTCAAGCTGGTCGGCGGGGATCTTGCGTCGCAGAGTTTCTGTCGGGAAACATTGAGGTATCAAGTCTTATAGCCGAAGACATTGGCTCAACTTTTTATCCAGACTGACGATGGTAAGATAGGCGATTCTACCTTTGTCGGGATGAATTGTGCCTTCCTCGGGAAGCGCAATCATCATGGGAATGGCAACGGCTGGATGGGGTCAATTGAAACTAAATTGAAATGAGCCAAATGAAAGAAAACACGACTCTTGGGGAAACAGGCACGTCGGAAAATGGTTTGGAAGCAAAGAAAAAGGGCCTGCGCCTCTGGCATTGCATCCTGCTGGTCGGCCTTGTGGGATCACTGCCCATGGTTTTGGTCTGCAGCCTCCTGATCAACCGTTCCATCAGCCGCGAAATTGATTTTGCGCGGCTGGAAAAAATGGGAAACGCCTACGAACAACCATTGGTGGATTTGCTGGATGAACTGCCCCGCCATCAATATCTTGCAGCGCGCGCCCAGGCGGGCGATGCCAATGCCTCAGCCCAACTCCCGGCCCTGCGCCAGGAAATCGACAAACACTTTGCCGACCTGACTGCGGTGGATGCCCTTCACGGCAAGACCTTGAAATTCACCGATGCCGAGCTGAAGAAACGTGATCGGGCCGATGCCAAAGTCTCGATTGCCCAAATGAGCTGGGAGGCGATCAAAACCGGCAACCTGGCAGCCGACGCCCTGGCTCAAACGAATGCCACCCTGATGGGCAACATCCGCAAAATGATCACCCATGCCGGCGACCTCTCCAATCTGATTCTGGATCCCGAGCTGGACAGCTATTACATGTCCGACATCACCCTGGGCGCCATTCCCCAAACCCAGCAGCGCCTTTCCGATTCCATCCTTTCCGCGGCTGATTGGCTGAGAAAACATGAGACCGAGGCCCACAAGGCGGACATCGCGATTTTTGCCGCCATGCTGCAACAGGATGACGAGGATCGAATCACGGGGGATTCGCAAACGGCCTTGAAAGAAGATGCGTCATTCCACGGCTTAAGCCCAACCCTGCAATCCAACCTTCCGCCCGCCATTGATAAGTATGCCAAAGCCAGCCAGCGTTATTTGAAACTGTTGCAAAGCATCCTGGAAGGGAAGCATATCCCGGAACCGGAAAGCCTGGAAGTAGCGGCATGGGAAACCCGCGCGGCCGCCCATGAACTTTGGGTGAGCAGCCGCGCGGAGCTGGATCTCCTGCTTGAGGCGCGAATCCATGATCTTCAGGCGGAACAATGGATGGACTATGGATTGATCGCCTTGCTCCAGATGATCAATATCGGCGTGATTTTATACATTATCCGCAAACTGAAATCCCAATTGAGCGGTCTCATGGATGGCTTGGTCACCACCTCCTCCGAGCTTTCCTCGGCCACGGCCCAGATCAGCGCCTCCAGCCGCCAGCTGGCGGAGGGTGTTTCCAAACAAGCCTCGTCCCTCGAGGAAGCCAGCGCGTCGCTGGAACAGATCTCCGGGATGACTGGCAAGAACGCCGAAACCAGCAAGTCGACCCGCCAATTCGCACAACTGACCCTGAAGGCAGCGGAAGCGGCGGCCCGGAGCACAGGCGAAATGGACTCGGCCACCCAGTCCATTCGAGCCGCGGGAACCGAAATGCAGCAAGCCATGGAGGGCATCACTTCCTCGAACAACAATGTGGCCAAAATCATCAAAACCATTGATGAAATCGCCTTCCAGACCAACATTCTGGCACTCAACGCAGCTGTCGAAGCCGCCCGCGCGGGAGAAGCCGGGTTGGGATTCTCGGTGGTGGCCGATGAGGTGCGCAACCTCGCGCAACGCAGCGCCAAGGCCGCCCGGGAAACTTCCGCCTTGATCGAGGCCGCCATCAAGCAGAGTGAAACCGGTTCCACCGTGAACGACAAAGTAAGCTCCGCAGTCGAAGACATGGTGGCCAAATCCAAAATCGTGGCGGAACGACTCCAGGAAATCCTCAACGACGTTCGCAAGATGGACAGCCAGATCAATGAAGTGAGCTCGGCTTGCGTGGAGCAAAGCGAAGGCTTGACCCATCTCAGCAAGGCAGTTCATCAGGTGGATGAAGTGACCCAGCAAAATAGCTGCACCGCAGATGAAAGCGCCATGTCCACCGGTCTGCTGAGAAGCCAGTCAGAACTTTTATCAAAGATCGTCCACAACCTTGCCTTTCTAATGGGAAGGAAAGAAGCCGTCAGCTCGCCGAAGTCCAAGCCAGCGGTTTCCGGTCAGCCGAAATCCCATTCCGTGAAGGCCAGCCATCACCGCGCAGGCGACACCTTGCTTTCGCGGGAAGAACTCTCCAAATTTGCCGCTGAAGCCAAGGGCGACGCCTCGGGGGGTAAAATCCCCATGCCAAATGACAAACACGATTCGAACTTCAAGGATTCCACTGATTCCATGCACTTCTAATCGCATCGATTCCAGCCAAACGTAATCTAAACAACAGAAACACCGCCTTCACACCCCACCCGCCCTCTCCAAGGGCGGGTTTTTGGCATTAAAGACCCATAACGAAAGAGGGGATTTAGGAATAATGATGATCACCGGAATTTATATTTGCATTGTCAAATGCCATTAAATTGTGTATAATTTAGCCGTTATCGTTACAGAAATTCAGATCTGTTTCATTCACCTTAAAGCAAATTTATTATGAAATTAATCCATTCGGGCAGATTTTCTTCCTACTGCCTGTTAGCACTCCTTTTGTTAAGCGGAATCCTGTAATTTACGCCGTCTGCCGGCGCGGGATTGACCTTGGAATTGGATATGTATGTCGATGGTCAAGGTCGCAGCTATGTCGTTTATACCCCGTTGTTCACCAATGCAACGCCCCCAGCCGCGCCGTTGGGAAGTTATTTCATCAGCTCACCCCAATGGCCATCCAATGGTTGTACGCGCGGCTTTGAATTAACCACCAATGGTTTAAGCGATATTTATTCTGCGGATTCTGAGTTTGGGTATGGAGACTTGCCGAGCCTGCTTCAGCAGATCACCAACGGAAACTGGACGATCCTTTTTACAAATGCAACCACAACGAATCACTATACTTTCAAGGTCACTGGCACCAACCTGCCAGCCAATGTGCTGGTTCCCACGATCATTACCTTCCCTCAGGATGGTTCCGTCATTCTCTCCACCGATACCAACTTTAGCTGGCAACTTCCTGCGGGCTGGAATTCGACGTTGTTTGCCGAGACCTATGATAATGTGGGTTATTACCAGAGCCAGACCCTGGGAATTGGGGTGACGAACTGGGATCCGGACGCTTACCTTCCGCCTGCAACCAATTACAGCTTCAATCTAAGATCCTCTTCGAACCCGCCCACGCCCTTGTTCATCGCATCGATCCCCATTAATACCAACACCCTGCAACCCATCGCCTCGGGTTGGGCTACAACCAATATTTTTGAAACCGGTTCCACGGTGTATTTTTCAGTATATCCCTCGCATGGCACACCGAGCCAGGGTCATAGCTGCCTGGGCTTTTACACCTTTGAGGACAATTATTTGTTTGCCAATGATTTTTCAGGAAGTGGCAACTACCTGACTTATGCTTGGTTTTCGGTGCCGCCCACCATTGTGACCAATGATGCAGCTTACGGAAATTACTCCGGCGGTTTGGGTGGCTCGGGTTGGTTCTCAGCGCCGGATTCCATCAGGTCGATTTTTGGGGGAAGCTTTTCGGTATCGCTCTGGTTGAAAACCACGAATGTTCACGGTTTAAACACGGATGACCAATACAGTTCGGCTGGCATTGTTTCGGATTTGAGTTCGGATTATAACCACGAGACCATGCCCATGGGCCAGGCCGGAACCAAACTCAACTTCTACACCGGCGGTTCCACTCAAAATATTATCTATTCCAAGTCGGATATCAATACCGGCAAATGGACCCATGTGGTGACCACGCGCGACCAGCAAACCGGCGAAAAATGCCTCTACGTCAACGGCGTATTGGAATCCTCGGCCTTCTCCTCCACGGACATCTTGAATTCCTCGCCTTCAGGTGGCGTGGGTCTGGGCTATAACAACGGAAATGTGTTTACGGGTGAACTGGATCAGATTTCCATTTATTCCGGCGTGCTCTCCAGCAACGATGTGGCCTATCTCCACGCCAACCCGGGCACCAATGTGGCGGATATCTTCCAACTTTCGATTCCCGTGGCGCGTTATGATTTTGAAGACACAAATAACTTCGGGACCGATAGTTCGGGGCATAACAATAGTGCGAACTGTTCCTCCGGAAACGGCGGTACCCTCGCGAATCTGCTCTCCACCAATGCTGCGGTTGGAACTCACGCCCTTCTCTGCCTTGGCGATTCCGACATCTGTTTCTATCCAGGCAGTTCTGCGCATGCCGCATTGTCCAACGCGCTGTCGCGTGATTTCTCCGTGACGGCCTGGGTCAATACCACCAACATCGTGGGACAGGATTACAACAACGCCTATTTTGGCGCCAATATCTTATTCAACTTCGGAGCCATCTCGAACAGCACCATCCCCCTCTCCATCACCGGCAGCAAGGTGGGTTTCACCATCAATGACAGTGCCGGACTCACGAGCACCCTGCATTCCACTAATTCCGTGAATGACGGGCATTACCATTTTATCGCAGTGACCCGCAATAGCACCAGTGGATTGATGAGCGTTTACGTGGATGGCCTGTTGGACTCCACCCTGACGGGCCCCACCAACACATTGCTCGCAACGTCAGACATCTACCTCGCTGGCGGATATTACAGCAACTACGTCGGATTGCTGGATGACGTGCGCATCTACAAAAACACACTGGGTCCTGACGACGTTGCCTCCCTTGCGGGTCTCACTTCGTTCAACAGGGCGTTGGGCACCACCAACCTGGCCTGGACCAATAACAGCGATATTTCCTGGCTGGTGGAAAGCACCAACACCTTGACCGGATTACCTTATGCGGCTCAAAGCGGCATTGTCACCAACTCCCAGACCTCCACCCTTTCCACCACCGTGACGGGACCCGCCACCGTGACCTTCTCCTGGTCCAGCATCGCCAACGACACGAACCAGGGTTTTGATCTGGAATTTTTCCTGGACGATCCCAACTCAGGCGATCTGGCCGATATCTACGGGAATAATGATTGGAGTCAGGCTGGTCCCTACAACATTCCCGCAGGACAGCACACGGTGGGATGGACCGCCTTTGCCTATGGTGATACCGACACAAACCAAGCCGGGTTTGTGGATCATGTGGTCATCACGCCGGTGGGCTCACCCGTTTTGTTCAACGCCCAGAAATCGGGGACGAACCTGCAATTTCAATTTATGTCCAGATCCGGATTCAACCAGCTCATTCAATACAGCACCAACCTCAGCAGCACAAACTGGCAGGATTACACCAACCTTACTGGTGATGGAACTTTGAAAACGATTCCGGTTCCATTCTCCACCTTCAGCCCTTCCAAACAGGGTTTTGTGCGGGTGTTAACCCAGTAAAGGAAATGGCTGGCATTTACCAAACCGGCAGGGCA
>Ga0214192_1001526_pt1 | contig 12805 bp, 14 predicted proteins | sample TroBogEpilimnion_44_FD_153030 | JGI IMG/M metagenome (GOLD analysis project Ga0214192, IMG submission 153030) | Freshwater microbial communities from Trout Bog Lake, WI - 29JUL2008 epilimnion | ecosystem: Environmental > Aquatic > Freshwater > Lake > Epilimnion/Euphotic zone | place: Trout Bog... | reverse complement strand
CTAGGGTAAAGCCGGCATAAGGCAATTAAATTCAGTTACGATGATGCACAAAGCCACCATCAATCCATCGGTAATTAGAGACAAATCCAAATGCACCTCAAACACAGAAAAGCCTTTTTACAAAAATCCCTTGGAGGCCTAGTAGCCACCGCTATCCCATGTTCTGCACTGCTAGCTGAGCCAAGACTAGAAAACCCCTTGACCGTTCAAGCCTTAGATGAAAATTTTTTAGATTTGACCGAAGGCATCTTGCCACGCGCTAAAAGCAAAACTATATTAGCCAATTGTTGGAGGATGGGTGAATTACCTTGCACAGGTAGTTTTGCAAAATCCACTACCGTCTAGTAGTTGCGATGACTAGCCAGATACATCAGTCTTTCGCCGCCTTACGTATTCCAGCATTTAGAATTCTCGTCATCACTTTTTTACTAACCATGATGGCTGATAACATCGAGCATGTTATTAGCTATTGGATGATGTTTCAAAAGTTTCATTCTCCTGCGCTCGGCGGTTTTGCAGTCATCTCGCACTGGCTTCCTTTCTTAGTGTTTTCGGTCCCAGCAGGCGCTCTTGCAGATTATGTTGATCCCAGACGGCTAATTCAAATTGGCCTAATCCTCTTCATAACATGCTCGCTGAGCTGGGGCTATCTATTTATCACCGACACACTCGAACTCTGGGAGGCCGTCTGCCTTCTTGTTCTACATGGCTGCTCGGGAGTGCTTTGGCAAACGGCCACTCAAATCATTCTTTATGACGTGGTTGGCAAAGAAAATCTGCCTAGTGGTATTCGAATTCTGGCAACCACGCGCTATCTCGGCTTATTGGTTGGCCCAGCTATCGGTGCACTCATCATGCTTGGGGCTGGCCCTGAATTTGGGATCATCCTCAACGCCTGCTTTTACCTGCCTAATTTAATATGGCTTATCAATGCTCCTTGTGGACCTAAATTTAGAACAGCAGTCATTGCCATTCCGCGCGCCTTTAGAGGCTTCAAAGATATCCACCTGACAGCAAAGGAAATTCGACGGGAACATAAAATTACATCCATGATTCTCATGGCAGGAGCAGCCTCATTTTTTATTGGTAATAGTTATCAAGCCCAAATGCCAGGCTTTGCTAATGATCTAGGTCATGGGAATCCTGGAATTCTATATAGCATGCTCTTAGCCGCTGATGCAGCCGGCGCGCTCATTGCGGGACTGATTTTAGAAAGTAAAGGGGGTATTCTCAAAACTACCCCTAAAACAGCACTGGTTATTGCAGTGCTGTGGTGCTCATCCCTACTCTGCTTTGCACTATCAAAGGAATATCTATTAGCGCTCGTCTTCTTATTTATTGGTGGATTTTTTGAACTCTCATTTAACTCCATGGCTCAGACGATTGTGCAACTTAATGCACCTCTCGAAATTCGTGGGCGAGTGATTGGCTTATTTAATATGTCTGCTCTTGGTATGCGTGCAGGAGCAGGAATTACCGTCGGCCTCATGGGTGGGCTCATTGGTATCCATTGGTCTCTGGCAATCTCTGCACTGTGCCTAATTTTGGTGACTAGCGGTCTTTTTCTTCGCTTCCAGCACCGCATTTAAAGAGCGTCTATTTTGTAGGATCCATTCCCAGCTTTACATAAATAGGCGCTTGCGATGATGCTGAGAGGTAGCGCACTAACTCCAGCGCTTTTGAGGTTTGTGTTGAATTGGCAAAAATTCCGACTGTAAATATCGTATTCATTTGTAACTGCGGCGGTAGTGGCCCAATATATTCAGAGCCAGGCACTCCGAGCAACTCACTCTTCATCTGCACACCCAACTGCGCTTCGCCTGCGGCGACCAGTTTGGCAATATGCCCACCTGGTGGTGAAATTGCCCTAGCTTTTACCTCTTCCCCAACGCCCAGTTGATTTGCCACCTTCAGGAAATAAATGCCACTAGCACCTGTACCCGTATATGCAATCGATTTAGCCTCCAAGAGAGTCTTTTTAAGTGCCTCAGGAGTTCCTATATCAGGATGCTTTTCGCCGGCACGTACGACTAACCCAATCCCCGAACTTGCTAAATTCGTACGGCCTGCCTCAGCTACTTTCCCTTGGCGAATCAAATCATCAATCGCAGTACTTGTGAGAATAATGAGATCAGCAGCCTCACCGGACTGGACTCGCTGCAAAATAATGTTTGAGGTATCGTAAGTCAGAGCTAATTTAGTACCAGTTTGCTTCTCAAAGCCCGGGGTCATTTCTTGCATGACTGAGTAAACCCCGGTTGAGGCGATAACCTTAAGTTCCTCAGCATGAACACCCCAGGAAAAAGAGATCAATAGGGGCGTAAAAATAAGCCAAAATAGCCGGATAATAAGTTGGCTTAGAGAATGTAAAGTCATAAGATCTCCGATCAGTTCCGATAGTGTTACTTTTTTAGTAGACTAACCTATTTAGAAGTTAATAATTAAAATTACAGTGTGTTGGAGACAGTTGCAAATGATCATATTTAAAGCCCTGTGCAAATGGATAGTGCTTGGCCTAATTGGCTTTTTAGCACCAGCTCAAGCCCAGAATACTGGCTACCCGAATCAAGCAATCAAGATTATCGTGCCCTTTGGACCCGGGGGATCGGCCGATATTATGGCGCGCAATTTTGGTCAATTTTTAGAAGCTAGATCGAAACAGTCCGTCATTATTGAAAATAAACCAGGCGCTAATGGCATCTTGGGAACTGAGTATGTCAAGAATGCGCCAGCTGATGGCTACACACTGTTACTAACCACCAATACAACCATTGCTGCCAATTTAAGCTTATACAAAAAAGTACCTTACGATCCAATTAAAGATTTTAAAAATATTGGTTCGTTTGGTACCTCTGCATCTGTTGTCTTAGTAAGCAAAGAATCGAAGATTGAAAATCTTGTAGATCTGGTCAAATTTTCAAAAGCAAATCCGGGGCAAGTATTTTTTGGTTACTACAACGCTTCCTCTCAAATTACGGCAGAGTTGTTTAAATTAAAAACGGGAGCTGAGCTCACCGGCATTCCTTACAAATCGATTACAAATGCGATTCAGGATTTTTACGGCAATCAAATTCAGGTAATTTTCATGGAATACCTACCAGCAATGGCACAAATCCAGGGCGGCAAAGTAAACGCTCTAGGAGTGACTGAAGCCACTAGATATAACGCCTGGCCCAACGTACCAACGATTGCTGAAACGTATTCTGGATACCAAATGGGCTTTTTTCTTGGTTTAGGAGCCCCTGCTGGCATTACAAAAGAAGTCAGTAGCTATTTAGAAAGTGCTATGGCTGATGCCAATAAAGATCCTAATTTTATTAGTCGACTCAATCAGATTGGCATGGAACCCTCAAAGGTACCTAGTGCCGACTACCAAAACTACATCACCAAAGAAATTAAGAACTGGGCAAGCATTATTAAGCGCGCCGGCATTAAGCCAGAATAAATAAAACATTCACCATTAAGGAATAAAGCATGAGACTTGGATACTTTACGATGCCTTTGCACCCACTGCATCGGGACAATACTGAACTGCTTCACGAAGATCGACAAACCATTATTCATGCAGATGACCTTGGATTTTATGATGCATTTATTGGAGAGCATCTAACCGACAAAGCTGAAAACGTCACCAATAGCATGATGTTTTTAGCAACGCTGATTTTTCATACTAAAAATATTAAATTAGCCAGTGGTACATCTAACTTATCGCATGCCCATCCTACACTTATTGCTTCACAAGCAGCAATGTTTGATCACCTTGCTAAAGGTCGCTTTATCTTTGGTATTAGTCCTGGAGCCTTAGCATCGGATGCAGAAGCTCTTGGAATCCTTAGCGAAGATCGCAATAAACTTTTTGCAGAAGCAATTGATGTAATCTTGGCAATATGGGCTGGCGAACCCCCTTACAACATTGATATTCCAAACAATCGCTTTAAAGTCAGCACTAAAGAAACTATGGTTCTCGAAATTGGTCGTGGCCACTTAATGAAGCCCTACCAAAAACCCTATCCAGAGATCGTTGGCACTGTTGTTGCCCCCTTCTCTAAAGGCGTCATTGCGATGGGCCAACGAGACTTTCACCCAATGTCCGCCAACTTCTTAATGAATCATTGGCTACCAAGTCATTGGAATAATTATACGGAAGGTAAAGCATCCGTTGGAGTTAAAGCCAATCCTATAGATTGGCGTGTTGCACGTACCGTTTTTGTTGGTGATACTTCCGCTATTGCAAAGAGTTATGGTGGCGACGATGCCAATAGCCCATATCGCTACTACTATAAACAAATGCTAACGAAGATGAAGATTTCTAATCGTCATGTGATTTTTAAAACTCATAAAGATGAGCCTGATGAGAATATTTCATTAGACAGAATCATCGACGAACTAGTAATTCGCGGTACTGTAAATGAAGTGGTTGATAAAATCTTAGCGCTACGTGAACAGGCTGGAGAGTTTGGTGAAATTGTTTATGCTGGGATGGACTTAGTGGATCCAGTGATAGGCAGACGTTCAATGGAACTCATGGCGCAGGAGGTCATGCCAAGAGTCAACGAAGCACTTGGCCTCGGCCGTGAGATTAACGTAGATGCCAAACAAGCCGCCTAATATAGCAATCAAGGTCACAATTAAGCCCTTGCATCAGAGTGCAAGGGCTTTTTTATAGCCCCTAAAACTAAATCTGCTGCCAACAAAGTGACATACTCACCATGCTTGGTAAGCATACCTCCAAGATTACTACCAATTACATCGCTCCCGTAAATAAGTATTTTCATAGCCAAAAAATTTGATCCCAATAAGAAATCTTAGTTTATGACGCTGATAACTACGCTATTTATAGCAATTACGTAATTGTAAGTTTTTGAGAGATTCATAGCAGGCACAGTCATGGTTTTATCCTGAGGTTAAATAATATTAACCAACAAAATGCATACCATTCTTAGAATAAAACGCAGCATACTTCGGTCTACACAAAAAATGAATCAAATCTGCAGAACACTCTATCTTTGTAGATTGCGAAAAAATACCTACTGCAAATACAATTTCCATCTGCAGCGCTCTTGGTAGCGGCCCTACGTATTCAACCCCTGGCATACCGATCAACTCACTCTCCAGCTGTATACCTATTGCGGCCTTACCACTCGCAACTAAACCTGCAATACGACCGCTAGGCTGTGTAATAGATTTTGCCCTAACCATCTGCCTAATACCCAGCCGCTGAACTAACTCAGTAAAGTAAATGCCACTTGCTCCAGCAGTTGTATGTGCAATTGATCTAGTTAATTCTAGCGTTTGTCGAAACGTAGATACGCTCGCAATATCCGGATGTTCTGCTCCAGCCTTGACAATAATACCAACGCCAGATTTAGCTAAATTTACAAGGCTGTTTGTCATCACAATCTCTCGTTCAGCCAATGCCTCCAAAGCATCTCTCGTTAATAAAATTACATCAGCAGTTTCACCAGAGTCCAGACGCTCCATAATTAGATTACTTGAGTTGCAGCTTAAGATAATAGAGTTTCCCGTCTGAGCCTCATAAATAGGCAACAACTCCTGTAGCACCGCATTCATTCCCGTAGATGCAATCAATTTTACAGCTGATGACATGAACATCTTCCTTTACCGCGGGTTTAGGATGAAGCTAGGAAACTTATTGTAAATTGAGCCCAGCTAAGTCTAAATGATGAATTTTTGACAGGCCGAAAGACCCGCACCAAATATCTTATGATGTTACGATAAATATTCAATCCATCGCTTTTTTGAAAGTGTTTCCATGAGTCATGCCAATAAAAAATCTCTTATTCCAACGGCTTGGGGCAATATTGCCATTACAGAACAAGGTGACCCTGCAGCTCCCGCTGTATTGCTCTCACACTCGATTCTAGCTAGTAGCATGATGTGGGATGAACAGCTTGCACTGCTTGCCAAAGCAGGCTGGCGCGCCATTGCAATAGATACTCGTGGTCACGGCCAATCAAGCTCCACCATACCACCCTACACTATGGATGAGTTAGGACTAGATATCATTTCCATCTTAGATACACTCTCTATTAAACAAGCTCACTTTGTCGGACTTTCTCTTGGCGGCATGATTGGCTTTGGCCTAGGAATTCATCATGGAAATCGATTACTCAGTCTCTGTATTTGTGATGCCCGAGCAGACGCTCCAACGCCATTCTTTAATCAATGGAATGAGCGCATGGCACTTGCAAAACAAAAGGGGTGCTCCGCACTCGCCCTACCAACGACAGAACGTTGGTTTGGTAAAGCTTTTTTAGAAGCTAATCCGATAGTTGCCTCTCGCTTCCAACAAACTATCTCAAGCACAAGTTTAGATGGCTATGTAGGTTGCGCCCAAGCGATTCAACAAATGGCCTATTTAGAGTACTTACATAAAATTCACACTCGAACTACTCTGATTGTGGGCGGAAATGATGCGCCGCTTCCTGAGACTATGAAAGATATTCAAAGTCGAATTAGTGGGGCCTCTCTTGAACTCATACCAAATGCAGGCCATCTTCCAAATATTGATCAAGCTGACTTGTTTAATATCGTATTATTACGTCACTTAAATAGCCAATGAATGCCGCCACTCTTGACGGGTTTGCACACCAAAAGATGACTTCCACCATAAATAAAGGAGCATTATGAAAAAGCCAGAAATATTATTAATTAGCTCTGGAGCATTGATTGCGATTGCTGCATACGCTCAAACTCCAGGATTTACGAGAACACCATTACAAACGCAGGATTTAAGCATACCTAATAAAGTAGTCATACAAGCCAAAGCAGAGTTTGATCCAGGCGTTGCCGCTGGGAGACATACTCACCCTGGAGAAGAGATTGGCTATATCCTTGAAGGTCAATTGGAATTAAAAGTGGATGGTCAGCCCACTCGCATTGTAAAAGCAGGTGAAGTATTCTTTGTGCCTACCGGCCTAGCTCATGATGGCATTAATAATAGCAACGGCAAAACTAAAGTACTCGCAACATACGTAGTAGAGAAAGGCAAACCAGTAGCTACTCCAGCGCCTTAAAAATTTTTGTGAGCAATCGCTTCAATAGGCCGGTCTTTGCCGGCCTATTTTAATTAGAGGTGTACCACTCCACCACCATCAATGGCCTTAGCTGACGCTACAAATGCCGCAACTGTATTCATCATTTGCTCGCTAGACATTGGATATGGGAGGGAATCTTGAATGCACTTTCCCATAGTTTCTAGTTGAGCACGCAAGGCGTTTATCGGTGGAAATTCTTTTTGCTCTATCGGCTTTCCCGAGCGAAATATTAGCAAGTTATTTGGGCCTCTGGCCTCAATAGAGCCTAAAGTACCAAACACATGAACACTCCAAAATACAGGAGTAGGTCTCACTGAAGAAATTACCCCCGTTGCACCGGATTTAAACTGACACAAAAGAGACATGGCATCAGAAAATTCTGCAGCATCAGTTCGGGCAATATAATTGCCCTGAACAGATCTCATTGGACCCATGAGATTTACAAAGGCGTCCACAATATGAATGCCGGTAGCAGTAAGACTTCCACCGGGAGTATTTTCGGGTGAATTACGCCAACCACCCGTGATCAATCGCGAATTTTCATTGGAAAAGTTTCCCTCAATATGAATCAGCTCACCAAAAGAATTATTCAATAATTCCGCTTGCAACGCCTGCATTGAAGGCCAGAAACGCTTATCGTGACCCACACCTATTTGGACGCCCGCATGATGACAGGCATCAATGACTTGTTGAGCGTCTTTTACCGTGAGGGAAAGTGGCTTTTCGCATAAGACATGTTTACCAGCATCGGCTGCTGCAATGATTTGATCGACGTGCAATGTATGCGGGGTAGCAATAACAATAAGCTCAATACTGGGATCATTCAAGATATCTGCATACTGATTTGTTAAATGTAGCTGATTTTTATCAGCAAATTCTTGATGCCTATCTTTATCCTGAACGAGTGCCTGAGTAAATTCAATATACTCGGAAATATTTTGAACGGACTCAACTAAGCTCCTCCCCCATCGACCCAATCCCAAAATTGCTGCATGCACCATGTTCTAAGCCCTGCCTGTAACTTGTTCTAAATCATGAATTGCAGCCATATAGTCTAGTAAGCGCTGAGCTGTTTTTGCCATTGCTACATCCACTAACTTTCCATCAACCGTCGTACTGGCGACTCCCTTGGTCAGGGCCAAGTTAAATGCTTCAATCACACGCTGATAATATTCAATCTGCTCTTTGCTAGGCGTATAAATTCGATTAGCATCCTCAATCTGGTTGGGGTGAATTACAGTGCGACCTCGAAAACCTAAGCGGCGTGAGAGCACCGTATCCCTGCGGAAACCTTCGGGATCTTGCACATTAGAAAATACGCCGTCTAGAGGACAATCAAACTCTGCTGCACGGGCTGAAACTAAAGCAAACTGACGTACAAACATCATCTCAGGCCCATCGCTGCTCCAAGTAGCGCCTAATGAAACATTCATATCGCCATCTTCTCCACCGCCATAGATCATGGTTTGAGTTCTAGAAGCGGCTTTCATCACAGCCCGCGAATCCAATACACCATTTGCACTCTCGATCATCACAATAATAGGCGTAGAACCTACCACTATACCTTTTGCTTTCTCTGCCTCCGCAATCAATCGATCTACGATTGCCACATCCTCCGGGGAATCTTGTTTTGGGGCGATAAACCCTGCTAAGCCTTTAGTGCCGGTGAAATATTCAATATCTTGCTCTATAAAACCACTCGATATAGCATTAATACGGACCCAACTTCGCTGACCAGCCACTGTAGCAATACACTCTCGGCTCATTTCTCGAGCATTTTGCTTTTCTTCTGCGGGTACGGTATCTTCAATATCAAAAATAAAGCCATCAGCAGGCAGCATGTTTACCTTTTTTAACATACGCTCCTGATTTGCGGGAACAAATAATAAACTGCGCCAAATTTTCATGACTTACCTTACTAATTATTGATGAAGCAAAACTACACCTTTTGCTGCAAGTGATTGAATATCCTCATCCGACTTCCCAAGCCCACTCAATATTTCCCGAGAATGCTCTCCCAACATCGGGGCATGACGTCTTATTGTTGGACTACCTTCTCTCATTAATACGGGATTTCGTACCGCCTGCATATCTCCCATGACGGGATGATGAATTGGCACTGCTACCTTACGATCAATAACATGAGGATCCTGAAATACCTCTTTAATATTATTCATGCGCGCACAAGGAACACCTGCCTGACGCAGTAAAGCCTCTAAACTTGATGCATCAAAAGATTGAATTGCCGGGGATACCAGCTCCAACAAATCACTTTCATTTTGCTTGCGTAATACATAAGAAATAAAACGGGGATCCTTTAAATGCTCTTGCAAGCCCAGGTTGACCATTAAACGCTCAAATAGTTGATCATTCGGAGTACCAATCGCTAGATATTGATGATCACTGGTTTCAAATAATTGATAAGGTGCATTTAAACGATGGCGATCGCCCATACGTTCAGGCACCTCACCAGTAGCAAGGAAACTCGCTGTCTCCCAAGCAGCAGCAGCAATAGAGGCCTCAACCAACGAAACATCTATCGTTCTTCCACCACGATTTTGTAGCACGCTAATTAATCCACATAAAGTAGCATACGTAGCAAACATCGCTCCAAAAATATCAGCAGTCTGTATTCCCGGACGAATCGGCATCTCATTCGGTCGCCCCGTTACTGAAAGCGTTCCTGAAAAAGCTTCAATAATCAAATTCACCCCCGCACGCTTTCTATCAGGGCCAGTTTGACCAAAGCCAGAAACCGAGGTGTATACGATATTTGGCTTTACTCGCTTGAGATCATCCGCACCCAGGCCCAGAGTTTCTAGGACGCCAGGGCGATTATTTTCTAAAAAGACATCGCAATTTTTAGCCAACTCTAAAACAATTTCTTGAGCTTCTTTTTGCTTTAAATCTAAGACTAAACTCCGCTTATTGCGATTAAGTGCCGCGAAACTAGCGCTCTCTCCATTAACTAAGGGAGGCATTGCACGCGTCTGATCGCCCTTTGATGGACGTTCAATCTTTATCACATCGGCACCCATATCGGCGAGCAACATTCCGCAAAATGGGCCAGCAATAAAATTACCTAACTCTAATACCCGAATTCCCTCTAAAGGTAATGTCATTCTTGGACTCTTTATTTCTCACTAAAATCTATTTTGGTTGCCAATTTCCGATTCACCTCAATTTCATTGGCAATGACTTTTGAAAACTCTTCCGGCGTTGAGCCTACTACTACAAAGCCCTGCTCGTAAAACGTTTTTTTAGTCTCTGGTTCATTCAAAATCTTTGCAATTTCATTGCGCATCCGCGTAACGTATTCTTTTGGAACGCCTGCGGGATACCAAAGGCCGTACCAAGGGCCATACACAAAACCTTTAACGCCAGCCTCATCTGCTGTAGGCGTGTCCGGTAACTCACTCCAACGTTTATTTGCCGTAATGGCTAGAGCCTTAATCTTGCCAGCCTTGACATACGGCGCAATAGCTGTACCAGGACCAATAAAGACATCAATTCTGCCAGACATTAAATCTGTTAAGGCCTGACCAACGCCCTTATAAGGGACATGAACCATTTTGATGCCAGCGCTATTGTTGAAAAATTCCGTTGCAAAGTGCATTACATTACCAATTCCGCCACTGCCATAGGTATAGCGATCGGGATGCGCTTTAGCATCTGCTACAAATTCCTGTAAGTTTTTAGCCGGCAAATCAGGGCGAGTAGCTATTACAAACCCAACACTATTTGCTACCAAAGTAATTGGCTGAAAATCTTTGATAGGGTCATAAGGTAGGGAGGGCGAAACAATCGGCAAACTCGCATGACTCGATGATGTGTCGAGCATGGTGTAGCCATCAGGCGCAGACTTGGCCACAATATCACTACCCAATGCACCACCTGCCCCTGGTTTATTGTCAACGATAATGCTTTGCCCAAGAATAGGTGTCAATCTTTGCCCTAAGGTACGCCCAATAAAATCCATTGGGCCACCAGCGACATAAGGAATGACAATCCGAATGGGACGATTAGGATAATCACTTTGGGCTTTTTGCTGAGCAGCTAGTTGTTGAGAAAACACCATCACAAACAAGCAAATTGATCCAGCCCATACTCGCCTATTAAATACGATATCCATTGCCAACACCTTGTAGTAATTAAACAGTTTTTATACCGAGTACTTTAGCAGCGGTAAGGCCTAGTATTTTTGCCTTATCTGAATTGCTCAGCGGAGTCTCCATTACATGCTCAATCGGATATTCATTCCAGGGGATTGGCTGATCGGTGCCAATGACTACCTGGCCTGCTCCGACCTGAGCCACTAAATGGCGCAGAGCTTCGGACGTAAATACGAGAGAGTCGAAGTAAAGCTGATTCAAATATTCGGTAGGTTTTTTCTTCAGCTTGATATTAGGATCACAATTACTTGGTGAAATAAAACAACTATGATCTGAACGGGGCGCATAAGATCCCAAATAACCGCCGCCGTGAGGTGCAATAATCTTTAGATTGGGGAACTTATCTAAAGTACCATCAAAAATTAAATGCTGTAAAGCAATGGTGGTATCCAATGGGTTACCAATGGTATTGGCAAGCCAGCCGTTACCCTTAAAGCGTGAGGCGAGCTGCGGCGTGCTTTGGGGATGCATGAATAATGTCGCGCCAAGCTCTTGTGCTTTTGCCCAGACTGGATCAAATCTCGGATCAGAAAAATCAACACCCAGTACATTTGCCTGAATTGCAATACCTCGCATACCAGGGGTCTTCATAACCTCTTCTAGCTGCTGAACTGCTAGCTCTGGAAACTGTAGTGCAACAGAGCCAAAAGCAGAAAAGCGCATTGGATAGGCTTTACAAAGCGCTGCTAAATTCTCATTATTGATTCGGCAGATTTCTTGAGCCACTTCACGTGTTTTGTTATACCAAAATACGTTACAGGATAGAACCTGCATATCAATTCCCATGGCATCCATCGTATCCAGTCGATACTGAACTGCGGCACGATCTGAAAGAGGAATGTAATGTTGTGGCCCACCTTTTACAGCAGCATTAATCACTGCGCCATCGCCAGCTAATGCAACGGCTTCAGGGAAAAAACAATGTGCGTGTGTATCGATTGTAAAAATACGTTTGCCATTAATAATGACTGGCGCATGTTTTTTACCCATCAAAGGATGGCGATAAGATAATTCTGGGTCGTTGCCAGCATCTTTGGTTCTCGCCACCAATTGCCTCTTCTCTTCTGAAACCGGATATTGAGCCAAAGCCTCATCCAGCAAACTACAAGAGCAAAAAGTAATTCCCGAAAAGAATGCATTCTTTAAAAAGCCACGGCGTGTTGTCATCGCTACCTCTTAATTTATATTATTTATAGGTAATGCTTTATTATTTCCATCCTAATCTATAAATCAAAAATGCTCAATCCTAGGAAAAGCTAGGCTCGACAGCGAATAAGTTCAATAAAGGGCGCGTATTCACATATGTGCACTCTTTTGTCATGAGTTGATAAAAAGCTTAGATGAAATATGGCTTTTTATTAAATTTCTCGTACGGCAGAAAAATAGGCTGCTAATTAACTTGACAGAGCTGGTACGCCTGGACTAGTTGCACTGAATTGGTGGGGTTTTTATTTACCGAAAACACTCCTAACCCATTGTGCCGCAATATCTTAATGACCTCAATGCAACAATGAAAGATCCGGAGGTGAAATCGCAGTTTGCCAACTTAGGGTTTGATGCAGTTGTCACAACACC
>Ga0214192_1001525_pt1 | contig 12814 bp, 13 predicted proteins | sample TroBogEpilimnion_44_FD_153030 | JGI IMG/M metagenome (GOLD analysis project Ga0214192, IMG submission 153030) | Freshwater microbial communities from Trout Bog Lake, WI - 29JUL2008 epilimnion | ecosystem: Environmental > Aquatic > Freshwater > Lake > Epilimnion/Euphotic zone | place: Trout Bog... | reverse complement strand
GCGCTCAATGGTTTCGTTACCAATTTTTTCTTCAACATCCCCACTTTATTAACCAAGTGGCTAAATTTGTACATTTTATTCGCAAAAAATCTCACTTTCCTCACCCACCTTTAATCACACCCCGTTCCTCCCGGTTTTCCCATAACGGGTTGACTTGGGGGGGATGCAATCATACATTGACATCTAATGTTTTCAGCCGAAACAAAGTCGGTCGATATTTCCGTCAACAAACTGTCTGAATCCGTTGTGGCGTGGAAACATATCGCCGAGAATATTGAACCATTTCTGCAAGCCGTCGCTTCTCGCTTGGAACTCCAAGTCACTGAGTTCGATCCCGAAATAGCACCCTATGCAGAGTATTGTTTGACCGGGTTGGGTAAACAACTCCGGCCTTCCCTGGTCGCCATGGCGGCCCAGTCGATTCGCGAGGTCAACGACAGCCATATCACTGTGGCGGTGATTATTGAAATGGTTCACCTTGCGACGTTGGTTCATGATGACATCATGGATGAAGCGGCCATTCGCCGTGGAAAACAAACTTTGGGAGCGCATTGGGGGAATGAAATTGCGGTTCTTTTTGGCGACTGCCTGTTTGCCCAGGCCCTCAAGCTGGCGGCCAGCTTCCCCACACCGGAGATTTGCCGGTCCGTAGCCATGGCCACCAACGTCGTTTGCACCGGTGAGATTCTGCAAACCCGTCAACGCCGCCATTTTGACCTGACGGAAGCCGAGTATTTCAAGGTTTTAGAGATGAAGACCGCCGAGCTTTTTGCCCTCTCCTGTGAGATGGGTTGTTTGCAGGCGGGGGGAACCAGTGAGCAACGGTCTGCCTTGCGCGATTACGGAATCGCCTTGGGGGTCGCCTACCAGATTTATGATGACTGCCTTGACTTGTTTGGATCCGAGGCCGTTGTGGGGAAATCCCTAGGGACAGATCTTGCCAAAGGAAAGCTGACGCTTCCAATTTTGCGTTTTTTCAAAAAAGCCACGCCCGTGGAAAAATTGGAGATGCAGCGAAAAATTGAGAATTGGGACAACCAATATCTGCCTTCGGTGTTGGAATCTTTGGGCAAATATGAAGCGTTGACGGAATCAATCGAGATCATTCACAAGTATCTTAAGCAAGCACAGCAGAGTCTTGGGAAACTGCATATGGGTTCCGTCACGAACAAGCTGACCAGCTTGACGCATTACCTTGCCCATCAAACAGATAAGCTTGGAAATTGTGTCAAAAGCTAACTTTATCACCATGACGGATTCCGTTTCCGGCAAAAGTCATGAGGATTCCAAGGAATCCTCAGAGGCGGTTGCGTCTCAAACCGGAATCACGGATGAGAGCGAATTGGTAAGAAAAGCCAGAGAAGGGGATATGGACGCCTACGATTCGCTGGTACGTCGCTATCAAGAGAGGATTTACTCCACCATCTACCACATGACCTCGAATCATGAGGATGCGAATGATCTTGCGCAAGAAGCGTTTATAAAAGCGTATCAGGCACTCAAATCGTTCAAGGGCGGATCGTCCTTTTATACCTGGGTTTATCGAATTGCGGTTAACAAGACCATCAATTTCCTCAAGCAACGCAAAAATCGGGCGTCTATGAGCCTGAACGATTTGGATTTTAATGCCGAGCATGATCCGGACTTGGTGGCGCTGGTTTCCAACAATACTCCCCGTCGCGATGCCGGGCTTGCAGAACTTCAACAAAAATTGAACGAAGGTCTGCAGAAGTTGTCAGAACAACATAGGCTCGCTCTGACCCTGCACGATGTGCAGGGGATGTCCCATGAAGAGATCGCTCAAATCATGGACTGCAATGTGGGCACTGTCCGGTCCAGATTGTTTTATGCCAGACAGCAGATGCAGGCGTTTTTGTCCGATTATTTGAAGTAAGCTAAAGATTGTTGCCAATAAGAGTTTTAGAGTTGTAAGCCGATATGAGTGACGCACCAGAAAATTTTGAGAAGTTGAGCAAGGCCTTGAAGATTGCCAGTTACGAGGTTCCACCGCCTGGTTATTTTAATAATTTTTCCTCGAAAGTCATCGCTCGCATTGAGAGTGAGAGGATGACTCCTTCCGCCTCGGCCAGCAAAGGTCAGCTGCTCAAGCGCTTTTTCAGTTTGCTGGAGACCAATCCTTTGGCGGCAGCCGGATTTGGTTTCTCGGTATGCGGATTGTTGATCGCCGGTATCGGCTTTTCGGAATATCAGGATCCTTCGGAAACAGTTTCAACCAACATTTTGAACAATCGGGAGACCGCCTCGGTTTCCAAGGAAATGGATCAGGTGCCGGAAACCATGGCCACGCTTTCCCAGTCGTCACTCACCCCCAGTTTCAAGCCTGCTTTGGCCAGCAATGATTTGACCAGCCGATTGTTTGACAATTTTGGTTCGCTGAGTGTTAAACAGGTTAATTTCAACACGCCTTAATTCCATTACGATGCCTTTTGCGGCCGTACCGTAATCTTACAGAGTCTTGAGGGAAACCCAGAATGCTTTGGTTTACGGATGCTGGGAGTATCAGGCAATAGGGTTACCAAAGCTGGAAACCCTGATTTCCAAGGAATAGAATTAATCCTGCCTTTTGAAAACCATCGGGTAGGTATCACCAGTGAGGGTCAGATGATCCCCGTCCACCATGGCATCCATCGTGCCCGGGGTCTTGTCAGCCAAATGAAGCTGATATTTGGCAGGATCTCCATCCCAAGTACCATGGTAGTCATGATTTTCTATGGCCAGAGGTGTTTTGGGCTTCTGAACCGCTGCGATTTTTCCAATGCCTTTGAGCCAGATTTCCTTGCCGGGTTCCGGGGCGGCGATGAATTTTGCCTTGGAGAGCGTTGCTGAGAGCACAGTGCGGATTCGCTGGCTATCGACGGAGGTCATGTTCGGTTTGCTCTGCTTTGCGGCGATGAAGGTTGCGGCAGGATCGAATTCCCAGCGTCCCAGGATTTTCTCCGAATCATATTTCTCGGAAACCCCGTTGGTCAGGAAGGTTTTGAGATCGCTGAGGTTTGGAACGACTGTATCATAAATTTTTTGAAGCAAGTCGGGATTGTTGACGATGGTCTGCGCCTTGGAGTTTGCGAGAATGTCAGCAATAGGTGCCTGTTTCTGGCGCAATTCCGCGAATTCCTTATCGTTGGCCATGTCCTGAAATTCAGGGGATTCCGCCAGGGGAATAAAGGCCGGGTAACGTGATAAACGACCTTCCAGCAAATCGTTGTGGTAGATCAATCCGGCCAGATCGGCGCATTGATAATAAACCTCGGGGATGGAGTCAATGGATGCGGCAATTTTGTTCATCCCGCTGCTTTGCATGGAAGCACCGGCGGAATTAACCATCTTGATCGTCCATGTGCTGTTGTCATCCACTGTGACCTGGCTGGTGGCGTAGCTCATGAAATAAAGCGCCCAGGAGACAAGTATTGTCATGACCACGCCATCGAGAATCCCGATGCACAACCCCAGTCTGGGGTTCAGCCGGTTCCACAAGGCGATTTCGAGGTCGCGGGCCTTGTATTTATAAAAGACATCCACTTTTTGGTTCACAGCCACGCCGATGACTCCGAAGGCGATACGGATGAGTAAAAATGCGATGACAGGTCCAACCATCCAGATCATGACAGGATTGGTGACGCCACAGGCTTTGGTGAGAGCGTCAAGGTGATGTCCCAAGGGTGCCGCGAGTAACCATGCCGCGAGGACGCCCACAAAAGAGCACGCTGTGCGCACTGCGCCCAGGGTGAATCCCAGCAAACCAGTCACACAAAAAATCAATACTACAAGAACCCAAATAGTCATGGTTGAAAACATAGGGTGTGTGCGGAAGAAAATCACGAAGAAAACAATTCTTTGGATGAATTTTTGGACTTCCTACCGGACATCTGTAAAAAGTCGTTGTTCCAATTACAAACAACAGTGTTGACGCTTTCATTCGGCGCAGTGAAGGTGATTTCACGAATACCATCCAATGAAGCCAGATCTTTCCATTTTTGCTACTCTCGCAGTCTTGCTTCTGGGAATGATCCGGGTCGAGGCACAGGGGGAGGAGGCTTACGAGCAGCCGCCCGTCAGTTATTCCTCAGCCAAACCGCACGATGCCGTCTCTCATTTGGAAGCCAGGATGGCTTCCGGCGATTTGAAATGGGTGGGTGGGGGCAGGGAAATCGTGTTGAGTCTGCTTCGTGAATTGAATATTCCTGTCGAAAGCCAGATGCTGGTGTTTTCCAAGACCAGTTTCCAAAGGGAAATCATTGGTCCCACCCGCCCGCGAGCACTGTATTTTTCCGATACCAGTTATGTGGGATGGGTGCCGGGAGGGTTGATCGAGGTTGCCACCGTCGATCCCCAATTGGGACCGGTTTTCTACAGCGTCGATCCCAATGCCGCCGAGCCGGGATTTATTCGGGACCGGTCCTGCCTGACCTGTCACGGAGGTCAGTTTGTTCGCGGGATTCCTGGGGTGTTCACGCGATCGGTATTCACCGATGACGCCGGAGATCCCTTGTTTCGTTTCGGATCGGAAGTGGTGGATTATCAAACTCCCTTTACCAACCGCTGGGCCGGTTGGTATGTCACCGGAAAGCACGGCAAGGCGCTGCACCGCGGAAATGTTTTTGCGCAGGACAAGGACGAACGATTGGTGGTGAATCTGAAGCACGGAGCAAACACCGCGGATTTATCAAAATACTTTCCCGTTCAATCGTATCTGACCAATAGTAGTGACATCGTGGCGTTGCTGGTTTTTGAACATCAAACCTCCATGCAAAACGCGCTTACCCGGGCGTCCATGGATTGCCGCCGCATGCTGGCATATCAGAAAAATCTCCAGACCGAACTCAAAGAACCGGTCACAGAAGAGTTGACCTACGAAAGCGTGCAGCATGTGTTCGATGGGGCTGCGCAGGATGTGGTGGATAATCTTTTGTTCAAGGATGAGGCCAAATTGCCTGAGGGCTTGTCGGGATCGGCTGCGTTTCAGACGGCATTTGGTCGTCAGGCCCCGCGAGCCAATGATGGCGGTTCCTTGAAGGATTTGCATCTTGCGGGTCAGCTTTTCAAAAACCGCTGCAGCTACTTGATTTACTCTGAGAGCTTTTTGGAACTGCCCCGCGAGTTGAAACGGCGCATCTATGCCCGGCTCGCGCGGGCGTTGAGTCCGACGGCCCCCGACGCGCGATATTCGTATCTTATGGCAGGTGAGCGGTTAAGGATTTCCCGGATACTCCAGCAAACGCATCCGGAGTTTCGACGTGCGATGGGGGAGCAGTCCTCATTCACGCAACCTAAGAAGGGTGTGCCAAGCCTTTGAAGCCCCCCGCTCTGACCCCAAAGCACCCTTTGACAAATTGGCTGATGTTGAATATATTCAGCCTTAACGCATTCAGTGCAAATCAATCACACAAACAAACCAGTAATATTTATGAAAAAATTCTTCTCGTTGATCGCCGTTGCAGCATTCCTCGCGATTGCTGTTCTTCCTGTCGTTTCCCGCGCCGAAGACAAAGCTGAAACCGTCACCCTGACTGGTGATTGCATGTGCGGCAAGTGCTCCCTGCATGAAACTGAAAAGTGCCAGAACGTTCTGGAAACCACTGTCGAAGGCAAGAAGGTCAAATATTATCTCAAGGGCAAGGAAAGCAAAGCGTTCCATTCCAATGTTTGCTCCGAGACCAAGAAGGTCACCGTCACCGGCACCGTCAAGGAAGTCGAAGGCAAGAAGCAGATAGAAGTCACCAAGATCGAACTCGCCAAGTAAGAGTCGAATACTTTTCTTTAAAACAAAAACGCCTTGGAATTCTGTTCCAAGGCGTTTTTGTTTGTCCCCAAGGCATCCATGAATGCCCTTCAGCAGGGGGACTATTTTTTCTTGAAATGCAATTCCCCGGCTTTTCCCGTGATGACAATCTTATCGCCGGTCTTGAATTCTCCATCGAGCAGTTTCATGGACAGCGGGTCGAGGATGAGATCCTGTATGGCGCGTTTCAAAGGACGGGCACCAAACTGCGGGTCGTAGCCTTCGGTGCCAAGAATTTCGCGGGCTGATTTGTCCAGCTCCAGCGTGAGATTTTGTTGAGAGAGTCGTTTCTCCAGCCGGTGCAACTGGACTTCCACGATGGACGAAATTTGGTCCTTGCTCAGGCTGTGGAAGATGATGATGTCATCCAGCCGATTGAGGAATTCGGGACGGAAATGATCCTTCAACTCATTCCGCACACGGGACTCCATTTCGGCCTGACCCTTCGCATCCACTTTGTCGGAGCCATAAAACTCCTGAATGATGGGTGAGCCAATGTTGCTGGTCATGATGATGATGGTGTTTTTGAAATCCACCGTGCGTCCCTGACCATCCGTCAGGCGGCCGTCATCCAGTACCTGCAAAAGGACATTGAACACATCATGATGCGCCTTCTCAATTTCATCGAACAACACCACGCAATAGGGGCGGCGACGCACCTGTTCGCTTAACTGTCCACCTTCCTCGTATCCCACATATCCCGGTGGAGCGCCGATGAGGCGTGCGACGGTGTGTTTCTCCATGTATTCACTCATGTCGATGCGGATCATGGCGTTTTCGTCGTCGAATAGAAATTCCGCAAGCGCTCGGGCCAGCTCGGTTTTGCCCACCCCGGTGGGACCCAGGAAAATGAAGGAACCGATCGGGCGGTTGGGATCCTGCAATCCGCTGCGGGAACGACGAACCGCATTGGAAACGGCCTTGACCGCCTCCTGTTGACCGATGACGCGTTTCTGCAACCGTTCATCCATGTGAACCAGCTTTTGACGTTCGCCTTCGAGTAAGCGGCTCACGGGAATGCCACTCCAGGAGGCCACTACTTGGGCGATGTCTTCATCCGTCACCTCTTCTTTGAGAAGGCGGGTGCCGCCCTTCATGCCTTCGTGTATTTTTGATGCTTCCGTGAGCTTTTTCTCGAGCTCAGGAATTTTGCCGTATTGGAGTTGGGCAGCCAGATTGAGATCACCGCTGCGTCCGGCTTTTTCCTGTTCGAGCCGGGCCTGTTCCAGCTGGGATTTGATGATGCTGGTGGCGTTGATGGCGGCTTTTTCATTCTGCCATTGGGCTTTTAATTGCGTGGCTTGCTCGCGAAAATTGGCGAGTTCCCGTTCAAGGTTTTTCAAGCGGGCGATGGAGGCTTCGTCTTTTTCTTTCTTCAACGCCGCCTGTTCGATTTCCAATTGGCGAATCTGACGTTCCAGTTTGTCCACCTCCGCGGGCATGGAATCCAGTTCCATCCGCAGACGGGAGGCGGCTTCATCCATGAGGTCCACGGCCTTATCCGGCAGGAAACGATCGGTGATATATCGATTGGAAAGGGTGGCGGCGGCGACGAGCGCGGCGTCTTGAATGCGAATGCCGTGGTGTACTTCGTAACGTTCCTTGAGTCCGCGCAGGATGGCGATGGTGGCATCCACCGTGGGTTCGTTGACCAACACGGGCTGAAAGCGGCGTTCCAGGGCGGCGTCCTTTTCGATGTATTTGCGGTACTCGCTCAAGGTGGTGGCGCCAATGCAGCGGAGTTCGCCGCGGGCCAGTTGTGGTTTCAGCATGTTGGCGGCATCGGCGGTTCCCTCAGCTGCGCCCGCGCCCACGAGGGTGTGCAATTCGTCAATGAACAGAATGATGCGACCTTCGCTGGAGGTGATTTCTTTGAGAAAGGCTTTGAGTCGTTCTTCAAATTCCCCGCGGAACTTGGCGCCAGCAATCATCGCCCCCAAATCCATGGCCACGAGCTTTTTGTTTTTGAGACCTTCGGGAACATCCCCGCTGACAATTCGCCGGGCCAGGCCCTCGGCGATGGCGGTTTTTCCAACACCGGGTTCGCCAATGAGGACGGGATTGTTCTTGGTTCTTCGGGTGAGTACCTGCATCACACGTCGAATTTCCTCATCACGACCAATCACCGGATCGATCTTTCCCGCGCGAGCCATGGCGGTGAGATCACGGCCATATTTTTCGAGCGCTTGAAATTTGTCCTCCGGATTTGGGTCGGTAACACGCTGGTTTCCGCGCAACTCCGCCAATCCCTTCAAAACGTCCGAAGCCTTGAGTCCATTGGCCTGAAAGAGTTTTTTAAGGTCGGGACCGCCCTCATCAAGGAGACCTAGGAACAGATGCTCGGTGCTGATGTAGTCGTCCTTCAACTTGCGGGCGGCAGCCTCGGCGGCATCAAGGGTGCGTTTGAAATGGTTGCCGAAAAATACATCAGCGGAGGAGGTTCCCTTGACCTTGATTCTTTTCTCGATGAGGAGTTCCAGTTCGCGGGATAGCCTGGCTTTGGGCACTCCCAGTTTTTCCAGAAGGGGCAGGAGCAGTCCGTCCTTTTGCTGCATCAAAGCCGCCAACAGATGTTCGCCGTCGGCCTCCTGGTTGGAATGATCGAAGGCGATGCTTTTGGTTGCCTGCAATGCCTCCTGGGCTTTTGTCGTAAATTTTTCCGATTGCATAAGATTCCTTTCCCTCCCTCAACGCGGGGGAGAACGAATGAGTTTTTCTTGGTTAAGATGTAACCGAAAAATCCCGCCGATGCAATTTTTCTCACTGTTTTAATCTTGTTCAAAACACGAATAAAGGAGGCAAAATTTTCGTCTAATTAAAAGCGGTGCAAGTCCATTGCTTCTCCTCCCGATTTTCAGACGAACGCGATCCCCAAATTTTTTTATAAAAAAACAGCCTTGGACAGCCTGTGTCCGACCCCATCCGTTAATTTGATCTCAACAATAAACGAAAGGTTTAAACATGAGAGCGACGAATGAGCAATTGGAACTGACACTGGCAGACAACGGAATGATCGACAGCGCGCCTGAGAAAAAGGTGGAGCGCAAGAGCCGCGCTGAATGGTGGTTTCGCCAGATGCGGCAAGTGGTGGACAAGGCGATGGATTGGGAACCCGCTCCCCGTTTCCGCCCCCAGCAGATGTGGATTGCCGGCACGAATCGCCGTTTCTAAATCATTGAATTTCGCCGGAGGCATCACTCAACCACCCGAAACGCCATGGAGGTGTCGGTGCCTGCCGGTCCCGCCGACCCGGCGCTGCAATTTTACTTCCCAGCCGTTGCAGTGTCCGGGTATCCCTCTTTTACGAACTCGCGGATCACAGACATCTCAGCTTCGCCGGCAATGGTGTGTTCCTTCCGGAATTCGTGCCAGGAAATATTGATGCCGCCGGCTTTCAATTCGTCGAAGTGTGCCTTGGCTTTTGGGAAGGGGATGATGGGATCCATCAGGCCATGGGTTACCAGAAAGCGTTGTTGTTTGGCAACCGGGGATAATTCGGTGAGAGCTTTTGTGGGTTCGAAGACGTAACCGCTGATGCCGACCAACCCGGCGAGGCGATGGGGATAGCGCAAACCCACTTCCATGGTCATGAGACAACCCTGGGAAAAACCAAACAACGTCGTGTTTTCCGTGGGGATTCCCGATTTCCGTTGAGAATCGAGAAGGTTGAACAAGAGGTTGCGGCTGCGAATAATCGTGGGACCCGGGACCCCGGCGTAGTCATACCAGGAAAAACCGTTGAAATAAGGATCGGGAGCGTTGACGAGCAGATAGTTCATCCAATCCAGGTTCATGGCTTCCGGCAGCCATTGGTAACCGGCGGAGCTGTCGCCCAGACCGTGCAGAACAATCAGGAAGTTCTTGGAATCTCGTTTCCTGGCGGGGATGAATTCGGTCCTCAGCATAGTCCGCGTAATTTTAAATTTGATTTAATGAAGCGCTGCCATGTTGGTCTGGCCGGGCTGATACCATTCACCACGCAGCCAGTCCACCACCAAACCGATGGATTCGTCACTTAAAATTTGTTTTTCACCAAACTGGGGCATGCGGCCATTGTGCTCGCCATAAAATGATTCGTGAGCTGGATTCTTAATGAAACGAATCATCCAATCGCGTGAGCCATAGCCGGTGAGATCAGGTGCGTCCAGGTCGGGATCCTTCACGCGGAAAGCATGGCATTTGGAGCAATTGATTGCCTCGCTGAATAAAGTCCTGCCTTCTTCGATGATTGGGGCCTGATCCTTGTCAAGGTTGGCTTGAGATTTTAGTCCCGCTTCAGCAGACAATGCGGCGATGACTTTTTGAAGTTGTTCTTTTTGTTCCGCGTTGTAAGCGCCAACGTGGGTTTTGACAAATTTCACCATCTTTCCGGTGGCGAATTTGGTTGCACCGAAATAACGCGGGCTCGCTACAAGGTTGGTATCGAGCAGCCCTGCAATCCATTCGCGCGAGGCGAAGCCGGAAAGCTCCGAGGCGCTGACTTCATCCTTCACCTTGCGTCCCATGCCATCGCCGCCCTGAAAACGATGGCAGCTGGCGCAGTTCTTGGAAAATAATTTGGGCCCCTGGGTCAATGGATCGTTCCGAAGCAGATTCAACGCACCGCCCGGCGGAATGCCGGCGGGGGATGCGGCCAATTCTTTCACCCGTTCGGATTCCTGCGTGGCGGCTTTCACTGCGAATTGATAATCGGGATCGTGGGCATCATGGGACAGTGCCGAGTAGGTCAGCAGTCCAATCCCCACAAACAAACATCCCAGAAAACCGATGTTCATTTTGGCACCGGTTTTGGATTTGCCCGTGAACGGCATCAAAAAGAAGATGCCCATCACCAAGCCCGGAATGACGATGGCCCCGACGATTTCCATGCTGGAGGGAAAGAGTTTCAGGAATTGGTAGAGGAACAGAAAATACCACTCCGGACGGGCGGCGGCGTAGGGTTCGGATGGATCGGCCGGAGCGGTGAGTTCCGCACCCAGCGCTGCTTGGGGATCACTGAGGTGGTGTCGGAAAATCAGGTAGAGCAGGGTTCCCACCAGTGCGAGACAGACCACGGCATTGCGGAAGAGTTGGTCCGGCCAATAGGGCGAGCTGCGGGTGATTTTGGATTCGGTTCCGGCAGGACCGTTTCGTCGGGAGAGATAAACATGGATCCCCACCAGCACCACCAAAATGGCTGGCAACAATCCCGCATGAACCGCCAGAAAATGGGTAAGCGTAAGTTGACCGTAATCCGAACCACCGATTAAGACTGTCTGAAGTGGTTTTCCCAGAACCGGGACGATTCCCAGAATATTCATAGCCACTTTGGTCGCCCAGAAGCCTTTCTGATCCCAGGGCAGTTGATAGCCCGTTAAAGCCATTAGCAAGACAACCTGCATGGACAGCAGGCCGAACCAGAAGTTCACCTCGCGCGGGGCACGATAGGCGGCGTCGATGACGATTTGCATCAGATGCAGCGCCAGGAGAATGGGGAGAATCTGGGCGCAATAATGATGCAAGCCGCGCAAGAGCCATCCACCTGCGACATCATTCTGGAGATGGTTCACACTTTCCCATGCGGTTTGAACGCTGGGACTGTAGCTCATCCACAAGGTCAGGCCGGTGATGAATTGGATGGCGATGGCGAAGGCCACCACAGATCCCCAGGCATACCGCCAGCGGGGTCCACCGGGAATGTTCTGGTAAAACAATTTTTTTCCGACGGCACCGATGCCAGTGCGACTGTCGATCCAGGAAAATAATGGGTTCATGACGCAGGAACCTTGTCTGAGCGACCGGCCTGGAAATTGAGGAATTCAACCCAGACATTTCCGCCTTCTCGCACTTCGACCATCAGGGAGTCCAATCCACGCGGACTTGGGCTGCCTGCATTGGCGACGGAGCCGTCGAGCTTGAAACTGCTCTTGTGGCAGGGGCAGAGAAATTGTTTTTCCTCCGAAGAATAATCGACAAAACAACCGGCGTGCGGGCAAACGACGTTCAAGGCCTCGACGATATCCTCCTTGGTTCGTCGCAAATAAACGGCTCCTACCGGGACGTTGGCAAATTTGTTCCACGCATCCGTTTTGGAAGTGATCACCGGGAATTTGCGGGGAATACCATCAGGGGGCAGGGCTGCGAGATTGGTGATGCGAATTTTTGCACCGGAAGAGGCGCCTTTCCCCAGCGGATCGGTCAAGACCCGGAAGGCTGCGCCCAAGGGGACAGCAGCGGCGCCACAAGCGCAGACCGCGGTGATGGATTTTGCCAGAAATTGGCGGCGGCGGATGTCCTCGGGATTATTTTGGCCTTGCATTTGTTTCGAGCGAAGCCAGTGATGGGATGCCTGAAATCAGATGGAAATTAGTGGGAACGATCGTCGTCCTTGGGGTCTTTGGGTTTCGTCAAGGCAGCAGCGATCAGAGCCGGGGTAAAGCAAATCGCCAAACCCAGCGGAACACACCAGAGTCCCCAATAATTGGTATCCATAATGATTTAAAATAAGGTGGGGGATAAATTTTGGCAACAAAAAGTGTCGACAAAGCAATGCCACTCTAAAGCCTTATCCAGCCCCTTTTTTGTCCAGGGAATGAATTCAATTCTTCAGGAACTGGCACTGGTGTAACGTTTGAGAGATGTTCTCCAACCCCATTCGGAAGCCGCGAAACACACCCCGCATAAGATTATGAGCAGGAAGATCATGCCAGGATCGGTGATTTTGCCAGCCAGAATACGAACCGGCACATTGCTGACCAGCAGCATGGGCAGGACATAAGTGAAGACCGCCTTGAAAACGCCCTGATTGGCGAAGGCTTCATCGGGCATTCGTGCGATGTTAAACAAGTTGTAATAACCCCATACAATGCCCTGAGCCCGCACGGTGTAAAAGCTGATGGTGGCGAGCAGAAACATGAGGGAATAATGAATCATAATTCCGGCCACGCTGAGTCCCAGAAAACCCATGATATGTGGAAAAGTGGGACTATAATTCATTTTATGGCAGGCATATGCCATGACGAGCACAGATCCGGC
>Ga0214192_1001524_pt1 | contig 12817 bp, 5 predicted proteins | sample TroBogEpilimnion_44_FD_153030 | JGI IMG/M metagenome (GOLD analysis project Ga0214192, IMG submission 153030) | Freshwater microbial communities from Trout Bog Lake, WI - 29JUL2008 epilimnion | ecosystem: Environmental > Aquatic > Freshwater > Lake > Epilimnion/Euphotic zone | place: Trout Bog... | reverse complement strand
GAATGACAAGGAAAGCCACGACTTCAAAATCGTTAATACCCTGAAACTCACCTTTCTGAGCGTGTGTGCCACCAGACGTAAATAGGCTAGCGACGGCACGTTCTTCTTTTTTACCGATAATAGAGGCGACGGCTTTGGCAAGCAAATCCTGTAGGGCACTCATATCTTTACCGTCCCGCGTGGTCTTATCGAAGCGGGCACAAGCCAGAGCATCAGGTAAATCGCGACCTATACAGAACTTTTTAAGGCGGTCGAGAACCTGCTTGGCTTGATTGAAAGACAGCAATACCGTGCCATCATCGCCCATGTGAACCAGATAATGAGGCGCAAGGGGATAGCCAGGTTCAACCGAGGTTAAGGCGGCATCACCGACGACTCGCAGGCAAAAAACGACACCCGATGGAATGCCGGTTTCATCTAAATCTTCTGTGGTGGTAACAGCAAAAGTACCAAGCAGAAGACTGTCTAAACGATCCTGATGGTCTTTAAGGAATCCAGCCAAATCAATACGAAAATCAGTAAGTGTCAAATCAGCAATCGAAACGCCGCTGCTCAGGTCTTCTAGGTCGATAACGGTATCCTGAAGTTTCAAAAGTTGTTTGCGGCGATATTCCAAATCGTTCATTTGGTTGCCAGACTGCTGCTCGATGACATTTTCCTCGCCAGTAGCAGAAATATCCAGCAAAACCATCCGCCCACTCACCCGTTGCTCCAGGTTAATGTATTCCTCCAGTTCAATATTTGGCCAGAAATTGACAAGCTGTATGTGCGTGTTGATCGAACCGATACGGTCTATTCGCCCGAAGCGTTGAATAATACGAACTGGATTCCAATGAATATCATAGTTGACGAGCGTGTCACAATCTTGCAGGTTTTGCCCTTCAGAAATACAGTCTGTCGCTATGAGTAGGTCAATTTCACCTTCACTGGCTAACTCTTCTGGACGCTCCTTAGAACGGGGCGAAAATGCGGAGAGGATGCTCGCTAGATCGTTGCGTAAATTAGGCAGTGTAGATTGGTTGCGTCCGGTTCCAGTCAGAATGGCGGCATTCAATCCCAGTTGCTCATGTGCCCAAGGGGCGAGCTGCTCATAGATATATTGGGCGGTATCGGCAAAAGCGGTAAATATGATTACTTTACGGTTACCCGTATTAATTGGTTTTGTTACTTTTTGTTGAATCACTTGCCGCAAAGCGTTTAATTTTGCATCTCTAACAGGGTTCACCTGTCGAGCGGCTGAAAGTAGCGTCGCAAGTCGATTACTATCTTCCGTTAAATCTTGCCGCCAACGCACTAAATCAACGTCTTGCAATAACACTCGTACTTTACGCCCGACCAGAAGGCTTTCAAATGCAGCATCGTCGACATCGATATCTTCTATGTTGATTTCTTCTATACTGCTTTCATGGGCTTCCAGCTTGGCAAGCGTGGCTTTCACATCGGCAAGCTGTCGCTCTAGTGTCAGCGAAAAAGAAGATACGGCACTTTCCATACGTTTAAGAACATTGACACGTAACAGGTGAACTAAACTTTCTTCGCGATCAGACTGCCGGAAACAGCTCTCGCCGCCGCGAATCTGGGTGCTGTATTTAGCATCATACGATGCTTGTTTATTTGGTAAAACGTAACGAAGAGGTGCATAAGACGCTAAGGTTAAACGACGAATTTCATCATTAATGTCACGAATAGAACTAAATTCACCAGATAAATCTACATCTGGTTTGATGTTGATGGGTTTTAATCGCTGCGGAAACTTACCTGTTTCTGAAATACCGTAATATTTTTCAATATGTTTGCGCGAACGTGCAATGGTAAGCATATCCAATAACTTGAAATAGTCGAAGCCGAGCATATCCATGAGTCGAGCAGGCTTGCGATCTGCGTCTTCTAGAGCAAGCCAGCGGTTGAACTGAAGCTGCGCCTGACGCACGGTTGTTTCAATACTGGGAATACCTTGCTCTAATAACGCGGTATCATTGCCTTCAGTGATAAAAGCAATCTGGTTCTTCAAGTCGGCAAGCCGGTTGTTAACGGGAGTTGCGGAGAGCATTAGTACACGAGTTTTAACGCCCTCTTGAATAATGCGACGCATCAATCGGTCATAACGGGTTTCACGGTCTTTGTGAGTAGCCTTGTTACGAAAGTTGTGGGATTCGTCGATAACTACCAAGTCATAGTTGCCCCACACAACATGGTTAAGATCAATATCGCCGGACATACCGCCATCCCGAGATAGATCGGTATGGTTTAATACATCGTAATGAAAACGATCGGAAGCAAGGCTATTGCGCCGGTCGTTAGCTTTATAAATTGTCCAGTTGTCTCGTAAACGCTTAGGCACTAGAACCAGTACGCGATCGTTGCGGAGTTCATAATATTTGATGATGGCAAGGGCTTCAAACGTTTTACCCAAACCTACGCTATCGGCGATGATACAGCCGCCATGTCGTTCCAGTTTATCAATAGCACCGACTACGCCATCTCGCTGAAATTTATATAGCTTCTTCCAGACAGTAGTATTTCGGATACCCGTTGCAGATTTAATGATCCGTTCTTCGTCTAGTTCCTCACCCATCTCTTTGAAAAGACGGTAAAGGATCAAATAATAAACAAGCGACGGTTCTTTATGTTCGATCAACTGCCTGAGCATGGCGAGGAAGTCGTTTTTTGCTTCGGGTGCTGAGGGAATACTATTCCATAGGGCAGTGAACCAAGAACCTAAATGCTCACATTCATCAATGCTTTCAGAAAGCTGAATAAGGCCAAACTGGTTGCCAGGCGTAATACCTAACCCTTCCGTAGAAAACGAGCAATTGCCGGTAATCACGCGATTGAGTGTTTTTTCCGAACTTTCAGTAATAAGCGTCGCTTGTGGAATAACCCCAGAAACGCACTTAATTTCCGTGGTCTTTTCTATCCAATCGACACACTGTTTAGCCAACCAGCGGGTTTGTAGCTGGTTTCGAAAAGAGCGGTCAGATAAGGAATCGACAATACCTAAGTCGCCTACTTTAGCGCTCGGCAACACCAAGCGACACTTATCCAGCTTAGTCAATAGTTCCCGCACTTCTCCAAAGGCAAAAAGCGAAAATGAAGGCGAGGCTACGTCAAGTTTAGATTGCGCGATAAGACATTTACGTAGTTCATCAATAACCCGCTCGTTTCCGCTATTTTTGATTATTTTCATGCGTTCCTAGAATCAACAAGTTTTTTCATATTTCATTTGTTTCTTTCACGATATGACCGACAATTTATTTATGACAGTATTATTCCGAGCCTCCTCAAATTGTAGCATAGACCGACCGGTTGCCGCTTCTTAAGGCTAAGTGATGTTTTTGTCGCGCTTCGATCAAGCTTATTTTTCTGATTAACAAGAGAATAAAAATACCTCTTTTTGTGCATAAGACGCCCAATAGTAACACTGTTCATTGACTGCAAATAGTGTGAGACCGTGACGCTCATCGCCTTTCAATGAGATAAATGCGCCAGTATCAATAGCAATATGGGAGCCGGTTTGTCGTGGTCTTGAAATGATGGTGTGTCCACAAAATGTTCTGGAAAGCTGTGGATTGATTGGTAAATCATAGTCATTAGACATCAGGCTACGCCCCCAGAGCAATCGCGACTGCACGGCATCAGGCACAACTCCAGTCATTAGCCAGCCGTCAATATCGCTATCTAGCCAAAATGAATATTGATAGCGGCTACTGGATTTAACTAATTCTGCATGAATGACATGAAAGCGTTGACTCTCTTCGCCAACAACATAAATTAGCGGTAAGTTTTCCATGCGATCTAAGCAGTGCATTAATTCAGTTGGATCTTGAAAATATTCACTAATCCAGCGCCCTCCGTTATCCATCAGTAATTCAACGTGTTGTTCATATTCATCTGCATGAATAGAATGAGTGGGGTAGCGATAGGGTTTAAAGAAATCTATCAGCATTTGTTCATGATTACCTTTGACTGTATAAAACCAAGGCTCTGCTAATAGTTGTAAGCAACGCAGTGAATCTGGACCACGATCAGCTAAATCGCCGACTGAAAACAATCGGTCAACACGCATATCAAAGGTAACGTATTTGAGTAATTTATCTAAAAGCGCATAACAACCATGTAAATCACCCAATACAAAATCCCTACCCATCGTATTTTCGGGTAATTGACGAATCAACGAGTTCATTGAATAAATTACTCCACTGTCCATGCGGAAGGACTATTAATATAGTGTGCCGATTCTGAGTATGAATGGTTAACTTTGTATTTTATTGACAGCGCACCGATGATGTTAATAATTTGATCGCGCAGACTTAATGGTTTTAACACTTCAACTTGGTCACCAAAGCCCAATAACCACCATAATAATTGCTGATTCTCCCAAACGGTTGCAGTAATGAGCATTTTGCTATACTCATAAGGTGTCATTGTTTGGTCTAATGAGAGCGGCGTTTCCGTTAAATGCCGAGCAGCTGAGCGTTCAAAAACCGCTTGTAGTTGAATAGGCTGCTGATTTTTTTGTTCATTAAAAACAAATCCCATATAACCTTCATTTACAAAGGTTTCCAAATTAAACCCTTGAGGTTGGCGCGCAGGCTTTTCTAATTGCTGGGCGTGTAGAATGCGATGAATGGCAAAAATACGTAACTCTTCAGTATCAACAAGTGTCGCAATCAGGTAACAAATCTGACCTCTGAGTACCAGCCCCAACGGATTAAGAAGGTACTGTTTTTGTTCATGTGTTTGCCGTTGGTAATCAATGACTAACTGCTGTTCGGCTAATAAAGTCGAACTAATTATTTTTTTGACTTCCATATCAACTTTAGGTGGCAATAATGGCTGCGTAGGCTGTACCACTGCTATCTTTTGCGGCCATTTAACCAGATTACTGTTTTCAATGACCCCTAAGGTATTTTCTGCTTCTTTAAAATAAGGATCTAAATCATCTAGGGTTAAAGCAGGAAATACGGGAGACAAGTATTTTTTTACCAGACTAAAAGAGAGTGCTTGATGAACTGTCAAGCCGGCAAGATTTACGACTGGCGCATCTTCACACCAAAACCAGCCTACTTCTTTATTAATCTTTTCAGAACCTATCCCATTAAAAACTTGGGACAAGGCATTGATATCTCGTTGAATAGTGCGAATGGATATTTTAAAACCACTATCCAGCAAACTCTTTTGTATGTGCTGAACTGTTATTTTTTTGGGGTAACGTGATAACTGTTTGAGGATATGAAACTGACGGGTGATTTGATCATTAATCTGATAGCTTTTCTTTTTATTTTCCGCAATAGATGCGCTCATACACAGTGGCGAACTCTCAACAGTTGGATGATACATAAAGGCTCCGGTCATTTATGTTGGTCATTATACCCTATATAAACGTCAAAATGTGTCGTCTGTATACCATAAGCCTATATTATAGGTGGTACTATAAAACAAAATTAATTTCAATTAATTATTTTAAAACGTCATGATTTGTCGTCTTTGTAAGGCATACTATCCTCCGTTATCTAATCACCCCATTGATATTGACTGATGCTTAATTTGTTCACTTTTTTATTCGCTCGATTTAAAAAGACGACCTATACCACGGCAGTTCTCACTCGAACGGGTGGTCGTAAAACTAATGAAGATCGTATCGGGTGGCAAGTTTCCAAACATCAACGCGGTTTTTGGGTCTTAGCCGATGGCGTTGGCGGAAATGGCTGTGGCGATATAGCTGCCGACTTGGTGGTCACCACTGTCCGTAAAGAATTCCCTCAACATTTAAATATCAACCGAGAAACCGTGCGGCTTTTATTGAATGCAATCGATCTAGGCATTATGGATGTTCAGCAAATCACTCAAGGCGGTGAAAACATGGCCAGTACCGGCGTGTTATTACTCATGCAACGTAACCAAGCCGTTTGGGGGCATATTGGCGACTCTCGCCTGTATCGGATACACAAGGGGCAATGCCAATGCCTGACAAAGGATCATACTCTTGCACAGTTATTAGTCGATCAAGGTCAAATCAGTGCCGAGCAAATCCTTTCGCGACCAGAACGCCATCAGTTAATGCAATCACTGGGCGGTAATTTTTACCGGATGAGTATTTCTCAAATGGAAAAAATACATACCAATGACGTGTTTATATTGTGCAGTGATGGTTTTTGGGAATATATCCAAGAAGACGATCTGCTTAACTATCTCACGCGTGCGCAACCTTTACAAACCAGTTTGTTACAACTGGAACAAGCATTGTTAACGCGTGTTGAACAGCGAGGTCTGTTAGCTCATCACGACAACTACAGTGCTTTAGTTGTAAAAATTGAGTAACCCTTATTCAATAATAATGGGCACCGCTCATTGGTTTTATAAGGTATTCAATTCGATTAATTTTTGAACCCACTCATCATTAGGAGCACTCACTCTGAATAAAACACATTTTTACCCACCCTTAGTTTTCGCTTATGGCTCAAATCTCAATCAAGCGGCATGGACTGAATTTTGTCGGCAGCATAACTACCAAGAAGATTCGCTGCAATTTGTTAGTCTGGCAGTCTTACCCGATCATCAACTGATATTCAATTATTTTTCAACGACGCATCAAGCGGGGGCACTGAATGTGGAATCTGCCACCGGACACCTCGTCTATGGGGTTCTTTTTGAACCGACAGATGAAGGCTGGGCGGCACTGGATAGTAAAGAAGGTGCGCCTGTATGTTATCGACGCAATCAGCGTACGGTCATTTTACCCGATGGTCATTGGCTAACGGCAACCGTCTATGAGGTAACGCCCGCCAAGAGAAAAACCTCATTCTGTTCGCCGAGCGAAAGTTATTTAGCAAGCGTTGCAACGGGGTTGTTAAGTTGGCAGTTGCCAACAGATCATCTAATGAGAGCTGCACATCATATCGCCAGTGTTGCCGATATTTCGCGTTTATTTGTTTATGGCACGTTAATGCAGGGTCAGTCTCGGTTTAGCTGTTTTGACACGCGCACACTTTTGGCAATACATGAAGCCCAAACTCAGGGTTGTTTACATCGAACGAATTATGATTTTCCGGTGATGACTTTATTGGAAAACAATAGCCTTGATCACTGGGTTTACGGTCAATTACTGCAATTTAGTGATCTAACTGAGCAATTACCCATGCTGGATTTTATTGAGAGTTTTCAAGGCTATGACAGTCATGGATGCCTTTACCAACGCACACTGGTTATGGTTAACATTGATAATCATGAACAAGTACTCGCTTGGACTTATGTGGCGGCTAATCCTGAGTTACCTAAAGGAAAAATAACATCAGGTCGTTGGACAGACGGGGCACTGTAGCACCACGTCTGTAAGCTCAGTCGCTCAATACATACGACGTAGTGTCTTGTCACTACGAACTTCATCAAAAGATTATCGGAGACTCTTATGATTAATAAACCAATGCCGGATTTTTTTATGTCATCTAAACCCCGTACCCGTAACAAGGAAGCTGTTCAGACTGGACAGACAGGATGCCAGCGTTTAGCCGCTATTTATTTATTACGTTTGACGCTGGGTTTACAAAAACATTTGAATCAAAGTCAAGTCAGTGATCTATTTGATGAAGATTTTGGACCAATCACAGGATTAGATGCGTTTAATGATGGGAACAATATCAAATTAAAGTCACCCATTCAGGATGAAGCCTTTCCTTATGCCTTCGGTACCAGTAAAACGGTATTGCTAAAATGTGTTCGCCAACAGTTAACTACTTTGCTGCGAGAAGGTGTGAACTCATCTGAATCGTTATTTACCAATATTGAGTTATTGAGTCAAACCCTAAACCTCAGTCCGGTAGAGCAAGAAATACTGGTGTTACGATTACTGATGGTTTTAATACGTATGTTTTGCCAAGCCGTCATTAATCTGTGTAGTAAATCGTGCACAACGATTTCTGTTGTCGATTATTTGCGGATAATGACTAACCGCCCTGCACAAGAAATTGAACGCGCTTTACAGCCTAATAGCCAACTTTTAAGCATTGGTTGGTTAAAAATCAACCCTAGTTTGGTCGATATGGAAGATAAACTCATAGTGGCCAACGGTATTCTGGACATCCTGTTACGCCCGCATGAAAGTGCTGAAGCTCTTTTTAACAATTTTTTTAAATTATCCAGCGCTACAGAACTGGTTGCCGCTGATTATGCGCATTTACAACAGGATTTGGATGTTGTGCATCCTTATTTACTTGAGGCGTTAAAAAATCGACAAACAGGAATTAACATTTTGATTTACGGTCCTCCAGGTATCGGCAAAACTCAGTTTGCCAAGCTGTTGGCGCAAACACTATCGACCCCCTTGTATGAAGTGTTGTGTGCCAATGAAGACGGCCTTCCCATGCGTGGCGATGCTCGTTTTGCAGCTTGCCAGTTGAGTCAAAAATTGCTCGGTCAAAAAAACACTCCTAGTTTGTTGCTGTTTGATGAAGCGGAAGACGTCTTTCCAGCGCAATATACGGACTTTTTTAATCCTGAGAACAAGCACTCTCTCAATCATGGCGATAAGGCGTGGATTAATCAGCAACTTGAAAATAATCCCATCCCGATTATATGGATTAGTAATCGTACAAAAGGCATAGATCCAGCTTATTTACGACGATTTAGCTATTCTATTGAAATGGACAAAATGCCAACCTCTGTTCGTCGTCGCATTATTAATAAGTATTGTCATGATTTACAGGTCAGTGCTGACTGGCAAGCCAATCTGGTGAATCAGTTGCACTTGACACCGGCACAAATTGAACAGGCTTGTGCCGTAGCCAGAGCCGCACAGAATCAGATATCTGGAAAAACCGAGCTCATTGCTGAACGTGTTCTGACCGCCAGTACTCGATTACTTAAACAAAAACAGGGGATTAAGAAAAATACGCTCTGGACACACTATGACAGAACGTTAATCAATACTAATCTGGATTTAGAGGCACTCTTAACCGGTCTTCAACACCATCGGCGGGGTAATTTCTGTTTTTACGGTGCGCCCGGTACGGGCAAAACGGCGTTAGCTCGACATATCGCTGAAACCCTGGGATTACCTTTGCATAGCAAGCGTGCGTCCGATGTGCTGGATAAATATGTGGGGGGTAGTGAAAAAAATATAGCAAGGATGTTTGCCGATGCTCAAAAACAAGGCGCAGTGTTGTTACTGGATGAGGCGGATAGTTTACTCAGTGATCGACTCGCTGCCAGTCAACAGTGGCAAATTACCCAGATCAATGAAATGCTCACGCAAATGGAAACATTTTCAGGCATTTTTATTTGTACCACCAATCTGATGACCAAACTGGATGCCGCTTCGCTACGTCGTTTTGATTTTAAAGTGAAGTTTGACTACCTTAATCCAGAACAACGCTGGACATTGTTTCAGCAAGAAAGTCGGCGACTGGGTAGCAACCTGCCCCGCGATCATCAGGCACTGCAAGGTTTAAAAGATCAAGTTCATCGTTTAACAAAACTTACTCCAGGTGATTTTGCCGTACTCAATCGGCAAGTAGCGGTGCTCGGTCGAATATCTAAGCCGGAACAAATGTTAGCGGTACTCACACAAGAATGTCTGGCTAAAGGTGAATCATTTGCCAAAATTGGATTTGTACATTGATGCGTCAATCCATCATCGATAATTAATGGAAAATATTAATGACTTTTCAACCCAAGGATTTTATGACTGAATTAGCATTACCGCCTGGCTTTATGGTTATCCATAGCAATCAACCTGAATTACTACGCCAACTTATGGTTAATTGGATGAAAGCGCATCCTTTGAAGCCACTCGAAAATGAAATTATGCTGGTCCAAAGTAATGGGATTGCACAATGGCTTAAGCATGCACTCGCCAAAGATGAATCCGTATCGCTAACAACAGGCTGTGGCATAGCCGCGGCATTGCGATTTATGATGCCTTCTAGTTTTATATGGCAAGCCTATCGAGCTGTTTTGGGTCAAGAGAATGTTCCCGAATCTTCACCTTTTGATAAGCCGCAGTTAATTTGGCGTCTGATGAGATTATTACCTCAACTCGTTCAAAAAAAGGGTTACGAACCATTGATGCGTTTTTTAAGCCAAGATAATGATCTTAGAAAACGCTATCAATTGGCTGAACGTATCGCCGACTTGTTCGATCAGTATCAGGTGTACCGCGCTGATTGGTTAGCGACGTGGGCTCAGAACGAGAGCAACTTCATTGTTAATTATCAGGGTAATGCAACCGGTTTGTCGGATGAATATATATGGCAACCCATGCTTTGGCGTGCTTTACAAGCCGATGTTGGTATAGCAAGCAATACCAGTCGTGCTGTAGTTCACCAACATTTTTTGGATACTGCTAAAAAATTAAAGTTGTCCCCCGCTGGGCTACCGCGACGCGTGATTGTTTTCGGGCTTTCTTCATTACCTAAACAGTCTCTGGAAGTGCTACAAGCCCTATCAAAGTGGTCACAGGTTTTGTTATGTGTGAATAATCCGTGTGAACATTATTGGGCTAATATCCAGACAGAGAAAGACTTTTATAAACGGCTTCATGGGCGACATGTCAATAAACCCGGCGTTCCTGACATATTGAAAGAAGAAGATTATCATTTACATACTCACCCATTACTGGCTTCTTGGGGAAAACAAGGAAGAGACTATATTGCTTTACTCGACTTGATCGACAACCCTGATAATTATCGGCAACTATTTACCAATATCGGTCAACGAATTGATTTATTCGAATCCCACGGCGAAGACTGCTTACTGAACCAATTACAAGACGATATTCGTGAGCTACGACCTACTTTCGAAAGTATCTCAAAATGGAACGCCATTAATCCAGAACAAGATCAGTCTATTCGTTTTCATATTACCCATAGCTCACAACGAGAAGTTGAGGTCTTACATGATCAATTACTCGATGCGTTCAATACAGACCCCTCATTGAAACCGAGAGAGATTATGGTGATGGTACCTGATATCAATCAGTACGCACCTCATATCCAAGCTGTTTTTGGTCAAATTAATCCGACAGATAATCGTTATATCCCATTCTCCATCAGCGACTTAGGAAAAAGGCAACAATCAACCTTAATGTTTGCGCTCGAATTCTTACTCAATCTGCCTGAATCAAGATTGACCGTCAGTGAAATCTTGGATCTGCTTAATGTTCCTGCTGTTCGCAATCGCTTTGGTATTGAAGAAGCTGACTTAGTGCTGCTACATCAATGGATTAATCAAGCCAATATCCGTTGGGGACTAAACAGTCAGCACCGCGAAGCACTGGGCATAACATATAAAGACTATGAACAAAATACCTGGTTTTTCGGTTTGAAGCGGATGCTACTGGGTTATGCCGTAGGTACAGATTCCACAGGCCGCCATGAAAATGACTGGCATGAGATCGAGCCATTCGGCGATTTTAGCGGTCTTGATGCCGCCTTAATAGGACCACTGGCAAACTTATTAACCCAAATTGAATCATTGTTAACCACTTTGAATGAACCCGCCTCACCTGCAGACTGGGTCGTGCGACTGCAAAAACTGTTGTTGGATTTTTTCAAACCGACTGAAACTGAAGACTCTTATTTGTTATTGCAACTTCAGGCATCACTCGAACAATGGCTGGTTGCCTGCGAACAAGCCGCATTAACAGATTTATTAACACTTTCGGTGATGAGAGATTTTTGGCTATCTCAAATTGATCAAAATGGTTTATCACAACGTTTTTTTGCTGGAAATTTAACTTTTTCGACCCTCATGCCAATGCGAGCCATTCCTTTTCGCAGAATCTATTTATTAGGCATGAACGATGGAGAATACCCTCGGGTGCCGACTCTGTTGGATTTTGACCTGATGTCTAAAGATTATCGTCCGGGTGATCGCTCACGCCGAGAAGATGACCGTTATTTATTTCTGGAAGCCGTGTTATCTGCTCGCGAGCATCTTCATATCAGTTGGGTTGGTCGCAATATTAACGATAATACCGAACACCCACCTTCCGTGCTCGTTAGCCAACTGCGTGATCATATTGCCATGTGCTGGTCACTTGAAGAATCACCAGAGGAAAAATCCTTGCTGAAGGCGCTGACCATCGAACATCGTTTACAACCCTTTAATAATGATTATGTGAGTGACGAACAACAGCACGCCTCTTTGTTTACCTATGCCCACGAGTGGCATACGACACTGACAGATAAGGTAACAGCAAATGCTTCGAACGAAGGCTTGCCTGCACCTGTTTTTGATAGTCCCCTTTCTTTGGAAAAATTAATCGGATTTATGAACGATCCTGTTAAAACTTTCTTTCGTGAGCGGCTTGAGGTATTTTATGAGTTTGACGACCTGACCAGTGAAGATCAGGAGACCTTTAAGGTTAATGCCTTAAATCAATGGCACATACAAAATGAATTAATCAAAGTTCGATTGGATGCCAAACGACAAGGTCAACAAGAAAGTTTAGCCGTGGAACGTCAACTTAAACGTATTCATCGTCAAGGTATTCTGCCAGCAGGCGCACGAAATGAGCTATTACAAACCGAATTTATAGCCCCCCTGGACGCTTTGTTTAAAGATTATGAACAAGCATGCCAAACATGGCCGATAGCCATTAAGGACGAGGTTATTGCCTTCGATCACTGTGTTAATGGTCAAGTGATTAAAATACAAGACCAATTAAACAATCTGTTTGTAAACGCCAATAATGAACGCTGCCGCATAGAAATTAATAGCAGCAATCTTATCGAAAAAAACAAATATCGTCGAGATAAGCTTATTCCAGCTTGGATTAAACACATCGCCGGTCATCTCAATGATCAGACACTAACAACCA
>Ga0214192_1001521_pt1 | contig 12826 bp, 31 predicted proteins | sample TroBogEpilimnion_44_FD_153030 | JGI IMG/M metagenome (GOLD analysis project Ga0214192, IMG submission 153030) | Freshwater microbial communities from Trout Bog Lake, WI - 29JUL2008 epilimnion | ecosystem: Environmental > Aquatic > Freshwater > Lake > Epilimnion/Euphotic zone | place: Trout Bog... | reverse complement strand
GATGCTTCTGCTATTCCTTCCCTAAAGAAGATGATAGAATTCCTGGAAAATGAGAAATAATGAATTTAATAAAAGCACCCCACAGATGTTGCTATTGTGGAAACAGGATGGGTAAAAAGTTAATCCCCACTAGAGAGCATATTATTCCTAAATCTAAAGGAGGAGCAAATTATGGCAAAAATGTTTGTACTTGTTGTAGCAGTTGCAACAATTTAAGAGGGAATTTGTCATTTTTTGATTTTAGGCTTAAATTGGAAGATTTAATGGAAAAATCAAGAACAGAAGATCCAAATAAAACTTTTAAATATCAGGCTATGATTATAAATCTAGGAAAAGTGCAGGAATATGCAAATAAAATGGGAGAAAAGTTAAAAAAGAAGGTATGACAATACAGGAATTACAACATCATATTAACATCTACCAAAAGAGATATAAAAGCAATCAGGAATCTTTTAGAAAAAGGCAAAGCAAGCTTAAAAACAAGATATATAGATGGAAAGAGTCTCTGAAAGAGCAAATAAAACAAAGAGATGCTCTTAAAGAAATGGAAAAGAAGATAAAATGTGATGTTGGGAAGTCTATAAAAGCTAAAAACGGAGTGAATAATGAAATTTCTTATTCTTTTTATAAATTAGCTTTAGAAAAAGGTATTAAATCAAAAAATATTGCTACATTTGTAGGAGTAAAAAATACCAATACAATTGATAAAGGTAGAAAAGAAGTGTTTAAAAATCCTAAAAAGAAGCAAATTTATGATAATCTTAAAAAAGCTGTGGAGTAAAAGAAGGTAAGACTTTACAGGAATGGGATAATGAAGTTGCTAAACTTCCTGTAGAAGTACAAGCTTTATTTTGGAAATATTGTATGAAATCTATGTACAAAGTGTATTTTACCTTAGATCAAATCAAATTAATGGAGCAATATCCTGAATATTTTAATTTTGAAGATGAAAAAGACTAAAAAAACAGTTAAAAAGAGAGAATCTGTAATTAGGGAATATAATATGGGAACTATGTCTAAAAGTGAATTTTTCACCAAAATCAGGCAAGTTCTTAGGAATGGCTTCAGATATTATAAACCTTTACAAGAAGCTCTCTTAAAAGCTAGAAGACCTTCAGAATCAAGTAATAAGAAGCTTAAATGGGAATTTATTTGCAAAGAGTGTCAAACATGGCATCCCAGAAAAAATATCGAGATAGATCATGTTATCCCCTGTGGAAGTTTAAAAGATTGGGATGATGTAGTTCCATTTATTCAAAAATTATGTGCTGAAGATCCTAATATGTATCAGGTGCTATGTAAGCCATGCCACAAAGCTAAAACTAAACAAGAAAGAGAAACTAAAAAGAAAGAAAATGGAAGTATTTGAAGAATGGCACATATTTAATGATGAAAGAGAAAGAGATCTTTTAGCACTAGGTTGGAAGAAAATATCTGATTGTACAGAAATAAGAGGAAGGTATACAAATACTCCTATTTATCAAAAAGGAGGTAAAATTATGTTTTTTGAATGTTGTTTCGGTAAATTAGATCAATTCACAATTGGAAGTAACCATTACATATATCCTTTTGGTTCTAGGCAAGATTTAATTAATTTTGAAGATATAAATATAGATTTATGAATAAAGAAGAACAACTTTCTCTTATAGAATATTTAGCTGATTTTGTACAATATAGAAATATTGAAACAAGAGCTGAATTTGTAGAAGAATTAAAATTAGGAATGAGGGCTTATTTTAACGAAAAAATAGAAAAAGAAGCTTTTAAAGATTTTATAATGTTTGACACAACAATGTTTCACATGGATAAAGATGAATATTTAACTAATAAATTAAAAATAGAAACAGGAGAATGAATATAGAAAAAATAAAGAAAAGCCATTCTGAGAGAGAATATAGAGCTTTAAAAGATCGTATAAGCTATTCATCAATTAAACAATTTGATGATTCTTATAAGAGCTTTTATAAAGAACATATTCTAAAAGAAAATGTAGAGAGAGAAACTAATCAATCTATGATATTAGGATCAATAGTAGATTGTTTGCTATTGTCTCCAGATGATTTTGATGATAGATATGCAATAGTTAATTTAACTAAGCCTACGGGTCAAATTGGAGAACTTTCAGAAAATTTGTATAAAATAACCCTTAAATATATTGATGAGGAAGGAAGTGTAACTAGAGAATTTGGGGAAATATTTCTAGAAGCTTTTGAAAAATGCCAAAAAGATGGTAAATTTAAAGGTAAAACAATAGAAAGTGCTTTACAGGCTTTTAGAAAAGTAGAAGATGGTGTCTCTGGGGAACTTTATTATGATGAATGTAGAAAAAATCATGGTAAACAAACTATAGATTTGAGTACCATTTCTATAGCTGAAAAGATTGTAGAATCTCTAAGAAATGGAGAATATACTGGAGATATTATAAATATGAAAGATTCTGAAGGAATAGAAGTACATTGTCAATTTCCTATATTGTTTGAAATTGAAGGAATTCCTGTAAAAAGTCTATTTGATAAAGTTGTAATAAATCATAACGAAAAGAAGATTTATCCTTATGATTTAAAAGTTAGCTGGCAGATTGATAATTTTCCATATAATTACTGGAAGATGAAATATTTCCTACAATTAGGCACATATGATACAGCTTTAAAATCTTATATAATAAATGATAGATCAGAACTTTCTGATTATGAAATAGTTCCTATGCAATTTATTGTAGCAGATAGTGCATTACAATCAATTCCTGTCATTTATAAAACTAATACACAAAATGTATTAGAGGGTATTCATGGATTTATTTTAAGTTCTGGTAGAAAACAAAAAGGTGTACTAGAGCTAGTTAAAGAAATTTCCAAACATATAGAATTAGGAATTTGGAATCAATCTATGGAAACTTATGAAAATAAAGGTATTTTAGAACTCCCAACATTTGAAATCAATGAATAAAAAGAAAGTATTTTGGTATCATTATCATAAACAAAACAGTATTAAAGCAGGAAAACCAATCCTCACTGTACATTATGAAGGAATTTGTCATACTGTAGAAAATATAATATGTAATGTTCCTACATTTGGACATATTAGAAAAGAACAACCTAGATTTGTTGTAAAAGGTAAAGGAATTATGGAAATTAAAAATGGAATTGCATATGTTAGCTAGTAAACCTTTATTTTTAAAATTTAAACATTGTGCAAAATTTCAGAAACCTGTTGGAGAGTGGCATCAGACTCTTATATCTAAAATAAACGACCTTTCTGGTTGGAATTTATTGTTAATAAAAAATGTAAACACTAATAACATAGAAAAACAATATTATATGAACACAAAAAATGGTGGAGTTGAAGTAGCTAAATTTAAAATTCGCAATAATGAATAAACAAGAAACTCAATTAAAACTAATTGCTGCACTAGAAGCATTAGATTTCTATGTAGGTACAGATTATAATATTCTGGATTTTGATCTTTCTGGAGATGAAACAGATGATGAAATACTAGAAATTGCAAATGATTATAGATCAGATTGTCATACAGAAAGGTGTCAAAATCAAAAAGATATAGAGGATAGTGAATTTTTTGATGATAGAATGGAAATGTTTTAAATAATTAAATTAAAAAATTATGCGTTACTATTTGTTCCAATTTTCAAATGGAGAAAATTGGCATATTAAAGAAAAAGATGTAGATAAACTTGTAAATGATAGTGGTTGTAAAATTCTTACATGGGAAGATTATAAACCATTTGCAGTGAGAGTAAAATCAGATGATTTTGATTATAGTTTGAAAAATTGTAGAATAACAATAAAAGAAGTAAATTAATAAATTAAAGAAAGAAAATCCTATTAAATCAATGGGATTTTCTTATCTTTGGGTAAATTAAAAATATGAAAATATTATTTACAAGTGATAGTAATGGTCATAATTACAAAGATCCTATAGCATTTCTCGTAGAAACACAATATGTATCTGATGAAGATTTATTTAAAGCAGATATGGAAACCTCTACTAGATTTTCAGGAGGTATCTATTCTAAAATTTTGCAAAAACTTAATCTTAATTATACAGATATTAGAAGGGGAAGACTATCACAATTTAAAAAAGAAGAATATGACAAAGAATACAGATGTAGTTCTGGAAATTACTAATTTACTAAAATGAATAAAAAATACAAACTGGTTTATATAAAATGGTGTGATGCTTGTACAAGACAAGGATGGCATACAGAAGAGGAAGCATTTGATTGGGCAGAATCATTTGATTGGCATGTAGAATCTGTAGGATGGGTATTAAGAGAAACAAAAACATTTATTTTAATTGCTTCCCAAATTACAGAAAATGAAGATTTAAGTGTTACATCAAATAAATTGTTAAAAATACCTAAGACATGGGTAATTAAGAAAGTAGATATTAAAATAAAATAAATATGGCAAAAAAAGACAAATCAGAAAACTTTGATGAAAGTGTAAAAAGATTGGAAGAATTATTTGGGAAAGGAACAGTAATTACAGCATCCTCTAAAAAACTAGAAGCTGTAAGGGAGTGGACAAGTACAGGGAGCCTAACTCTTGATTTAGCTACTAAAGGTGGAGTTCCTAAAGGAGGATTGTGTACATGTATACTTGGGAAAGAAAGTGCTAGTAAAACTACCCTTTTACTTCATATTATAGCTGAAGAACAAAAAAAGAATCCAGAGGCTTTATGTGCTTTTTGTGATGTAGAAGGAACTCTAGACTTGGAATATGCTTCAGAAGGCATTGGAGTAGATTTAAACAGACTTCACTTGATTGATAGAGAAAGTCTACTAAAAGCCAATGGAGTAAAAGATAGAGATATTATTAGTGGTGAAGAGTGGATAGAAATAGCTTGTAAGCTCCTTAAAAGTAATTTATACGAGATTGTGGGATTTGATTCTGTGGCTGCACTCATTCCCATGTCAGAAATTACTAATGGTGTAGCAGGTGCTCAAATAGGCAGAATAGCAGCTTTGATGTCTAAGGCTTACAGAGCTATAAATGCAGCTCTCAGTGTTAGTAAATCAGGCTTTGTGTATCTTAACCAGTATAGAATGAATCCAGGTGGTTATGGTAATCCTTTCATTGAACCCGCGGGTGAGGCTATGAAGTATCTACAAGCTCTTAAAATAGAGATTTCTAAGTCTTTAGATAAAGATACAAATGAAGTTTATGGAATTGTTGTTAAGGGTAAAATCACTAAGTCGAAAGTTTGTGTGCCTTGGAAAGAATTTGAGTACTACGTGGAGTTTGGGAAAGGTATAGTTCCATCTTATGAAGTTATTAATCTTGCTATAGATCATGAAATTACTAAAACTGGCAATACCTATTCATATGGAGAAACTAAATTAGGGGTTGGACAAGGGCAATTAGAAACTTTTCTTAATGATAATCCAGAACTCCTTAAAGAAATTCAAGAAAAAGTACTGGAAAGAATTAAATCTCCAACTAAAGAAATCATTCAAGAAACACAAAATCAATAGATTATGATAAATATAGCAATAGTATTATGGATTTTATTTATACATTGGGTCGCAGATTTTGTTTTCCAAACAGATTGGCAAGCAAAAAATAAAAGTAGTAACAGCGAAGCTCTTTTAAATCACACTTTTATTTATAGTTGTATTTGGCTTCCTTTTAGTATTATTAATTTTGGAAAATTTGGAGGATTGTTTGTACTTATAACTTTTGTTATCCACACTATTCAGGATTATTTTACTAGTAGATTAAATACTAAGCTTTGGAAAGAAAATAAAGTACATTATTTCTTTGTATCCATAGGATTTGATCAATTCTTGCATTTTGCACAGCTTTTATTAACATTTTACCTTTTAAAATAATAAGTTATGTTTAGATTAGAAGATGAATTAAGAGAAAAAGTTAAAATGCTAGAAGTCAAGATAGTATCATATAGGAATATTTTAATACAAAATAAACGCAAAGAGATCATAAATAAATACACAAATGCACCAACTAATGAAGAAATTATGAAATATTTTAGTGAAATGCATGAATGGGAAGTTACAAAACTTAGAGATTATGATGAATATTTTGGAATTAAAAGTGCTTCAAGTGGAGAAATATCTTAATTTTACACCTACAGAAGAATATTTAGAACTGGAAAAGAAAATATTAGGGGAAGGATTTTCTGTAATTAGCACAACTTATTATCCTCATTATATAATTCCTTGGCAATTTGCATATTTAAACAGAGTAGGAATTCCAGAAATGATAAAAATAGGGCAATATTGGACGATTTATATGGGAAAAACAGAAATAGGAAGAGTTTTAACAATTAAAGATGCTATTAAGATAGCTAAAGGAGAATAATTATGACATCTGAAATAGAAAGAGTAATAAGCAAATATCAGGATAAGATTAATAAACTTGAAGATTTGCTAAAGCTTAAAAATGAATTAATAGAATATGCTCTAAAATTTACATACTTTGTAGTTGGGGAAGAAAGACAACATTATATAAGTATAGAAAAGAAAATTAAAGAATTAGAAAAAGAATTGGAATAAATTCTTATCTTTGAACTAAAATAAGGTAAATGGAGAAGCTATTAAAATATTTGCAGCAATATGGTAAAGTATATAAAAATGATGAAAAATTTCCTAATCAGGGAAAAAGAAAAAGCAGAATAAGATGGATTATTGATCTTCATCCTGGTAATAAAGCTATTGATAACCAAGAGTTTATGGAATTTGCAAAGAAAAAAGGTATGATTATTCAATTAAACAACTCAATATGAAAAAATATGAAATTTGGGTAGGAAGTTATCATTTAGGTCAAGGATACGATCCTCCTAATAAACCTGAAAAATTAGCAGAAGTAGAGGCAACATCTTTTAAAATAGCTTGTTTTTTATACGAATTAGATTCTTTAGCAGAAAATTTAAGATTTAGGATGAAAAGGGGCGATAGTTATATAGAAGATACTCACTTTGGAACTATATATTATAATGCTAAAATTAATGGTAACTATTGGACAGGAAAATATTATGAATCAGAAGAGGAAGCATTAAAAAGTTTTAAATACAGTAATTTTGGAGATTAAGGATTTACATTGGATAAAAGCCAATAAAACAAGCGAATATCTACTACCTACATTAGAATTTGATTCTAAAGAACTCACTTTACAATATTTTCTTGATTTTGGGATGATTAATGCATATTGTGGCATTGATGATTATCACAGATTTGATCCTTATTGTTTATATTTATTATTTAACACTTCTAGAGAAAGACTAGAAAGATGGTATGAATTTTATAAAATCTATAGTAGGGAGAAGTTATACAGTTTTGATGAAGATTTAGCTTATGGGACAATTCTAATTGGATTTAGAATTCCCCATAAGTATAAAAATTTCCCAAAATATTTAATACAGGGAAAATATAGTAAGATGTGTACAGGATATGAAAAGAAATTCTTGGTTCCTGTAGAAGGTAAAATGATGGTAAAAAATCCCTATAATGTTATTACAAGAAATGATGTTTATAGAAAAATGCTGGAAACAGAACTTGGAATAGAATTAACAGGGATGGAACTTGATGAAAAACCAAACCCTAAACAAGAATATATCCAGATGGACTTATTCAAAAAGTAAAATTATATGAAAACAGGATTAATTTATAAACTTACTTGTACTACAAATGGTTATTTTCTTTATGGATCCACTACAAATAGCCTGAATACTAGAAGATCTACCTACCTTTCCTCTTTAAAAATAGGATATGCTAATACAATTCTTCAAAATTGTTATAATAAATATGGCAAAGACTCTTTAGTTTGGAAAATTGTACAAAGTGATGTACCTGAGGATATAATATTATTTATTGAAGATATATGGATGGGAGCTAATTGCAGCAAAGCCCAGGACAATAAGAAGGGTATGAATATTAGAGATGCTAGCAGACCTTACTATTCAGATGAAACCAAATTAAAAATGAGTCTGGATAGAAAAGGAATACCGAATATAGCAAAAAGAAAGACTATCTATAAGTATGATTTATATGGAAATTTTGTAGAGGAGATTCCATATTTAAAAAAGTTTGCAGAAGATAATAATTATAGTCCTGGTAATATTCAGGAGGCTGCCAAACAAAGAAGAGATTGTGCTTATGGTTTTATGTTTAGGTATGAGAAATTTGATAAGATTGCTCCTATAGATAAAATAAGAAGAGGTCATATAGAAATATTAGATAAACCTATTTACCAATATAGTGTATCTGGAGAACTTTTGAATAAATATGAAACCTTGTCACAAATAGAAAAAAGTGAATTTACTTTGTCTAAACTAGTAGAATATTGTGGAGCTGCAAAAACAAGAATAGGGTTTTTATTCACTTATGAAGAAATGACAAAAGAAGAAATTTTAGAATTTCTTAAAAACCCTAAAATTGGAAAGCCATTTTCAAATGAACATAGAGAAAAAATGCGACTTAACAATTTAGGAAAAATAATGAAAAAAGAATCTAAAGATAAAATAAGCAACGCATTTAGAGGAACGATTCATCCTATGGCTAAATTATCTTTAGAAAATATTAAAGAAATTCTTATAAATACTAATAATTTAACTAATAGAGAATTTGCAAATAAATTTAAAGTAGATGTTAGTAGTATATATTATACACAAAAGAAATATTTTTTAGATAATGAATTAGTAATTAGAAAACCAAAATAAACAATTTATATGAATTTAGAAGAAAAAAGTGATGAAATAGTCAAAAGAGTGGCAAATAAACTAATGTTCAGAAGTGCAGTAGGAATAGAAAAATATAATAGTACTATATGGGATAATACTGATGAAAATTATATAAAACATTTGCAGGAAGAACTTTTAGATGGAGCAAATTATTGCGAACAAATTTTTAGATTGGGGGAATTTACTAAAAATGTAATAGAATTAATTGATAATCAACGCAATGATCAATTAATGGGAGCAGAAATTCGTAAATTGTATAATAAATTTAAAGAAGAAAATGATAGAAGATAAAACTGATGGGAAATTAAATGAATTAAGAGATTATGTAGGAGAAATTAATAAATCTAACTTAATTTTATTATAAGTTTGTTTAAGTTATTTATTTTTCCTACATTGCATTTATAAAAATTATAAAAAATGCAAAAGTGGTCAGTAGAAGATTTTGAGACATTAAAGACATTATATTATTCAGGAAAACCTATAAGGGAGATAGGAATTTTATTAAACAGGTCTGAACATTCGATTGAAGTTAAATTAAGAAAAGTACCAAATAGAGAAAAATTATCACTAGATGTTCAAAAGATAGTAGAATTATATAAAAATGGTATAGATGGAGTAAAAATATCTAAATTATTTAATTGTTCGGTGCACCCAATATACACATTATTAAAAGCTAATAATGTAGAAATTGAAAGAATACCTAAATATTGCAGTGATAAAAATTACTTTAAAGTTATAGACACAGAAGATAAAGCTTATCTTTTAGGTTTTATTATGGCAGATGGATGCATATATAAAAATACTCTAATAATTAATATTTCAAAAAAAGATAGGGAAATAAACGAATTTTTTAAATTTTATTTAAAATCAAATGCTCCTATTAAAGATTTTCTACCAAACAAAAGGGAAGGAAAAACAGATAATGAAATAAGTAGATTAGAAATTAATAGTAAAAAACTAATTTCTGATTTAAAAAATTTAGGAGTAGGAGAGAGAAAAACTTTTAAAACAATTTTTCCAGAAATACCTCAAGAGTTATATAATCATTTTATCAGAGGCTATTTTGATGGAGATGGGTGTGTGAGTATAGATAAAACTAATACTTCTTCATTTAGTCTTGCTGGAACTCATGATCTGCTAAAAATAATTCAAGAAATTCTGGAAAATAATTGTAAACTAAGCAAAGTTAAATTACATACAAAGGGAAAAATAGGATTTTTACAATATGGAGGTAATATTCAAGTACCAAGAATAGGTGAATGGTTGTATAAAGAAGCAACAATATTTTTAAAAAGAAAAAAAGATAAATTCAATGACATTAAACGAATATAGAGATAAAATTGGGATAGTCAATTCTAAAAATGGGTTCCATGAAAAGGAGATAAACATTGGAGAATTAGTAGCCCTTATAGCCTCGGAAACATCTGAAATGTTAGAGGCAGATAGAATTAATAGACATTCAGATATAGAAACATTTGAAAAAAGATACTCAGAAATAATAAATAGTACTAATGGAGAAGTTTCTGAAGAAAGAAGAGTTCAAGTATTTAAACAACAATTTAAGAACCATATCAAAGAAGGATTAGAAGCAGAGCTTGTAGATTGTCTTATTAGATGTTTTGATACTGCTTACAGACTTAATATTGATTTAGATGTACTATTTAACTTAATTACCTATCATAACTCTATAAGGGGATTCAAACATGGAAAAAATTATTAATATGGAAAAGAAAGAGCATAAAATAATTATTGTAGCAAATACAGAAGGTAGACTGAATGATTTAAAACCTCTATTTGAAAAATTACATGCAAATGGACAAGGGAAATACAGCAAAAATGTGTATTATTGCATTAAAAGTTCAGTATTTCTAAGAGATACTTCTACAAAAGAAGCTATTTTATTTAACAGGCTACAACAGGAAAATCATAATACTGGGGTAGAAACTTCTTGTTATTGTTTAAATTTGAGTGTATAATGAAAACAAAACCAAAAATTTGTAAAACTTGTTCCAGATTAGTTCCAAATCTATGGAAAAATGGAGAATGTAAATCTTGCAGTCTTATTTCTAATCTTCCTAAAAAGATAGCTAAGTATTCTCCAAAAGGGCTAGAAAATAAGGGGGAAAAGGCTATTAGGGATAAAAAAAGAATAGAATGGTATATTACAGATATCTGGAACAAAAGACCTCATTACTGTGAATCTTGTGGTAAATGGCTTGGGAACGAACCACTTACATTATTTTTTGATCATCTTATTGAAAAATCTTCACATCCTGAACTAGAATTTGAAGTAGAAAATATCATTTTGATTTGTAGTGATGAACATTCTATGAAAAGTAATGGATTTCCAAGTGAAAATCATAGAAAAGCAATAGAAAAGGCTAAATTAAGATTTAATATTAATTAATGGAGAAAATTGAAATAAAGAAATCAGGTAGAAATTATCAAGCTGTTTATGGAAAACATAAAGCAGTCATTAAATACTCTCCGATTGAAATGTCAGACGTAATTATATGGGATAAACCAGAAATTTCTGGATGGCTTGATATAAAATCCATAGAATTGGAAATATTCAAAGAATATCTTAAATTTAGAAAAAATGAGAAATAAAATAGAAGAAATATATGCACAATCTGTAGAAGATCCTAGTTATGATTTTGAAAAACTAGAATTTAATCATACACTAAATATGAAAATATTTGTTAGTAGATTGACAGAATTTATTAAAGAAAGGGAACAAAAATCTTTTGAAGCTGCTTGTAAAATGGGTGGACAGGGTTATTCCTTTGATGATTTTACATTTAAAAGTTTTGAAGATTATTTAAAAAGTGACGAATATGGCAAAAAAACTAGAACCTTGGTGTAATTTTTATAAAGAAATAAAAAATATGAAAGAAAAGAAGGAAATTATTGAAAATAATGTTATCTTGTCACCTCTGGATGTTAGTGATTCATGGAGAGTGGAAATTGATGGAACACATTTTTATATAACTAGAGAAACATTAGACAATCTCAAAAAAGCATTAAATAAGATATGACAAAACAAGAAATAATACAAAAAATAAAGAAATTTCCTGTAAAATATGCAATTGAAAAGAAAATAACAGGAGAAGATGGAAAATGGGACATTAAAAAACTGGAACATACAGAATTTAATGATTTACAACAGCTATATTTTGATGTTTTTACAAGAGAGAGGAATATTGAAAGATTATTGGCAGAAGGATTAAATTTAAACCAAATATAGTGGAAATAGAAGAAATAATTAATAATCCCATTATGTTCATGAGAAATTTAATAGAAATAAGCTTTGGTAAATGTAAAAATGATACAGAGGCATTATATTATTTCTATTATACGGATAAATTGAGCAAAATTTTTTGTGGTAAGCCGTATGAGCAAAAAATATTAGAAAATGTTACTTTTGAAAGTGGTAAACTAAAGGGAAATTTAATAGAAACAGGTAAAACAATATATCCTGTCATGTTCGATAAAAGTTTCTTCCCAGAAATAGGACATGTTGTATTTATAGAATCGAATGAATTCAAAATAGAAAAAATAAATTAATGAAAGAAGAAGGAAAAATAAAAATATTAGGACTTGTGCAAAAGTCAACAGGTAGCCATTTTCATAGAATTGTCATACCTCTAACTTATTTGCAGGGAAAAGAAGTGGAAATTGAAGGAGAAAAGTATATTATAGAGACAAATATAATATATAGAGAAGAAAATAGCTTTTATTTTACAGAACAAGATGTAAAAGAAAATGATATTATTGCTAATAATTTCAATACACTGAATAATCCAGCATTTCTTGAAACTTTGTGTGAAATGCATGGAACAAAAAGATGGTTGGATATAGACGATGCTACACATCTTCCTGATAATCATATAAATATAAAAGCTAAGGGGAAAGAAATGATGAATTATTCAGAGCAATCTCTGCATAGATCTATTTCCTGTGCAGATTTAGTTACATGCACAAATGATTATATTCTTAGTAGTATTGTAAATTTAGCTTCATTTATAGGAACAAGTGAAAATTATCTTCCTGATGATGGTGAATTTAAAGTAGTAGAAAAGTCTAAAAGAGATGGAAAAATTGCTATAG
>Ga0214192_1001519_pt1 | contig 12843 bp, 7 predicted proteins | sample TroBogEpilimnion_44_FD_153030 | JGI IMG/M metagenome (GOLD analysis project Ga0214192, IMG submission 153030) | Freshwater microbial communities from Trout Bog Lake, WI - 29JUL2008 epilimnion | ecosystem: Environmental > Aquatic > Freshwater > Lake > Epilimnion/Euphotic zone | place: Trout Bog... | reverse complement strand
ATTAAAGTTCCTGTTTCTGATGAACGTGTGCCTGATATCATTGGTATCGCTAAAACAGGTACTGTTTATGCGGGTGGTAAATTAAGCAAAATCGCTGAACACGGCGGTGATGCAGTTAATGACCGTCATGTACCGATTATCGTTTCTGGTGCTAGCGTTGCCAAAGGTGTTACTGTAACTTCTCCAGTACAAACTAAGCAAATTGCGCCAACTATTTTGAGTCTGTTAGGTTTGCCAACAAGCCAATTGCAAGCAGTTCAAATTGAAAAAACTCAAGTTTTACCACAGTTGAAATAAGCATTTGACTGTATGATATTGTCGAGGTGAGATTTTCTCACCTCGATTTATTCAAACAATGCTTTACTTTAACGGTCTTCCTTTACCATCCTTATTTATTTGCCCGCCCAAGATCAAAATAGCATCAATAAATCCCCATAATACTCCATAACCATGAGTGATCACGGTTAGAATAAGCTGAGCAATTGCTATTTTGTAATAGCCAAGATAAAGCCGGTGTAACCCAGCAAATCCAAAAATGATACCTAATGCGCCTGCTAGGTATTTATATTTAACAGCTTTAGGTGCTTCCAGATAGGCGCCAACTAAATTAACCTTAATGGCAGCGTTTTTGTCTTGTATTTCAAAGTTGACATCATCACCTTGTTCGGGTGGAACTATAGGAATCCAGTCATCAATATGAAATGCGAAGAATTGTTCATTGCATTTAATAATACCCGTCTGGGTATCAATGTCATAACTTTCAATGTGTCCAATCATTTCCTTTCCTTATTGTTATTATCTGTGTTAATTGACTATGGTTGGTCAGCTGGAATTATGTCGTTATTGCTATACTGTAATGATGGCGATAGTGGCTTTTGAATTAATTGTCTTGCAAGCGTATGGCTAACACATCACATTGGGCATGATGTAATACCCCATTTGCGGTTGAGCCTAAAAGCAAACCTAGACCATGTCTGCCATGAGAACCGATAATAATTAAGTCAACCTTATTTTCTTGTGCAATACGAACAATCTCAGCTTTCGGACTCCCCATTTCAATCCAGATATCTTCAGCGTTAACACCAATGCTGAGAGCTAATTCACACAGTCTTTTTTTGCCTACTGCGGTTAATTCAGTCATTAAATCCATATCAAAAGAGATATCACGATCATAACCGACGCTGGTTATTGGCATACTCTCAACGACATGAATTAGGCTTAATTTTGCTTGGTATCTATCCGCCAGATCTTTCGCTCGATTAATAATAGTTTTATTTTCACCAAAAAAATCGACTGCTAATAAAATATGTTTATAATTTTCCATCACGCCCTCCCATTAATTATTAGAATTGTAATTGTAATAGCTTATTGAACAGCTAATTATAACCCGTTAAAAAAATGAACAAAGTGATTCGATAAAAAGTTATCCATACCGTTTAAAAGTTCCAATATCTTCTAAAATATAGAAACGATAAAACAGCATGATATGAACTAGATATTTATTTTATTTAGCGATTAAGACAAATAAATTGGTCATGAGATCAGTAATGAAATTTATAACCAGCCAGATTTTTTTAATTTTAGGTATAAAATTCCGCTGGAAATTATTACGGTGGCTATGACAACGGGATAACTATAAGGCCAGTCCAGTTCAGGCATGTATTTAAAATTCATTCCATACCAACTGAACACCATCGTTGGGATGGCTAGAATGGCTCCCCATCCAGCTAAACGTTTAACAATTTCATTCTGCCTGAAAGTTTCAAAAGTTAAGTGTACTTGCATGGCAGAAATCAACATTTCCCGTGTGCCATCAATGCTTTCATCAATACGTTTAATGTGGTCAGCAATATCACGAAAATAAACCCCGACATCTTGCGGAATAATGGTTTCATGAAAGCGCATCAGTTCATTACAAATATCAATAATCGGTGTAATAGCCGCTTTAAGTAACAGTAAATCGCGTTTTAATTCATAAAGTGCTGTTAATGTCTCTCGTCCAGAACGATTTTCAAATATCGCCAGTTCCAGATTTTCAAAACGGTTTTGAAGACCATCTATCACAGGAACATAATTATCGACTATAAAATCCATGACGGAATAAAGTACAAACCCAGGACCTTTAGCTAGTTGATCTGTCATCACTTCACATCGAGACCTTATTTTACTGTGATCAAGTGGCGAGTGATGTCTAACCGTGACCACAAAACGACGACCAACAAAAATATGGGTTTCACCAAAATTGATATTATCTTCATTGAGGGCAGCGGTACGCAGAACCAAAAATAAAGAATCACCATATTCTTCTATTTTTGGACGTTGATGAGCAGCACTGCAAGCATCTTCAATAGCTAAGTCATGTAAGTCAAATTCATCCTGAATTTTTAATAACAACGGCTTATCAGGTTCCAATAAACCAAGCCAGACAAAGGTATCTTGATCTTGCAAAGCTTCACTAATTTCGTCGATAGAGATTTCACCCAGACGAATACCGTGTTTATAAACGGTACATTTCATTACGTGGTTAGCTTCCAATTTCAAATCCATAATAGTAGCTTAGTTGTTTATTTTTAAAATTTAGAAAAGATCAAAAGGGAATAGATAGGCTTAATTGTATATATACTGAGATTCTGGATAGTAGTCGCCTAGTGCGAATAAATCTGCAACTACCCATTGTAGAACCTATTTTTATTCGTGTTCTTTAACAAGCTTTGCTTGGCATAAAAAAATGGCATAAAAAAAGCCGGATAGCTTAGCTATCCGGCTTTTTTACTATGGCTTACTTGCTTTTATTGCGTTCGTTAACTTCTTTGATAACTTCTTCAGCTACGTTTTTAGGGCAAGGCAGGTAATGTGAGAATTCCATTGAGAACTGACCACGACCTGATGTCATTGTACGTAAATCACCGATATAGCCAAACATTTCACTTAGTGGAACATCCGCTTTAATACGGACACCGGTTACGCCGGCATCTTGTGATTTAATCATGCCACGACGACGGTTAAGGTCACCAATTACATCACCAACATGATCAGAAGGAGTAAACGTATCCACTTTCATAATCGGTTCGATTAATTGTGGGGCTGCTTTAGGAATTGATTGGCGGAAAGCGGCTTTAGCTGCAATTTCAAAAGCAATCGCTGATGAGTCAACCGCGTGGAAACCACCATCAGTTAAAATAACTTTGAAGTCTAAGCAAGGGAATCCAGCCAATACGCCTTTGTCCAGCATACTTTTAAAGCCTTTTTCTACCGCTGGCCAGTATTCGCGAGGTACGTTACCACCGGTAACAGCAGATTCAAAGACAAAACCACTACCAGCTTCACCGGGTTCAATTACATAATTGATTTTACCGTATTGACCAGAACCACCTGATTGTTTTTTGTGGGTGTATTCGTCTTCAACACGGCGAGTAATGGTTTCACGGTAAGCAACCTGTGGTTTACCAACAATAACATCAACACCATGAGTACGTTTTAAGATATCAACTTTAATATCAAGGTGTAACTCGCCCATACCTTTAAGGATAGTTTCGCCACTGTCTTCATCGGTTTCAACATGGAATGATGGATCTTCCTGAATCATTTTACCCAGTGCAATACCCATTTTTTCTGAAGCCGCTTTATCTTTAGGAGAAATAGCTAATGAGATAACGGGATCAGGGAATACCATTGGCTCCAGTGTCGCAGGGAACTTCGGATCACATAAGGTATGACCAGTTTGTACGTTTTTCATGCCTAATACAGCAACAATATCACCAGCTTGAGCTGATTCAAGCTCATTACGGGCATTAGCATGCATTTCTACGATACGACCGATACGTTCAGTTTTACCAGTATAGGTGTTCAGTACAGAAGTACCTTTTTCCAGTCTACCAGAATAAATTCTTAAGAAAGTCAACGCACCAAAACGATCATCCATAATTTTGAATGCTAAAGCACGCAGTGGTTTTTCAGCAGTCACTTCAGCAAAAAGACCCGTTGGGTTACCTTCCAGATCAACTTCTGGTTGTGGTTTAACTTCTGTTGGGCAAGGCAGATAATCAATAACGCCATCCAGAACTAACTGTACGCCTTTATTTTTAAATGAAGAACCACAGAAAGTAGGGAAGAAGTCCATGTTAATAGTGCCTTTACGTAGGCAACGTTTGATAGTTTCAATATCAGGTTCTTCGCCTTCCAGATATCTTTCCATAACATCGTCAAACTGATCAGATACTTGATCAATCATTCGTTCACGCCATTTTTCAACATCGGCAACCATGTCGGCAGGAACGTCTTTAATTTCGTAGTTCATTGGGTCCCCTGAATCATCCCATATCCAGGCTTTGCGGGTTAATAAGTCAACCACGCCTACAAACTCATCTTCACGACCTATTGGCAAAGTCATGACCACAGGTACCGCACCTAATACTTCTTCAACTTGTTTAACTACGCGATAGAAGTCAGCACCAATACGATCCAGTTTATTGACATAAATAACACGAGAAACTTTAGAATCGTTAGCGTAACGCCAGTTAGTTTCTGATTGTGGTTCAACACCACCTGAACCACAAAATACACCGATACCGCCATCCAGTACTTTAAGTGAACGATATACTTCGATGGTAAAATCAACGTGACCTGGGGTGTCAATGATATTAAAACGGTGATCTCTCCAAAAACAGGTTGTTGCTGCTGACTGGATAGTAATCCCGCGTTCTTGCTCTTGTTCCATGAAGTCAGTTGTAGCCGCGCCATCATGTACTTCACCGATTTTATGAATTTTACCGGTGAGTTTTAAAATACGTTCAGTAGTGGTAGTTTTACCGGCATCGACATGCGCGAAAATACCGATATTTCTGTAAAGCGATAGGTCTGTCATATTTTTACTCTAAAGTGGTATTAAAAACTTTTTCGGTGGCTACTGAAATCAGTATTCCACCCTGAAGGTTTAAGAATCTAGCGACGTTGTGCCAGTTTGCAGCCGTTTTGACATCAGGACTATTTAGAGATATAAGGCGCTTAAATTTCGCTTAAATTTAAGGAAAGTCGATGTTTAACGCCGCAACCTTCGTCTGTATCAAAAGCCGCCTATTCTAACTCAAAAGTACTGCAAAAAATAGAATTGCATGAATTTGTTATAGCGTGATGAATTAATTTATAGAGGGTATAAAAAATCCGACTAATATTACATTAGTTTTTATCCACACAAATTGTGGATAAAATTGTGGACTAATTGTTATATGAAAGGCTTAGTAACCGTTTTTATTACAGTTTTGTTAAATTGTACAAATCTAAGTCAATTGAAAAAATGTATATAAATCAATAGGTTTATTTAATTTATGCGCATTGTTAATAAGGAAATTAAATGTCTTGACTTCTTGTAAGTTGTTAATTGTTTTTGTGGGTAATCATGCGCCATTAGGACAATAATAAATGCCAGAGAAATTTGGTGGGTGATTTTCAGGTTATCCACATTTTCTGTGGATAAAGTTGTGGATGAACGGGGGTTAAAATAGCTTAGTAACCGTATTTACTATGGTTTTGTTAAATTGTACAAATCTAAGTCAATTAGTAAATGTATTATAAATCAATGTGTTGTTGTTATTTTTGTGATTGTTATTAGTACTGTTTAAAGTTCTTGACTTTTGCTAAGTGATTGACTTTATCTGTGGGTAATTTTTTATTGTTATTTTCATAAAAACAGTCCTAAGCTTTTAGAGTCATTTTTCAGGTTATCCACATTTTCTGTGGATAAAGTTGTGGATGAAAGGCTATTAGAATTGCTTAGTAACCGTTTTTTATATGTTTTTCTTGAATCGTATAAAACTAGTGCAATTGAATAAAAATATAAATATCAAATAGTTGTGTTTTTTATTAGGTTTTTGAGAATAATAATTTAAGTGCTTGACTCTGTTTAAATAGTTAGTATTCATTTGTGTGTAACAATTCACGAAGAAAACTTAATTTAAAATATCAAAAAGTTTTTTTATTTCAGGTTATCCACAAAATCTGTGGATAACATTGTGGAAAAATAGTTTTCTGATACGCTTAGTGTCCGTTTTTACAGTGTTTTTGTTAAATTGTATAAATCTAAGACAACTTAATAAATTCAATAAAATCAATTTGTTATAATTTTTTTTGATGTTATTGAGCCGCTAAGGTTTTAAGTTCTTGACTTTCCCTTACTTGTTTAGATGGCTTGTGGGTAAATAGTATTGAATCGGAACTATTGTGTTTGTTAATCGATAGTTTGGAGTTTTAAAGCGCCTCTCTTTCATCCCACATTTTATCTAAACGCTTTATAGATACGGGATAAGCTGTTTTTAGTGATTGAGCGAAAAGTGAGACTCTGAGTTCTTCAATCGCCCAACGAAAATTTTCATGCTCTGGAATAACATGTGCTTTTTTTGCTCGCTTTTCAACATCCTTCCAAAAGCGTATAGCATAACGGTTAACTTCTTGAATTTTCTGTGGGTTATTATCTCGTTTATCCAGCCGAAATTGTATGGCTTTAAGGTAGCGAATCATAGCTTTCATCTGTTCATAGGGTGTAAAACGAATGAAACCAGCATAAATTAGTAAATTTAGTTGCTGTTTAATATCTTGAGCCAATGAATCGTTAGAATTAAATGGTTTTAGCTGATTTTGTAAGCAGTTGTATAACTGTATGACATCAATGAGTAATTGACCTGCCTCATTGGCAAAGCTCAGTAGATTTTTTTTGTTTTGTTGCAGACTTTGCTCAAACGCTGCTTGAGTGCGAATAGTCTGTCCATCAATAAAAATCTTGTTCAGTATTAAATACAGCATATCCTCTTTGAAAGTTTGTCCAACCAGTTCGCTCAGTAAAGGATGTTTGTCTAAGCGCTGATAGGCTAACTCGGTATTAGCTGACTGTGGCATATTCTTTAAGAGATAGGTACAGTCCTTGCGAAGTTGAAGCTGAAACAACCGCAATAATCCATTGTGATGTTGCAGGTTAGCTTTCTCAAAAGTATCAAAAATGCGTACACCTACAGAAACATTTTCATCAACAAGGGCGGGAAACCCAATGAAATTTTGTCCTTTCTGAATAAACTGATATTGCTCAGGTAAATCATCAAATGCCCATTGAATACATCCAGTAAAATTTAACTCATCAGCGGCAATTTGATCAAAGCTGTCTCCAGCCTGATGTGCATGTGCCTGTTGCAGTTTTTTTAAGTCTCGCCCGAAATCCAGTAATTTTCCATGTTCATCAATCACCCGAAAATTCATTTTTAAATGCTCACTGAGTCCTTCCATATCCCAAGCTGTTAGGGGGATTGCTTCTCCGGTCAGTTTTCTTAAACGGTTTCCTAGCCACTCACTCAGCGAACCCTTAAAGTCTGGTTCAATCTCTAAACAGCGTTGTACCGCTTGTGGAACAGGTACAAAATGTTTTCTGATTTGTTTGGGAAGCGATTTAACTAGCGCAATACATTTTTCTTCTAACATACCCGGAACCAGCCAGTCAAAGGGGGTTTGCGTGAGTTGATTAAGCTGATGAACAGGTATGATAGCTGTTACACCATCTTCATTATGTCCGGGTTCAAAACGGTATTGGAGAGCAATGGTCAGATTACCGATTTTTTTATGGTCAGGAAAATCCCATTCATTAACGTAATGATCTTGTTCACGGGTTAAATCTTCCTTGGTTAAAAATAATAGTTTGGGGTCTGTTTTTTCAGCTGTTTTTCGCCATTGATCAAGAGTAATTCCATTGACGACTTCAGCAGGCAGTTTTTTGTCATAAAATTGGTATAGCCATAATTCATCTTCGACTAAATCAACACGTCGACCTTTGTGCTGAATATAACCCACCTCTTCAAGCAATTTTTTATTAGCGACAAAAAACGGTGCGTTACTGTGATAATCATGTGCTACCAGTGCAGATTGAATAAACATCATACGAGCGCCGTTAGCATCGACACGTTCGTAAGGAATTTTTCGTCCTGCCTGCAAGGTGAGTCCATATAATAAAGTCCTTTCGTAAACCGCACTCCGTGCCGCCTTTTTTTCCCAATGAGGGTCAAAATAATTGTGTTTTACTAAGTGTTCTGCACAATGTTCTATCCATTCAGGTTCAATTCTGGCAACCGTTCGCGCATAAACTTTACTTGTTTCTACTTGTTCGGCAGCCATAATCCATTTAGGTTTTAGTTTATGCAAGCCTGAACCCGGAAAAATAAAAAATTTTAAACCGCGAGCACCCAGATATTCATATTGCTCATGCCGGAAACCAATATTTGATAACAAGCCAGTTAACAACGCTCTGTGGATATTTTCATAGCTCGCTTCATCGCTATTAGTTTTCATCGACAATTCACCTTTTATCACTTGCATGATTTGCGCATGGTTGTCGAACCATTCACGCATTCGCAAATAAGATAAAAAGTTGTCACTGCAATATTTACGTAATTTACTGTTGGAAAGATGCTTTTTTTGATCCTCAAAAGCATTCCAAAGATTCACCAAACTTAAAAAATCAGATTCTGGGTGACGAAACACGGCATGCTTTACTTCTGCCTGAGGCATTTTATCAGCGGGTTTATCTCTAGGGTCTTGAATACTTAAACCAGCCACTATAATGGCCACTTCAGTCAGGCAATGTTCTTGACTGGCCGCTATTAACATTCTGGCAAGTTTTGGGTCAGTGGGGAATTTGGCAAGCTGTTTACCCGTTTCTGTCAATTTCCCTTCTTTATCAAGAGCATTGACTTCATGAAGCATGGTTTTGCCATCCCGAATCATCTTGTCATCGGGCGGTTCTATAAACGGGAAGTCGGCAATATCGCCCAGCTTTAAAGCAGCCATTTGTAAAATTACAGCTGACAAGTTGGTACGTAAAATTTCCGGTTCAGTAAACTCTGGTCTGGCTAAATAATCTTCCCGCGAATACAAACGAATACAAATACCTTCTGCAACGCGTCCGCAGCGTCCTGCTCGCTGGTTAGCGCTGGATTGAGAAATTCTTTCAATGGGTAAACGCTGGATTTTGCTTCGATGACTGTAGCGACTGATGCGTGCATGACCGGTGTCGATTACGCCACGAATGCCGGGTACAGTCAGAGAAGTTTCTGCAACGTTAGTCGCCAACACAATTCTAGGTTTACCACCTTTCGGTTTAAAAACACGTTCTTGTTCGCTAACACTGAGTTTTGCGTATAAGGGTAAAATTTCGTACTGACTTGGATGATGTTTTTTTAGAGATTCTGTTGTTTCGCGTATTTCATGTTCACCACTCAAAAAAATCAGGATATCACCGCGCAGATCTCGATAAAGCTCATCAACGGCATCAAGGATCGCTTGTTGTAAATCATCTCGACTTTCATCATCTTCTTCGTCTTCAGATTTATCTTGTTCGATGGGTCGATAACGTGTTTCTACCGGAAAAGTTCGACCTGAAACTTCTATAATAGGCGCATTATTAAAATGTGTAGAAAACCGTTGTGTATCAATAGTGGCTGAAGTAATTATCAGCTTTAAATCGGGGCGTTTAGGTAACAGCCATTTCATGTAGCCCAATAAAAAATCAATGTTTAGGCTGCGTTCATGGGCTTCATCAATAATGAGGGTGTCGTATTGATTCAAATAAGGATCATTTTGAGACTCAGCAAGCAAGATACCGTCAGTCATTAATTTGACAAGAGTATCCGTATGCGTTTTATCGTTGAAACGGACTTTATAACCAACTGCTTGACCGATTTTTTCACCGAGCTCTTCAGCGATGCGGTCGGCTACGGTACGTGCTGCAATGCGACGTGGTTGAGTGTGACCAATAAAGCCGGCAGCCCCACGTCCTATGGATAAACATATTTTAGGTAATTGTGTCGTTTTGCCAGAACCGGTTTCGCCACAAACAATCACGACTTGATGGTTCTTAATTAGATCAGCTATGTCATCTTTTTTATAAGTGACCGGCAGATCAGGGAAATTAAGTACCGGAATACTGGCAAGTCGCTTATTTCTAATATGTACCGATTGTTCAATCTGAGTTGTCAACCGAGCAAGTTCAGTTACTGGATTTTTACCTTTTTTATAATCACTATGGTAACGATCCAATTGACGTTTAAAACGATGTCTATCTATATTGAGACAAGCAGGTAGTTGTTTGGCAAGTTGTTTGAGCTGATCAGAAATAGACATTAAAACAATAAGGAAAATAAAAGCATTATAATAGCAATTTAATATCAGTTTAGGTGCGTAATGACAATGTTAGCAACTTTATGAAGCGATATTTTTACTCTGGATAGTTTGTTCAGTTAGGCTAAATAGATTGGTTACTTTTGGGCAACACATTATTTTAATCGAGTGTTAATGAATTAATGATTGTTAAATAGCTAATAGAGGTCGAATCGTATTACAATCAGAGCCTAGACTATAGACCTTCAGCGCGGACAGAAATAATCTAAGCAATTGAATTAAATATAAATATCATTTGTAAATCAGTATGTTACTTAGTGAATTTAAAAAGCGCAGCTGTTCCAGATAAATAATCGTATGTAAAAAATAATTGGCGGCATTTTATGGCAACACACTCCAACAGACCTACTTCTCCCCATTTACAGGTTTATCAACTGCCATTGACAGGGCTTATTTCTATCAGTCATCGCATGACCGGCGTTTTGTTATCGACCGGATTACTATTATTGGTTTTTTTACTGTCAGCTATTGCTGGTGGTGAACAATCTTATCTTGCGATGCAAGAACTTATGAGTTACTGGATATTGCGATTTATTTATTGGGGGTTCATTTACGCCCTGTTTTTTCATTTGTGTCATGGTGTGCGACATTTACTCTGGGACGCCGGACAGACATTCGAGCGAGAAACGCTGGATGAGTATGCAAAAATTGAATTAGGCGCGTCATTGGCACTCACATTAATCACGTTTATTTTCGTCTGACGCACAGGAGTTTTTATGGATTATCAATCAGCGTTGGCTAAAGTTAAGGGACTCGGTAGTGCAAAATCGGGAACTGAGCATTGGTGGATGCAACGAGTTACCGCCGCTGCATTAGTGCCGCTTACCTTCTGGCTTATTGGATTGCTGGATTTAGCATTAAATGCACCGTATCAACAGACACTTGCTTGGCTAGCTGCTCCCCTGCATACAGTTGCAATCATGACTTGGTTAATACTTGCCTGTTACCATGCAGCATTGGGCTTGCAGGTTGTTATTGAAGACTATGTCGGGGAAGCTGTAAAAATTATTGCCATTTGGGTTGTGAACTTGACTTTTTTTATGTTAGCACTAGCGGGTGTGTTGGCTTTATTGCGTATTGTGATAGCAGGTTAAAATGACTGATTACAAAATAATTGAACATTCCTATGATGTGCTAGTTGTTGGCGCAGGTGGGGCAGGTTTACGGGCTACGTTAGGCGTAACAGAAAGAGGTTTAAAAACGGCCTGTTTAACCAAAGTATTTCCTACACGTAGTCATACGGTTGCTGCACAGGGGGGTATTAGTGCGGCTTTAGGTAATATGGGGGAAGACGATTGGCGTTTTCATATGTACGATACCGTCAAGGGTTCTGATTGGCTAGGCGATCAAGATGCTATTGAATATATGTGTCGTGAGGCAATTCCCGCAATAATTGAATTAGAGCATTATGGGGTACCTTTTTCACGGACCTCTGAAGGCAAAATTTATCAACGCGCATTCGGTGGTATGACCACCCATTATGGTAAAGGTCAGGCGCAACGTACTTGTGCGGCTGCCGATAAAACCGGTCACGCAATTTTACATACACTTTACCAACAATCCTTAAAAAATCAGGCAGAATTCTTTATAGAATACATTGCGTTGGATTTAATAATGGAAAACGGAGAATGTCGTGGAGTGCTGGCGTGGTGTCTTGATGATGGTTCTTTGCATTTGTTTAAAGCGCACATGACTATTTTGGCAACCGGTGGCTATGGACGCAGTTATTTTTCCTGCACTTCGGCACATACGGTTACCGGTGACGGTAATGCAATGGTCTTGCGTGCTGGTTTGCCGTTGCAAGACATGGAATTTGTACAATTTCATCCAACCGGCATATACGGGTCTGGTTGCTTGATTACTGAAGGGGTCAGAGGTGAGGGCGGTTATCTTACCAATTCAGAAGGTGAGCGCTTTATGGAGCGTTACGCACCTTCAGCAAAAGATTTAGCTTCTCGTGATGTGGTTAGTCGGGCTATTACCATAGAAATTAACGAAGGTCGTGGTGTCGGTCCATTAAAAGATCATGTGTATTTGCATATTGAGCATCTGGACCCAGCTATTATCCACGAACGTTTACCGGGTATTTCTGAAACTGCAAAGATTTTTGCCGGCGTTGATGTAACCAAACAACCGATTCCTATATTACCCACAGTACATTACAACATGGGTGGTATTCCTACTAACTATAAGGCGGAAGTGGTAACGTTGGAGGGTGATAATCCAGACAAAATTGTTCCTGGATTAATGGCAATTGGTGAGGCGGCTTGTGTTTCCGTTCATGGCGCTAATCGTTTAGGTTCTAACTCATTGCTTGATTTAGTAGTCTTCGGTCGTTCCGCTGCCATCCGTTGTGCTGAATTAATTAAACCTGGAACGCCTCATAAACCACTTGATAAAAATGCCTGTGATCGGGCTATTAATCGTTTCGATGACATTAGGCACGCAGAAGGCTCGTTGAAAGTATCTGATATTCGCTTGAATATGCAGCGGGTGATGCAAACTAAAGCAGCAGTCTTTAGAACCGCCACCACACTGAATGAAGGTATCCAGAAAATGGCTGAAGTCAGTCATTCTTTTGCAGAAATTGGCATAAAAGATAAATCATTAATATGGAATACCGATCTGGTTGAA
>Ga0214192_1001518_pt1 | contig 12844 bp, 12 predicted proteins | sample TroBogEpilimnion_44_FD_153030 | JGI IMG/M metagenome (GOLD analysis project Ga0214192, IMG submission 153030) | Freshwater microbial communities from Trout Bog Lake, WI - 29JUL2008 epilimnion | ecosystem: Environmental > Aquatic > Freshwater > Lake > Epilimnion/Euphotic zone | place: Trout Bog... | reverse complement strand
CCAATTCGCAACTTCCCCTCCAAACCAATCGCCCAACTGTTCGCGGGCTATGGATTCATTGACAGGATTCGCCCCCAACGCCGTCACCGAGAGCAAACCCATGCCTGCGGGAGCTGATTGAGGTTGGATGGCGTTGATGAAAACAGCCGTGTTAAAGGGTTTCCTGCCCGTGCCATCCAGAAACAGGATCGGTTCCTGGTTTTGTGAAGCGGGTCCAACGTAATAGTGACATTGCACGGAACGGGATCCGACCTGCGGGATCAAGCCGGTGAGTTTTGCCGCCACGGAACCATCGGTCGCCACCACCACCGCGCGCGCATCCCAAATTTCTCCGGAGTCCAGCCGGACCCGGTTGTCGTCTATACCCGCAACAATGGAATTGAGTTGAATGCAGCGTGCCGGAAGACCGCCCGCCAGCTGTTTGGGTAGCTCACCCATTCCACCCGCGGGCAGGGCGGAATTGCCTGTGGAAAACATGCGGAACAGAAACTCAAAAATCCGGCTGGAAGTGACCAGTTCGCGATCCAATAAAATTCCACTAAGAAACGGCCGGAAGAAACGGTCAATCATGGCCTGTGAAAATCCGGCCTGAACCAGCTCCTCCAGGGTGGTTTGTTCCGGCCGGGCAAACAAATCCTGCAAGGTCCCGCGGCATGCCTTGGATCGCACCAGAGCCACTTTCAACTTGTCCAATATCCCGCCAATGGGATTGAAAAGCGATTCCATGGCTTCCACAGGCCTTCGAAACGGATCGGCCATTCTATGGAAACGATCCCCATACCAGACTTGTGCTCCCGGAAAAAAAGGGCGCAACTTCAAATCATCCAGATCAACCCATCGCCTGGGCTCGGGATAGGCGTCCAGAAAAATCTGAAAACCTCGGTCCAGCATAAAGCCTTCGACACAATCCGTTCGAACCCGCCCCCCTATGGCATCCGACGCGTCCAGGATGACAAATCCAACCTTGGATTCTTGCAACCGCCTGGCGCAGGTCAAACCGGATAAACCGGCTCCAATGATGACAACTTCCGTCTTTGGCATTTTTTTGTTGGCGCAGCGTTACGTGCTTCGTCTGTTTACCCGTTTGTCCGAACCGGCACGCGGACTTCGGCCCCAGCCAAAAGCCACATTCCGCATGTCAGATCACAATAACCCTGAAATCGCCAAACCTCCAATAATGAACCGCTCACCTCCGGCAGGCCAGGTCTTCCAGATAACGCACTACCAGCGCGGTCCATCCCGTCTGATGACTCGCGCCCAGGCCCTTGCCGGTTTCGCCATGGAAATATTCGTGGAACAGGACCAGGTGGTTCCAGTTCGAATCGCTCGAATAACGCGGGTCCGAATCAAAACAGGCCCGGCGCCCCAGATCGTCCGGCATGAAAATATGCGTCAATCGCTTCGCCAGTTCCGTGGCAATCTGTTTTAAATCCATTTTGTTTCCCGAGCCCGTGGGATACTCCATCAGGAACGAATCTCCATAAAACCGGTAATACCGCTCCAGCGCCTCAATGATGAGGTAATTGACCGGGAACCACACCGGCCCGCGCCAGTTCGAGTTGCCCCCAAACAGACCCGCCCGTGATTCGCCCGGATCATAATCCACACGATGCTCGTCTGATCCGTGCTTGAAAATATACGGGTTTTTCTGGTGATACTTCGATAGGGACCGCACGCCGTAAGGCGAGAGAAATTCATTCTCATCCAGCATATACTTCAACAAACTCCCCAGCCGCTCCCGCGATGGAATCGCCAGCAGATTCAATTGATGCAGGCTCCCGCTGCAAGTGTCGCAGTGCGAGATATGACGATTCAGGTCGCTGCGGTTTTGACGGAACCATTGGAGCCGCTTGTAAAAGCCCGGCAATGCCTTGATCTTTTCCTCCTCGAAAACCTCCACCGCAATCAACGGCAAAATCCCCACCAACGACCGCGTCTTCAATGGAATGGTGTCTCCGTTGATCCGGATCTGGTCATAATAGAAACCGTCCTTCTCATCCCACAACCCGGTTCCACCCAGCGAGTTCATGGCATCGGCGATCTGGACAAAATGTTCCAGGAATTTGGATGCCATATCTTCATAGGCCACCCGGATTTTTCCGCCGCCGTTCCGCGCCAGTTCCAGCGCCATCGCCAGCATGCTCACACAGTAAAATGCCATCCATGCCGTGCCATCGGCCTGACGCAACGCACCGCCCCCGGGGATCGGCTTGGATCGGTCAAAGACTCCGACATTATCCAACCCGAGGAATCCGCCTGCGAACAAATTTCGGCCATCCGTGTCCTTGCGGTTCACCCACCAGGTGAAATTCAACAGCAACTTTTGGAACACACTTTCCAGGAATTCCAGATCCCGTTCGTCACGTTTGTCGGCGATCTTATAAACGCGCCACGCCGCCCACGCATGCACCGGAGGGTTGACATCGCCCAGCGCGAATTCATACGCCGGAATCTGTCCATTCGGGTGCATGTACCATTCCCGCAAAAACAACCCGATCTGGTCCTTGGCAAATCTCCCGTCAATCCGCGCGAACGGGATCATGTGAAACGCCAGGTCCCACGCCGCGAACCAGGGATACTCCCACTTGTCCGGCATCGACAGCACATCGCGACTATACAGATGCGTCCAATCCGAATTGCGCCCGTACTTGCGGGTTGGCGGAGGCACCGGCATGTCTGGATCGCCCTTGATCCAGTCGTCCACGAGGTATTGATAGAACTGTTTGCTCCACAGCAGCCCTGCATAACATTGACGCGAGATATTTTTCTCCGCCGGGGTCATCTTGAGAACCGCTTCGTTCGAGTAAAAATCGTCCGCCTCCGCAATTCGCATCTGGAACACCTGTTCAAAGGTCGCCGCATCCATCGGCTCCTTCACTTCCGCCTTGTCAAACAAGCGCAGGCAAACCGTCTGCGATTCCCCCGGAGCCAGCATCCATTGAAAATGCAGCGCCGCCTTGGTTCCTTTTTGCGCGGGATTCACCACACCGGCTTTGCCTCCCACCACGTGATCGTGGAAGGCGTCCTTCACGAACTTCCCGGGGTTGGTCGAACCGTACAACCTCTGAAAATTGGTTTCGTTATCCGTGAACAACCAATCCGGCGTTGTCGGTTGACCCGATGGCACCACCTCAAAATGATACGCTCCCAGACTCGCATGAGTCGCCGAAAGCCGGTTTTTCTCCAGCCCCATGAACGGTCTCACCTCGCAGCCCTGATGCGTGCAACCCCAGATCCAGGTATTGCGAAACCACAAGGTTGGCAGCAAATGCAGAGGGGCGGCCTCGGGACCCCGGTTGGTCACCGTCAATCGAATCAAAATCTGGTTTGGCGAAGCCTTGGCATATTCCGCCTGGACGTCGAAATACCGGCTCTCCTCAAAAATCCCCGTGTCCACCAGCTCAAACTCCGGATCCCGCCGCGTCCTCCGGCGATTCTCCTCCACCAGCCGCGCGTAAGGAAATTCCTTGTGTGGATACTTGTAAAGCGCCTTGAGATAGGAGTGCGTGGGTGTGGAATCGAGATAGAAATACTCCTCCTTCACATCCTCGCCGTGATTGCCCTCGGGCCCGGTCACGCCGAACAACCGCTCTTTTAAAATCGTGTCATTCCCATTCCATAGAGCCACCGAGAAACATAGCCGGCATTCGCGATCGGTGATGCCCATCAGCCCATCCTCACCCCATCGATAAGCCCGGCTGCGTGAATGATCGTGTGGAAAATACTCCCAGCAATTGCCATCATCGGAATAATCCTCCCGCACCGTCGCCCACTGGCGTTCCGCAAGATAGGGACCCCAGCGTTTCCAGTTATGGGTGCGGGCCGCATCTTCCGTCAGCCGCACTGCCTCCGCCCCGTGCAGCGGACGATGCACTAATTCCGTGCCATGCTCTTTGCTTGGATTCATCAGTTGCGTTAATTACCAATCCATCAAACACCTCCTGAACGAAAGCCCGTTCAAGTACGTTTGTGGCATTCAAGCTTAAAGTCCAATTGTCCCCGAAGCAAGACGCGTTCACCGCGAACAGGAGCCTAATTCCAGCCCGAGGGTCAGTCCCGCATAACCACATATTTGGTCCAATGAATCCATCTTTAGGAGCGGAGATGCAGGGCATGCAGAAAAGACGAGTAAAAACGCGGCTGATTTGGTAACTTTTTGAATTAGTTTGATAACTTTGGCTCCTTTTGCCCACTTGAGCAAGTTTTGCCTTCCATCAAAACTAGTCAAACAAATGACCTTTTAACGACGGTTTAAAGACCCTGTTACAGCCCCCATTATTACCCCTTAAATTACCATTTCGCCATGGGGCATTTTTCGGTCAATAATATGAGCTTAAACCCCATGCATCCACAGATCATGCATTTGCCTATTCCGCCAAACCCTTTCGGGTCAAAGTTTGATGCGCCGGATTCCGGATCGACGCAGGCAGCGCAAGAAGATTTTCGTGATGTATAAACAGATTCGTCTACGGTAGCAAAACCGGCGGATGACCAACGAGTGAGCGCAACTGCCAAGCTGCCCACCTGATCGAAGCAGTTTTGGCGCTCAGGAATTGGTCTTTTGACTTGGGGAATACCGGGTTTAAACATCAAGGGCAAGTGAGGTATACAGGGCTATAATAAGTTCTAGGAGCCGTGGCTTTCCAAATGGCGTAAGAAGTGGCTCCCGCTTTCATATATTTATTGTAGTTGGTCCACGATGATGAACCTGCAGAAGGCACGGAACCCGAAAACGCCACAACAGACCCTGCAGAATAGGTGGCTAATGTATAGGTCGTGGTGGTGGACCCATCGGTTTCTGTTCCATCGGCGGCGATTGATATAGGAACGCTGCTTTCCACTAAGCAAATCGGCTCTGCAATTCGCACGTAAAGCAATCCTTTCTGAAAAGTATATCGCCCACCTCCCATGAGCAAATATGACTCCATGAAATTGCTGACAGGTTGGTAATCTTGCTGACCAATATCGCCTGTATCAATGAAAGTGGTTGAAACGAGGGATGGAGCGGTTCCAAAAGGCTTGTAAATCAATCCACTTCCATCCCTCCATGTGGGCCAATATGCCGAACAAAAAGCGACATATGTTGACGGATAATTTGTATGGTTTCCGGAATCATAATTGCCACCAGGGTAAGTCGCGCCGTTTGATGCGTTTACCGTCGCCTTATTATAAGCAACAATGAACCCCTGGTGCGCAGGGGATTGTGACAGAAAAGTGGTTTCCATCGTTGCATAACTTGGACGGGTGGCAAGCAATGTGTCCAAGTCTGAAGGGCCAGTGCTGTAAGCACTCGAGAGAGACAGAGTGACCGTGCCATCCCAATGAGTCGCCGGATATGAAGATCCGGGGCCATTGTAAAATGAATATGTCTTGGTGATTGAGGTTGGTGACATGGTAAACCCCGATGGGGGAGTCCCGTATCCGCTTCCGTTATAGGTCGAGATTGCGCTCTGAAGTGAAGGGCTGCCACCTAAACCCGTTTTCCCGTAAATAAAATCTTCCAAAATGGATTCAAGAGAAGAATTCCACGATGTTGATTCCGAAGTTGAAACGGCTTCCCGAAGAGGATCCAAAGTGATGGTTCCCGTATAATTGTAAGCGGTTCCCATCAGGTTCATTGAAATTGTCAGGGTTTTGGCGAGATAAGGAGTGTAAGGTGCAGGCCCTGTCAATGGTCCCCACATAAAATCCCGGATGGTAGCATTAACGCTCCAAAACGGCCATTCATCACAGCAAGGAGTGCATTTGTTAAAAAGTCCGTAACCAGTGCTCATAAATTATGCTCCTGCAATTTCATCAGATGCCATTACCCATCGATGAACAGGCGTGCAACCCGCCCCTTGGTAGCTAATTTTTCTTAATTGAATAACGACAGCGGATGATTCACCGCTAATTTGGCTGAGTTGGGCTTGGACTTTGTTGCCAGTTCCCGCGGCGTTGGCCAGCATAAGAAGGATGGAATCGCTGCTGGTGGCGTTGAATTGGATGTTATATCCGGTGCCATCTTTGTTCTGGCTAACTATGTGGGGATTGGCGGCGCCGTGGCCGACGACGGAGTTCTTTTCCGGGGTGTTGTTGCCCAAGGCAATCTGGCCTCCGGTGTTGCTGGATGCGGCGCCGCTGGGGCGCATCAAATAGCTGCTCTGAATGCGTCGGTTCCTGCTGACTCGAAGGAGGTCGAGGAGTTCACCGGCGCCAAGGTGTTTGGCGGGGCCAATTTCGATGGTGGTGCGGCCGGTGTTTAGGTCTTCGACGATCTTCTGGACCTGCGCAGCCATGGTGGTCCATCCGCTGATGGCGGAACCGGTGATATTGATGGTGTTTCCCACGCTCACGGATCCGGAGCATTCGGATTCCAAAATGGTGATGGTTCCGTCGTATTGGAGCTGGCTGATGGAGTTGTAAATGTTCTGAGCCAAACCTGTGGGGACGTTTTCTGGGTAGGCGGAGATATTTTCGTTGTAATAATCACCGCTGGCGGCGTTGGTACTGAGGCACTGGTAGCTGAGGGGGACGTTGTTGTGAATGGTTCCGTTGCTGAGGGTGATGGTGGCGCTGACTTTCAGGGTGATGCGCTGGGCTCCAAAGCTCATCCACGGGGCGATCTGGCCGGTGGTGAGTTCGTTGGTATAGCCAAGGTCGGAGGATCCGTCGGATGTGGCCCGGACGAGGGACGATCCATCGATGGTAATGCTGGAAATATCGTCCACGGTATCGCCGCTTTTGTATTGCGGGTGACGGGTGGTCCACCAGCCAGAACTGGTGGCGTTGATGGCGTCCACTGCGAGCGTGGCTTTGGTGACGGTGGCTTGGAGTCCCTGCAGGTCCACGGTGAACTACAGGAGGGAGAATTGAGAGATGGCGCTGGAAGGCAACGTGGCAGGGTATTGGTCGAGGTAAACGCTGAGGGCGGCTTGGCCGTTCACGGTTCCGGTTTGTTCGTAATAAATCTGGACTCCGGCTCGTTGGATGTCGTAGCGCGGGTTGAGTGTCAGGTTCTCCACAATGCCGCCGCTTAAAGCCAGATTAACGGCCGTTAAACTGGCCTTTTGAACGCAGTTAAATGTGGGAGGGCTGGTGGTGTAATCGAACCATGTGACGGCGTCCGGCGACCAACGGAGCATTTTACGGATGACCTCGGCGCAGGTGATGTCGCGGACTTCGTCAATGGGGATATCTAGGGCGGGCCCTATTGTGCCGATCTGGAAGGGAGCGCCGGAGGAGAACGGCGCCAGCGCCCAGTTCAAAGCCTCAATAATTTGTGCGCCGCTGGTGATTTTGCCCCAATATGGCGCGGAGACGCTGAATCCCTGCCCCAGGAAGACGTGGCTTGATGTTTTGTTGCCGAAGGTCGGGGTGCCGCTGAAAGTGCCGAGGTAAACGTTTTTGTAGGTCTGCTGAAAGACGATGTTGTCGAGATACCACCAGGGCCCGACGGCTTTGTAGGCAAGCCCTTCATCGCCTGCAGCGCCTGCCCGGGGTGTTTGGATGATAAGACCAACGAACCAGATGGTTCCACCGCTATAGGTCAGCACACCGCCGGTGTTGGTGATGGTGCGGTTGCGGTAAAGTGTGACTGTGGATTGATAGGCAAATGCGGGTGTGGAATCGACGTTGGCTGAACTCGCTTTGAACGTCAGTTCATCCTGACCTTGGCTGATCAAGGTGCGGACGGGGGTGGAAATACCCCAGGCGGCGGGTGTTTGTTCGGTGCCTGCATTGACAATGGTCCAACCGGTGGATGTGGTGGGCATTTAATTATTTGTTGTGGATATCCCGGATTTGGCTGGTTAGTTCGGCAAGTTTGTCCTCGATTTTCCCAAGTCTTTTGGCGGAGGCATCGCAATATGTGATCATTTTCTCGCTGGTTCGATCCATCGCTGCAACGGCGGCCTGCAAGCTGTCTTTGGTGGCATCGGCTCTCAAAACCATCTGTGCAGCCTGTTTTAGCGTGACAGAATGCCCGGCCATTAGTGTGCCAAGATTGGCGATTATCTCCTGCGAATCGCCTGATACTTGGTCGATGTGGCCACTTGCAATCAATGCCGCGTTTCGCCGTTCTGCCAAGAGTGCTGAACCGCCCAACGTGGTGGGGGCTGCAATTTCACCAACGGTTTTGGATGTGGATTTGTGGATGTCTAAAATCGCCGATTCTGTATTAATTTTATCGGTCAGGGATTGGATTGCCTCGGCGTTTTCATTAAAAGCTTTCAGGCTTTTTGCGGCGGCGGTCGTGGCTTTTTCAATCGCTTCCTTGTGTTCCAGGACAGCAGCATTTAGCGCTTCGGTTTTGGCTCTGTTTTCGTCTGCGGCCTTGATGGCATCCTCTGCCGATTTAATTTGAAGATTTTTGGCATATAATGAGAGACCCAGCCCTGCCAGGTTGGGATTAGTCGCCATCTGGGATTCAAGCGAGTGTGCCTCACTTCTCAATGCAGCGAGGTCGTAACTTTTGGCCTTTCTGTCCAATTCTGCCTGCGCATCGGAAAGAGCTTTTAGGGTTGTCTCGTTTTGTTTGTCGCCCTTGTTATTGGTTAACGCTTTAAGTGCTGCTTGATCAGCATCCGATTGAGTCTTTAATCCGCCTGCCGCATTGTTGCGGTTATATTTCTGGATTTTGAGAGTGTTAAGTTCGCTTGCTTCCCCGGCAATGGATGCAGCCGATTCTTTATTGCCATACCTCCTGCGGATTTCCTCCTCAGCAACTTTATCCCCTTTTGCACCGGCAATCTCTGCGGCTTCTTGCGCCTTCATGATTTCCTGCTGTGCAGTCAATTTAGATTTCAAGATAGCAAGCTGGCGGTCCTCTTGGGTGTTTATCGTTTCGTGAATCGTGGCGATTTATACCAGGCGTCAATGGATCGCGGCCTATGGGGACGGAAGAATCCGGATGTGATGATGAAAGCCAAACCATTCAAATATTGGAAAACAGAAGACGGTCACGGATGGACCCCATGCGAACCGGATGAGGCCACGCATGTGGAACTGAATATTCCGGGGCCACAAGGGTGTTCAATGCTGCCCGTCAATGAGGTGCCTTTGCCTTTTACCACGCCTAGGTGGAAATGGAACAAGGACATGGAGAAACCCACCATTGATCCGAGCATTCGAACGGAAGCGCGAGGGCGTTGGGTGTGCCATTCGGTCATTACGGATGGAGTGGTGCATTTTTGCACAGATTCCACCCCTGAATTTTCCGGCAAATCGGTGCCTTTATTAAATGTTGAAGATTGATTTTAAACCACCAATCAAACACAGACTATGAATACATCAAAAATTACTATCGCGAGATTATATAACACTGGATCCTATGAACATATTCGATATGAGATCACGGTTGATCTGAATGCCAAAGATTCAGCGGAAAAAGCATTGATCAGGCTGGAACAAATTATGGAAGCGCTGAAGCCCGAGCGAAGCGCTTGCGTTGACACCGCAGGGGAGCTTGAACGGGAAAAACGTCGCATTGATGAGATGATTCAGGAGCTTTTGAAGGATGGGGAAGACAAATTTCGTCACAACCATGGTCATTATCAGGGCACTGCTTTGGAATATATTGCCCGGTGCCAGAAATGCCATCAGCAAGCAGTGGATAGGCGAATGCATTATGAGGATCGTGCCCGGCAGGCCCGCAAAGCACTGGATGATATGGGTGGGGTGTCCAAATGGAAGGATGCCAAATTAGATTGGCAGGAAAACCAATGCGATTGAATACATATTCATGAAAACATTTTTTATTATTTTTGTTCTCACCATTTTATCGGGCTGCGCAACGCGGCATGAAGAAATTCCCAATTCGGTCCTTTATCCTGAATAACCCCATGACTACTCTTGCCGTCAGTGAAATTTATCAAAGGCGTTTTGAGCATTCATCGCACTACCGAAACATGGTTTGGCGTGTGTTGTGTGAGCGCTATTTTCAATCGCGATTCAAGAGTGCCAAGAGGGTCATGGATCTTGGTTGCGGCAACGGGGAGTTTATAAATAATTTTCGTTGCGAGCGGCCTCATGCAATGGATTTAAATCCCGATTCATGGTCGAGGCTGGAATTCGCAAGATTTCACAAACAAATCTCAACCGATCCTTGGGGGATAAAAGATTTGGATTTGGTTTTTAGTAGCAATTTCTTTGAACATTTGCCTGATTATGGAGCCTTACTTCAAACCCTTAAAAACGCCAGGCAAGCTTTATGCAGGGGGGGGAATTGGTTGCAATGGGACCAAACTGGAAATATTGCTCCACTGATTACATGGATTTCATCGATCACACATTGCTTTTGTCTCATAAATCGCTTTGCGAGGCGTTGGTGTTGGCCGGCTTCCAAATTAAGGAATGTATTCCCAAATTTCTTCCATTTTCCTGTCAGGAAAAACAGCCCCCTATTTGGATGCTAAAAGCATATTTGAAAATGCCATTTGCCTGGAAGTTTTTTGGCAAACAATTTCTTATTACCGCGATCAAAACATGAACCCGGCGCTTGATGCAGTTTTGGCTCAGATTTCGAGGATGGAATCCGATCTAGGTCAGTTGCGCCTGGATGTCGCTAGGCTGGAAAGTGACGTGCCTTTTAAAGTGGAGTTATACCCGGATTACAATGGGTTGATTCCTGGAGCCAACTTGATGTTGAAGGCGGCGGCCGCGGCGGCGGATTGTTTCGATTGCACGATCCATGATTTGTTGTCGCCGGGACGTCAATCCGCAAACGTTTCGAATGCGAGGTTTTTGGCCTGGTTGCTATTGGAAAGGCACACGCAGATTCACAAGAAACATATGGCCAAATATTTTGGAGGGCGTTGCGAAAGTTTGGTCCGTTATGGATTGGTGCGGATGCGTTTCTGGACGCAATCATATGAGAATTATGCATCTCTTTATGAACGGGCTGCACGGGTGTTTTTGGCTGACCTAAAGGGAAAGGAATCGCATGCTGCTTAGTCCTGATCAGGTGAAAAGTTTTTGGCGGTTGTGGAGCAAGGCTTGCAAGGCCCAGAATTGGACAACGGCGGCCGGATTGCATGCCCTGGAAATCGATGCCAAGCGGAAGGATTTTTTGAGGTCGTGTGGCTTTGAGTCGCTTACCCGCGTGGATCGGGTGGATGGGTTTACGAAGGTTAAGAATGAGCTTTTGGTTTTGATGGGTGAAAGCATCCAGGCGGGAATGGAATCGGAGGATTCGTTGATCAATAAAGCGAGGACTTTGAGGCATTATATTTTGAACGAACTGGCGCCGTGCCTCGCGGTTTACCTGGTGGATGATGAGCCTGCGCTGAGGCGTGATGCGGCGGACCGGTATGTGGTGTCGATCGTGACGGATTTGGCTTGCTGGAATAAGCTGGATCGGCCTGGGCGCGAGGTGAGCCTGGAGGATCTGGATGCGAAGCCTATTTTGAAGCAGAAACGGGATGGTTCAACGTATGAAGCGCCGTCGCTTTTGAACCAGGTTATTATGACTTTAAGCGCGAGGATTCAGGCGCGGAGGAAGGAGTCCGGCGATACGGTTCATCACATGAAGTTGAAGGCGGGTATTCGATGCACTTGCGAACGGTTTTGTAATGGCGGAACGATCCAATATTCGACAATGTCGGTGGATCAGGTTCTTGGTGTCAAAAATGAACCGGTTAAAGACGCGGAAAACGAGCCTTGGTGAGCTATGAAAAAGAGCGTTAAACATGATGCGGATCAGTTGACGTTTGCGGTGTTCGGCGCGCCCGTGATTACCCCGAACGGGGATGGGTCGGTGACGATCCGCCCGGGGAAGCCGTTGCAGTGGTTGACCCCGGTCCAGTTTGCCCACCAGTTTGGGCGGGATCGGGACACGATTTACAGGTGGATTGCCAACGGGATTATTGATGCCCAGTTCGTCGAACCGGCAGGGGTCAGGATGTGGAGGATCGATGCCCAGGCCGTGGACGTCGTGAAGGCCAAGTTGAGGGGGGGAAAAGAGTTATGGCGGGGGTGAGTTATTCGACGCCCAAACGGGGGGTGGCCAAGCGCATGAAACAGCCGACGCCGGAGGATGTCCTGGCGCGCATCATGGAGCTGGTGCGGGTGAAGTTTTATCCAGGTCAAAACGTGGCTTTTGCCAAGGATAAAAGGAGACTTTTACAGTGGGCGGTTTTGTGGCCGGCGAAGTGGTTCAATGAGCGGGCCGTGACGGTGACTGCGGACCGTTATGCGGAGGTTTTATGCAGCATTATCATTGACGCTGCTGCCCACGGCAACCTGGATGAAATAACCTACCTTCCCGCCTGGCTTGCCAAAGTGATCCAAAGCCATTTCGCGATGCATGGAGATGAGCTTTATCAGGAGGCCAAAAATATCCGCAATTTAGTCGAAAATGCGATGGCTTTGACGGGTCGCCAGGAGGCACCTGAAACCGATGCCGTTCGCGACCTTGCCAAGGCTCATAAATTGGTCAGTTTAAAGGGGTCAAAACCAGCCTTTAAGCCCCAGCCAAAAGACCAATTAACCCTATTTTAAAAAGTTATCAGACTCATTCAAATTATGAGTCTAAAAGATATCAAACCCATTCAAACGTGGCGTTTTTAGGTATAAAAGTCTCATATTGAGGTTTTTTTCTTCTTCGGCTTTCAATCTTTGTAAGTCCTTGATTTGCTGTATAATGAGGGCAAATGCGGCTAAATGTGGTAATTCCCAAATCTCGCGCGTAGACTCAGACGGAAGCCACGGATTTTCAGGTATGTGGTTTGACAAGATATTTCTTTGACGAGTTTCAGATTGTTTCGGGAGTTTTTCAATGATCGGCATGATGGCGCAATCGGCTTGAGGGAGCCCGAGGCTTCTATTGGATGGTCCAAAGGCAAATGAGTGCCGTGTATTCGCGTGG
>Ga0214192_1001515_pt1 | contig 12881 bp, 5 predicted proteins | sample TroBogEpilimnion_44_FD_153030 | JGI IMG/M metagenome (GOLD analysis project Ga0214192, IMG submission 153030) | Freshwater microbial communities from Trout Bog Lake, WI - 29JUL2008 epilimnion | ecosystem: Environmental > Aquatic > Freshwater > Lake > Epilimnion/Euphotic zone | place: Trout Bog... | reverse complement strand
GTTGCCTGCGAAAACAAGGAAGGCATCTCCACGGCTCTTCGCAAAGCCAAGCAAAAAGGTGTCAAGGTCATCACTTACGATTCAGATTCCGCCACGGATTCCCGCGACTTTTTCGTCAACCAAGCCACACCCGAGGGAATCGGATACGGCCTCATGGATGAAGCCGCCCGTTTGACGGACAACGAAGGCGAATTCGCCATCATCACCGCATCACTCACAGCGGCCAACATGAACGAATGGCGCAAAAAGATTGAAGCCCGTCTCGCGGAAAAATATCCCAAAATGAAACTCGTCGCCACACGTCCCTGCGACGATCTGAAGGACAAGGCCCAAAGCGAAGCCACCGCCCTGTTGAGCGCCAACCCCAATCTGAAGCTCATCATGGCCATTTGCTCGCCCGCTGTTCCGGGATCCGCTGAAGCCGTCAAGCAAGCCGGCAAAGTGGGTGCCGTCAAAGTGATGGGACTCGGACTTCCCAGCGAAAATCGTCGTTACATCAAAGAGGACGTCACCCAAAGCATCATTCTCTGGAAAACCATCGATCTCGGTTACCTCACCGTTCAAGCCACCGTGGCTCTCGCACGCGGTGAACTTAAACCCGGAGCCACCACCTTCAAGGCGAGCCGGCTGGGCGATGTGGAAATCCAGGGCGATAACATTCTTCTCGGCAAACCTTTCATCTTTAACAAATCAAACATCGACCAGTTTGATTTTTAGGAAATCCTGCAGAACCGCGCTGGTAATGGCGGTTTAATCAGAAAATCTCCAGGATCGTAAAACCTTCCCCGACAAGAGGATGGAGCTCAATTACGTCTTGCCATCGGCATGGATTAAGTCATAAACATCACTGTCTTCAAATTTGAATCTTGGGCCATGGACTCGGGAGGATGAAGACAGGTTGATAGCGAGAAATCTCGGGAGCCGTTGCGATCAATGAAAAAACAATTCCAGTCCATGTCTCGCAGGCGAACTGCCTGCCTTTTGGGTCTGCTAATCCTGGGCAACGCCATCGCTCAGGCAGCCACATGGTATGTGTCCCCCTCCGGTAATGATTTGTCACCAGGCACGAATTGGGGAACCGCTAAACAGACCCTGCAAGCAGCCATCACCGCATCCGCCAACAGCGACACGGTGCTGGTCACCAACGGCACCTATGCCTCAGGCACAGTCAATGTCTCCGGAGTATCGACCCTCGTGGATGTTAGCAAATCCATCACCATCCAAAGTGTGAATAGTCCGTTAACCACTATCATCCAAGGTGGCGCCGAAGTAATGGGTGTCTTCATCGAAGTCACAAATGTTACCCTGGCTGGCTTTACCATAAAGGGGGCTTCTTTATCCGGTGTTGCTTATGCTGGCGGAATCTATTGCTCGGATCCGAGCGACGTGGTCACCAACTGCATCATCACTGGAAATACCGGCGTCACGGGTGGAGGTGTGCATGGAGGCACTTTGAACAAGTGCATCCTTAGTAACAATATTGCGGCAGACCCAAATCAATTAGGAGGAGGTTTCGGGGGTGGTATTTATCAATCGATTGTCAGCAACTGTGTCATTTCCAGCAACTTTGCATCTCTTTATGGCGGGGGGGCTTACCAGGCAACCCTCAATAACTCCATCATTTCGAACAACACCTGCATCAGCGGAGGTGGCGGAGCATTTAATTCCACGCTGAGTGGTTGCCTTCTGATCAGCAACTCGGTCGTCAATCTGGATGGGGGTGGTGCCTCCATTTCCACTCTCAACAATTGCAGTCTGATAGGTAACAAAGCCCGCATCGGCGGTGGCGCGAATGGCATTGGAAATGTCCTGAATAATTGCCTGATTGCCAGCAATACAGCTAGTCTCATCGGGGGTGGGGTCTTTAACTGCGCCCTGAATAACTGCACCGTGGTTTACAACAACTGCCCCACAGGGAAAGGCGGCGGAACTTCTGAAGGCAACATCACCAATAGTATTGTTTATTTCAACACAGCCTCCGTCTCCAATAATTTAGACTCCCCCGCGGCCATCACTTATTCCTGCACGGTCCCCCTACCTGCGGGAACAGGTAATTTATCGAATGCACCCCTCTTTGTCGCAACAAACAACTTTCACCAACTCGCCGTCTCCCCTTGTGTCAACTCAGGTAACAATGCCTATGCCGCCGGAATTACCGATCTGGATGGCAACCCACGCATCGCCGTGGGGACTGTAGACATAGGCGCCTATGAATTACCCCTGATCATCGCCACCAATCATCCCAAACTCACTGGCTGTAGCAGATCCAGCAACGGCGCCTTCCAGTTCACTTTCACCAATAACGAAGGGGCCTTCTTCAGCGTCCTCACCAGCACCAATTCCCATCTGCCTTGGACCAACTGGACACGCCTCGGATCACCTATCTACCTTGGCTCCGGCTCTTATCAATTCACCGACCTGACGGCGACGAATAAAGGCCCGCGATATTACCGGCTTCGGTCCCCATAAAACCTTCCTCTTTCGACAGCGGATTCTCGCAAGACCTTGTGGCACAATTGAAAGCAGGTGTTTTTAGCAACCCGGAATTCCCATTTTTGCCTTGATGGAAATGGACTTGCGATCCGACTCATTCGGCACCATTATTTTGAAAGATAATTTATATATGAAAGATAATGTTCGATTCCTCCAAAGAAAACTACCCCCTTTATTGGCATGCGGACTCGCATTGCTGATGATCGCCTCCACCAGCAACATTTGTTTTGCAGACCCGCTTCCTCCCGGAGTGCAGGACGTTCTCAAGCTCTCGCTAGCGGGGATGTCAGACGAAGTTATTCTGGCTCAGATCAAGAGCACAGGGTCGGTTTACAATCTCACGGCGGATCAAATCATTGCTCTCAAGAACGGGGGCGTGTCACAAGCTGTGATCAAGGCATTGATTGCAGGCACCGGAAGCGGCACTCCTTCATCCGCCACCCTCCCGCCCCTACAACCCGTTCCCGCAGCGCAGCCAGAGCCTGTCGCAACACCCCCTTCGAGTTCATCAGTGGTTTCAACCGCCCCTCAACTGCCTCCCGAATCCGCATTGGCATCGCCCGGAGCGGGCATGAGTGATTTCCAGCCACAGCTTTCACCTTACGGCAGCTGGATAACGGTCCCAGGCTATGGACTCTGCTGGCAGCCCTTCGTTACAGCCACCGACCCCTCCTGGCGTCCGTATCTGTACCATGGAAACTGGCTCTATACTGAGAGCGGCTGGTCATGGCAATCGGATGATTCATGGGGCAGAATAGTATTTCATTACGGAAGATGGACTCGATACAACGGCCTCTGGACATGGGTGCCGGGATATGATTGGGCACCAGCCTGGGTCACATGGCGCGAGTCAGAAGGCTATTGCGGCTGGGCACCTTTGCCGCCAGAAGCAGTATTCCGACCGGGCCTGGGTATTTATTATCGGGACAACGTGGCATTGGATGTCGACTTCGGTTTGGCATATGACGCCTTTATATTCGTGCCCTATGCCCGATTCTGGGATCGCGATTTGTTTTTATATCGGTTGCCTCATGAACGGTTGGAATTCGTATTTCACCAAAGTCGCATAGCCAACGGATACCGCGTGGATCATGGACGCTTTGTCATCGAAGGTCTCGGACGTGACCACATAGGGCTTGTGACGCGGCATGAAGTAAGGGTCGAGCATGAAGAGATTGGCCTTCGTCTCGACTTTCGCAACTCGGAGGCTCATCGCGGAAGAGAGGATAGACGGGACCCGCGTCACTAAAAGATCCTGCAGCCCTCAAATAAAGACTTAAGCCCCGGGAAGCACGAAGTGTGTCATACCTTGGAGTTCATAAACTGGTACACTCCCGACTTGGATATACTGATCCGTTTCACAGCATTCTTATGGGGTGCAAAGAGGGAACAAATCATTGGTTTTTTCCCGGGATTCTGCGATGTTATCGGCCGCATAACCTTAGCCAGGCAATAAATCATGCTGTTGAAGCAGATTTTGCTGAAGGCACTTTATATTTTAGCGTCGAAAAAATTAGCGGATTTGTTTGTTTGGAGAAAATTAGGCCAATATTATGAAAGAACCTTTGTCGAATCCTTCCCAACCCTTAAGAAAACAGTCCCTCCCCTGGCTCGTGATTTTGATTTTCGCCGTTTTGATTGCGGCAGGCGCATGGTGGTTCACCGCCCAACGCGCCGCCACCGCAGCAGCGGCTGCGGCCGCGGCCAAAAAAACCGGCAGCTTTCCTGTTCCAGTCACCACAATAAAGGTGGCGCAAAAGGACGTCCCCATTTATCTCGATGGTCTGGGCACCGTGCAGGCTTTCAATTCCGTCACCATCCACTCCCGCGTGGATGGTCAATTGGTGCATATCGCCTTCACGGAGGGGCAGGATGTGAAGACCGGCGATTTGCTGGCGGAAATTGATCCCGCGCCTTATAAGGCATCTCTTGATCAGGCAATGGCCAAGAAAGCGCAGGATCAGGCCCAGCTTGAGAATGCCCGCGTAGATCTCAAACGATACTTGGATCTTCTCGCCAAGGACAGCACCACCCAGCAGACCTATGAAACCCAAAAAGCCCTGCTGGCCCAACTCGAAGCAGGCGTCAATGCCGATCAGGCCGCGGTGGACAGTGCCAAGGTAAACCTGGATTACACCAGCATCCACTCTCCCATCGATGGACGCGTGGGAATCCGGCAGATAGATCAAGGCAATATTATTCACTCCTCGGATTCAACGGGATTGGTAGTGATCACCCAGGTCAAGCCCATCTCGATCGTTTTCACCCTCCCGGAAACAACCGTCAACAAGCTGCTCAAAAATCAGGGGGAAGCCGGCTATCCCGTCCTGGCCCTGGCACGCGATAACACCACAACACTTGCAACCGGAACAGTAAGCGTCATCGACAACCAGATCGACACCACCACCGGCACCATCAAAATAAAAGCCACGTTCGCCAATGATAACCTGCGGCTCTGGCCCGGTGAGTTTGTCAACACCCGCCTGCTGCTCTCGCGTCAGGTCAATAGTTCCGTGGTTCCCGCATCCGTGATTCAACGCGGCCCTGATGGACCTTATGCCTTTGTGGTGAAGCAGGACATGTCCGTCAAAATCCAGCGCATCAAGGTGGGCCAGATTGATGGCGGCGAAGCACTGATTGAAGAGGGTCTTCAACCGGGCGAAACAGTGGTGGTGGATGGACAGTACAAGCTGCAGGAAGGTTCCATCGTCAAACCTGCTGAAGCCTCGGGATCCGGAAACCCGGGCTCCTCCAAGGGAGAGAAGCACAAAAAGGCATCGTGAATATTTCAGAGTTATTCATTAAGAAGCCTGTCGCCACTTCGCTGTTGATGGCGGGTGTCATCATGGGCGGAATCCTGGGATACCTGTTGCTTCCCATTTCACCGCTGCCACCAGTCGATTTCCCCACCATCCAAGTGGTCGCCCAATATCCCGGTGCCAGCCCGGATGTGATGGCCTCGTCTGTCACCACTCCGCTGGAGCGGCAGTTCGGACAAATCAGCGGATTGACCGCAATGACGTCCGCCAGTTCGTTTGCGAACACTACCATCACACTCCAATTCAACCTGGATCGCGATATTGATGCTGCATCACAGGATGTGCAGGCCGCGATCAACGCCGCACGCGGAGTGTTGCCCGCCGGCATGCCCAATCCGCCCACCTATAACAAGGTGAACCCCGCGGATACACCCGTCCTGACTCTGGCTCTTACATCGGACACCCTGCCCCTGGAAAAAGTGAACGACCTCGCCGACAGCACTCTCGCTCAAAAACTCAGCGAGGTCACCGGCGTCGGACTGGTCACCATCGAAGGAAACCAAAAGCCCGCCGTCCGCGTCCGCATCAACCCGTCGGCCATCGCCTCGCTAGGTCTCGGCATGGAAGACATCCGCGCAGCCTTGGTGCAAAGCAGCATTAACGCGCCCAAGGGCAGTTTTGATGGTTCACGTCAGTCCTACGCGATCAACGCCAACGACCAGATTTTTTCAGCCGCCGGTTATCAGGATGTCGTGGTGGCTTACAAGAATGGCTCCCCGATTCGGGTAAGAGATCTGGGTGAAACCGTCGACAATGTGGAGAACGTGCGACTGGCCAGCTGGGTGGGAAACAATCCTGCCGTGCTCCTGGATATTCAACGTCAGCCCGGGGCGAACATCATTGAGACCGTGGATCGCGTGAAAGCACTTCTGCCCCGCCTGCGCGGCTCCCTGCCCCCCTCGGTCAAACTCTCCATTTTCGGCGACCGCACCGAAACCATCCGCGCCTCCATCTCGGATGTTCAATTCACTCTTTTGATCACCATTGTTTTGGTCGTGATGGTGATTTTCATTTTCCTGAGAAAATTCTGGGCCACCGTCATACCCAGCATCGCGCTTCCACTGACGCTGGTCGGAACTTTCGGTTTGATGAAGCTCTGCGGTTTCAGCCTGGACAATCTTTCCTTGATGGCTCTGACCATCTCCACAGGATTTGTGGTCGATGACGCTATCGTGATGATCGAAAACATCGTCCGCTTCATTGAACAAGGTGAGACGCCGATGCAGGCGGCGCTGAAAGGATCCAAACAGATCGGCTTTACCATCATCTCCCTGAGTGTTTCCTTGATCGCGGTGTTCATCCCGCTTTTGTTCATGACGGGTATTGTAGGACGGCTTTTCCGTGAATTTGCGATAACACTCAGCCTGGCGGTCGCGGTCTCGGCGGTGGTATCCCTGACTCTCACCCCGATGATGTGCGCGCGACTGCTTCGTCCGCAATCCGAGGAAAAGCCAGGACGGTTATTCCATGTCACGGAGGGCTTTTTCCAAAGCATGCTTCATGCTTATGACCGCAGTCTTCAGTGGGTCCTGAGACATCAAAAGTTTACCTTGTGGGTGGCTCTTTTAACAACCATTGCAACGACCGTTCTCTACATCCTCGTACCCAAGGGCCTGCTGCCAGAGCAGGACACAGGACTGATCATCGGTGTGACCGACGCCTCGCAGTCCATCTCGTTCAAATCCATGGTCACCCGCCAGCGTGAGATTGCGGAAATCGTCAAACAAGATCCCGACGTTCAAAGCGTCGCTTCCTTCGTGGGCGCGGGAACGGTCAATTCCACCGTCAATTCCGGAAGGCTCTACATCCAGCTCAATCCGCGCAACCGGCGCAATTCCGACGCCCAGCAAATCATCCGCCGCTTGAGCGCAGCCACCTCCTCCACACTGGGCATTTCCCTGTCCATGCAGGCCGCTCAGGACGTGCAGATCGACAGCCGCATCAGCCGCAACCAATACCAATACACCATCCAGGATTCCGATGCCGCCGAACTTGCCGACTCCTCTTCCAGGCTGCTCGCGAAATTGCAATTGGAACCGGCACTGGCCGACGTCACCAGCGACCAGCAAAGCCAGGGGCTGCAAGTCAACGTGGCGGTGGATCGCGAAAAAGCCTCACGCTACAACATCGCACTTCAAGCGATCGACGACACACTTTACGACGCCTTTGGTCAGCGCCAGATATCAACACTGTTCACTCAATTAAACCAGTACCGCGTCATTCTGGAAGTGGACCCGCAATTTCAGCAATCACCCGCCTCACTCGAAAAAATCTATGTCAAATCCACCACGGGTCAGATGGTTCCCCTGAACGCGTTTTCAACCATCACCCTTGGAACGGCACCTTTGATCATCGCACATGAGGGACAATTTCCCGCGGTAACACTTTCCTTCAACCTCGCCCCCGGCATCTCGCTGGGTGCCGCTGTGGAAGCCATCAACAAAGCCCAGAAGGAAATCAACCTGCCCGATACCGTGGTGACCTCCTACTCGGGTAGTGTTGCCGAATTTCGTTCCTCGCTCACCAGCGAACCTTTCCTCATCCTGGCGGCAATTGTTGTGATTTATATTGTTCTGGGAGTGCTCTACGAAAGCTACGTTCATCCTATCACGATCCTTTCCAGTCTGGCACCCGCCGGTGTGGGTGCGCTGGCCGCCATGATTCTTTTCCACACCCCGTTATCTTTGATTTCGCTGATTGGAATCATACTCCTCATCGGCATCGTCAAGAAAAACGCCATCATGATGATCGACTTCGCCTTGGAGGCGGAGCGGACAATGGGAATGGCCCCTGAGGAATCCATCTACCAGGCCTGCCTGCTGCGGTTCCGCCCCATCATGATGACCACCATGGCCGCCCTGCTGGGCGCCCTTCCGCTCGCGTTGGAAAACGGCAACGGCTCGGAACTTCGCAAACCCCTCGGCATCTCAATCGTCGGCGGACTTCTGGTTTCCCAGTTCATCACTCTTTACACGACCCCGGTGATCTATGTTCAGCTGGAAAAATTTGTGGCATGGGCGCGGCGATCAAACAAGCCCGCCACTGAACCCTCCATTGCCACGGGAGCAGTCATTCCAACTGCTGATCTTCGATGAACATTTCCGGAACATTCATCCGCCGGCCCGTGGCCACTTCGCTGCTCGCCATGGGATTGTTCCTGAGCGGTTTGGTGGCCTTCCGCTATATGCCGGTGGCTCCGATTCCGCGGGTGGATTTCCCCATGATCTCGGTTTCCGCAAACCTGCCGGGCGCGGATCCGGCAACGGTGGCTTCCTCGCTGGCAGCCCCGTTGGAGCGACGCCTTGGACAAATTGCCGCGGTCAACGAAATCACCTCGGTCAGCACTCCGGGCGGATGCAGCATCAATTTGCAATTTGACCTCGATCGCAAAGTCGATTCCGCCGCACATGACGTCCAGGCTGCCATTAACGCAGCCGCTGCCGACCTCCCCATCAACCTCCCTAACCAACCCACTTACCGAAAGGTGAATCCAGCCGATGCCCCCATCCTGATCCTGGCGTTGACTTCGGATAAATTGCCGCTTTCGGAGGTTTTTGAATTCGCGGACGAAGTGGTGGGCCAGAGACTAAATCAGGTCGAAGGCGTTAGCCAGGCAACCGTCACCGGGGCCGAAAAATCTGCCGTGCGGGTCCAGATGAATCCGGGCGCGCTCGCCTCAGCCAATGTCAGCATGGAGGATGTGCGCACCTTGTTGGCACAGGCCAATGTGAATCTTCCGGCGGGCAGCCTGGATGGAGATTTGGTCACTCATACCATCAAACTCAACGGTCAGATGACCGAACCGGAACCATACGAACAATTGATCATTGCACAGCATGGTGGCAAGCCCCTGAAACTCAATGCATTTGGTCATGCGATAATGGGCGTGGAAAATGAACGTATCGGCGGCTGGGGCGGAACGAATCGTGCCGCGCTTGTCATCATTTCCAAGCAGGCGGGAGCCAATGTGATCGAAACCGTTGCCCGCATTCAAGCCGCCTTGCCACAGCTTCAGAGGTGGATGCCCGCCGGAATCAAGATGGAAATTTTGAGCGACCGCACCACCACGATTCGAGCCTCGGTTCATGACGTCGAATTCTCGCTGCTCTTGAGCATCGCACTGGTGGCGATGGTCATTGCACTTTTCCTTCGCCGCTTCTGGCCCACGTTCATTGCCAACATCACCGTTCCCCTGGTGCTTTCAGGCACACTCGCCATCATGTGGGTGCTGGGATACAGCCTGGATAATTTGTCCCTCATGGCCATCACCATCTCCGTCGGTTTTGTGGTCGATGACGCCATCGTGGTGATCGAGAATATTCATCGCTTCATCGAACAAGGTCAAAAACCGATGGAAGCCGCATTAAATGGTGCCCGGCAAATTGGCTTCACCGTGGTCTCCATGAGCGTCTCACTGATCGCAGTTTTTATCCCGCTGCTTTTCATGGGTGGTTTGGTGGGAAGGCTGTTTCATGAATTTGCCGTAACCGTCGCTCTGGCCATCATTGTATCCGGGGTCATTTCCCTGACACTCACCCCCATGCTCTGCTCGTTGTTCCTTAGGTCGGAACACGATTCGCCCCCGGCAGGCCGCTTCAGCATCGCCTGTGACAGTGCCTACCAATGGTTGCTCCGGCATTATGAAACAGGTCTAAAATGGGTGCTGCGTCACGAGGCCTTTATGCTTCTGGTCACGGCTGTCACTATCGCCGCGACCATTTGGCTCTATACCATCGTGCCCAAGGGATTCTTCCCGGAGCAGGACACCGGAACAATGATCGCCACGACGGAGGCTTCCCAGGATATTTCTTACAGCGCGATGTCGATGCTTCAACAGAGGGCGTCCGCAATCGTCCTGAGCGATCCCGCCGTCGCTTCGCTGGGTTCCTTCATCGGTTCAGCCGCAGGTAACAATACCGCTAATAGCGGGCGCATTTTCATCACCCTCAAACCAAGAAGCATACGCAAGGTTTCAGCCAGGGAAATCATCGCACGGCTGCAAAAACCCCTCTCTCAAATTGTGGGTCTGAGAGTCTTCATGCTCCCCATTCAGGACATTCGTGTCGGCGGACGACTTACCAAGTCCGCCTTTCAATACTCACTCCAGTCCTCCGATCTCAATGACCTGGCCAAATGGTCTGGAAAAGTCCAGGCCAAGCTCCGCGAATCACCCTTTCTCAAAAACGTGACGACGGATCAACAAATGCTGGGGCTTCAAATGAACGTCGTGGTGGATCGCGATGTGTCGTCCCGCTTGAGTGTGTCCCTCGCTGCCATTGACAATACGCTCTACGACGCGTTCGGCCAGCGCCAGGTTTCCACCATTTACTCCGCATTTAACCAGCATCACGTCATCCTGGAGGCCACGCCCTCGCTGCTGGCAGATCCCTCGTCCCTGGACCGGATTTATGTCCGCTCCTCGAACAGTCTGCAAGTTCCCCTCAGCAGCGTGGCGCATTTTGAGGCCACCAACACCACGCTTTCCGTCAATCACCAAAGCCAGTTCCCAGCTGTCACACTTTCCTTCGACCTTGCCCCCGGCGTTGCCCTGAGTCAGGCGACTGAAATTGTTCGCAACGCCGTCGATCAACTTCACCTTCCCGCAAATGTTCAGGCCAGTTTCCAAGGCACGGCCCAACAGTTTCAAAGCTCCACCCAGAACATGCCGTTGTTGGTGATTGCAGCCCTGGTGGCCGTTTATGTGGTGCTGGGGATACTCTATGAAAGCCTGATTCATCCCCTGACCATTCTTTCCACCTTGCCCTCCGCAGGCGTGGGAGCAATCCTCGCCATGATTGTGACCCACCGTGACCTCTCCCTGGTTTCGTTCATTGGCATCATCCTCCTGATGGGTATCGTCAAGAAAAACGCCATCATGATGATCGATTTTGCGCTGGAGGCTGAGCGCACACTGGGGCTCCCCCCCGAGGAAGCCATCTACCAAGCCTGTGTGATACGGTTCCGCCCGATCATGATGACCACCATGGCCGCTCTGCTCGGCTCGGTGCCGCTCGCATTCGGAGTAGGTGAGGGCTCCGAGTTGCGTCAACCACTGGGCATCGCTGTGGTCGGGGGGCTTCTCCTTTCCCAAACACTCACGCTTTACACCACGCCCGTTGTTTACCTGATGTTTGAAAAAATGCGTCTAAAATTCAAACCCGGCAAGAAAGCGGCATTGTCTGCGGACCCCACACCTGCCACCCCATGATTCAATGAAAGCCAAGCTTAAACTTAGCCTAGTTTCGTTCTCGGTGATCCTGATCGCCAGTGTGATCACCGGTTGCGCCGTCGGCCCGGATTATAAACGCCCCCCAGCCACCGGCACCAACGCGCTTCCAGAAAAATTCGGCGATGCCGGTGTGACCAACTACGGGGAATGGAAAGTGGCCGAGCCGGCTGCCCAGATCCCCAGGGACGCATGGTGGCAAATCTACAATGATGCCGAACTTTCCCGCCTTGAATCCATGGCCTCGTCCAACAACCAGCAGATTGCCCTCGCCATCGCCAATTTTGATCAGGCTCGTGCTGCACTGACGGTTGCGCGGTCCGGCTTTTTTCCGCAGCTCAGTGCTGTGCCCTACCTCACCCGCCAGCGCACCACAGGCAATTCAGCACCCACTGCCAGTTCCGGCAGTGGCCGGACTTTTAATCTGTACAACGTCTCCGCAGACGCCTCTTGGGAAGCCGATTTATGGGGACGCGTCCGGCGCTTGAGCGAATCCTCGCGTGCGCAACTCGCCGCCTCGGGTGAAGACTTGGAATCCATGAAACTCTCCATCGAGGCGGAGGTTGCCTCGGATTATTTCACCCTGCGCGCCCTCGATGCCCAGTCCCAGTCATTGTTTGAAAGTTCCGCCGCCTATGAAAAGGCCTTGCAACTAACTCAAAATCGCAGGAACAGCGGCGTTGCCGACCAGCTGGACGTTGCCCAGGCTGAAACACAATTGAGAAGTGTGGAAGCACAAATTCCCGCCATTGATTTGCAAAGGGCACAGATGCGCCATGCTCTGGCTGTATTGTGCGGCCAGCCAGCCACCACCTTCACCCTAATCCCGTCCAGCATCGCTTCCACCAATGTCCCGGTCATCCCCACCACCGTACCCAGTCAATGGCTGGAGCATCGTCCGGATATTTCCTCCGCTGAACGCAAGATGGCAGCCGCCAACGCCAGCGTGGGCGTCGCCAAAGCCGCCTTCTTTCCCAAACTGACCCTGAACGCTGCCGGAGGCTTTGAATCCATCAATGCCAGCAGCCTGTTTAACTGGCCCAGCCGGATTTGGTCACTGGGGCCTTCCCTGAACCTGCCCCTCTTTACGGGCGGCAACAACCGCGCGCAGTTGAAGTCCTCCAAAGCCGCTTACCAAGGCTCCATCGCCACTTATCGATTGACGGTTCTCCAGGCGTTCCAGGATGTGGAGGATCAATTGGCTGGAGAAAAATATCTGGAATGGGAATTGAATCGCGAAACCGCTGCCATGACCTCCGCCCAACGCGCCCTCGACATTGCCAATAACCGTTACAAAGCCGGAACCGAGCAATATCTGGATGTGATCACCGCGCAAACCACCC